>Ga0207997_1001230_pt1 | contig 13237 bp, 16 predicted proteins | sample AntAceMetag02UKN_FD_184777 | JGI IMG/M metagenome (GOLD analysis project Ga0207997, IMG submission 184777) | Saline lake microbial communities from Ace Lake, Antarctica - Antarctic Ace Lake Metagenome 02UKN (SPAdes) (version 2) | ecosystem: Environmental > Aquatic > Non-marine Saline and...
GACATAAAAATTGTATTTATCAGGAGTCAAATGAAAATGGGCGGCTCGAATTGGTTTTAAGACAGTCGGATAACAGGTTGAAATATTAAATTTGTGAAAAGCGTAAGTTGTATTTAGCAATTTTACTCTTTCGCCAAGAGTTCCCATGTTTGTGTTTATTAATCTCATAAGGGTTACCTCTTCGTCCTTTCTGCGCTTAACAACCCTCTCTTTTAGCAAAACAAAAATATCCTCCGCTTCTTTCTTAAAAAACATACTGGCAGAGCAGAGCCTTTCACTTCTCCCGTAGCTTGAGAGACCCATGTCGCTTTGTTCCAGTCCCAACTCTTTCTCTGTAATCGGACTAAACTGGTAACAATCAAAATCGTGATACCAATACATCTCGTCTTTTTTGATGAGACCCATTTTAAAGAGCCTGACAATAGCGTAAATTTTTGTGGTTGGGGGAAGGAAATCGCAATAATCATTCTCAATCACCATTGCCTCGACTCCGTTATGTTTATACTTAAAATTCGTCACCATCATTATGTCCTCTGGCTTCCACCCCAAACTCAGACTATTATCTATTTGAATTTTGGCCAGTTGCTTGTGCTCGTCATTAAACTCTTCATCTGGGCTTAAATAAGTTAGTAAATTTTTCATATATTGTGGTTACAATGCTTTCCTGTATTATTTTGTGGAATAACTCATCGCTCATCTCTCCTCTTGGCCTGGTAATATCAGAATTGGGGCAAAAAGAGCAATTGGCATTACACCTGGTCGAGCTCTCGAATTGGATTTTCATATTCCCCACTTAGGCCTTATCTCTTTTTCATAATAATCTCGCCAAATCTTCAGAGCATAAAGTCCACTCTCCCCCCTTAGTGACGAGTTTTCCTTGGTTCCCTCATGGCGACCTTGAACAAAACTACGATGCTTGTGGGCAAACCAGGTTCTCTTGTTTAAAACCATCTCTCCCCCCGCTTTCCAAGTCTTGAATATCATCTCGTGTGAGTCTTGATACATTTGACCATAGCCTTCGGTTTGAAGTTCTTTGATTACTTTTTCCCACCACGACTTGTGCATTACCCACATCGACCCTTGCATCGCCATTGTTTCGACTAATGATCTGTTTTTGGTTTTTTCGTCTCTACTTGGCCACTTTTGACCAGAGAACTTTTTACCTCCTTGAATCACCAATTTCTCACAAAGAACAGGAGGAATGTCCATACGTTCCCACTTAACTGGGTCCAAAAAGTAACGGGTGGCAGTCATTATCCAGTTTGGACGACACGATTTAGTCAATTCCACATCATAACCCTTAGCAAACATACAATGTTGATCTGATCTTAAAAGAAACTTCCCTTCGGCCACAGATACTCCAGCGTTAATCGCACCCCTCATCCCGCGGTTCCTTCCTAGATGAACCACTTTTATCCTCTTGTCGTCTTTGATCTGGGTATCGGGCCAGTAACCGTCAAGCACTGGGATAACTTCAATTTCTCCCTCCGCGTTCTCTAAAAGAGAGTCTATTGTTTTATGAAGAAATGGGTCTTTGTAAGCTGGAATTACTATACTAAGCATACGCCCATTATACATACAGAAGGTGCTGGTGTCAATATCGTAAGAGAAGGTTAGGTGCTGGGGCTGATACTAGGAGAAAGCGAGGGGGATAAGCTCGGGGAAAGACTGGGAGATAGAGAGGGTGAAAGGGACGGCGAAAGGCTAGGAGAAATAGATGCACTAAGGGACGGGCTGAGACTTGGAGAAAGGGAAGCACTGAGAGAGGGAGAGAGGGAGGGACTGAAACTTGTTATTTGAGCTGTGTATACCCCACCCTTGATAGAGGGTTTCACGTCGCCATCCAAACTTAATGGATACCAGGCAGCAATAAATTTAATTTCGCCTGCATCTAAGGTATCTGTGCCAACAGTCAGAATTACATCTTGACCATCGGATAAAATGTTTTCTGCAAGTACACTTGATAGTTCAATTTTAGAGTCAGGAGCGTTATCGTGCCAAATTTCCCCGTCGTCTAAGTCTGTCCCTGTAGTTTGAGCAATAATCTTGGCCGTGTCCCCTGCAATCCCCAATTCTATTGTGGCATTAGCTCCAGTAAGAGTAGTCTTACAAACCGCTAAAATTCTGATTAGAACCTCTCCTGTGATCGTAAAAATAGGATTATATGCTGGGTTTGCGCCCACTAGTGTAATAGAACACTCTTCCCTAAGTCCAAAATCTGTATCACCAAGTCGAAGATGATTACTATCAGTAAATTGACCAGTCATATTTTCATTATATACTAACTTCTTTAAATATTGCTATACCCTAGTATACACTAAGTTTTTACTGTCTCATCTCTTCAACCACCCTTTTCCAAAGAGGTAAATAATATTTATTCATGGCCGTAATTTCATTGTTATACTCTTTTTCTCTTTTCTTCTCAAGAGATTGGTTTTGCTGGTCAACAATGTAACCCACATTATCCGCCCCAATCAATCCATCTATTTTTCCCAACCTCTCCATTCTTCTCGTCTCTTTAGAAACAACCGTGGAACTAGGAATACCTCCACTCTTTACAATAACCTTGCGAGAATGAGCTACAGGAAGTGTCAACATATTTAACTATAACACGGGGGACCGAAGTCCCCCAAGTTATTTACAGGTCCGCGTCTACGGACTGACCTTGTTTCCATTTTGTTGGTTTAAACAAAATAATATAGTCATCTCCCGCATCAATGTCTTGATTCGGTTGGTAAGCATGATACGTGGTGTCAATATCCCCCGTAGCAACTACCTCCATCTTAGCCGTACCAGCATCAATCCAAGTAACTGCCTTAATATCAGTGTAAACACCGATTTTAGCTGGCAGACCGATCTTGGCTGAACCAGAGTTGGTAATCACATATCCGAGACTAACAACGTCAGAAGCAGCCCCACTGGTGACTGTCAAAGCCACTGAGGTAACTTTTGCGAAAATTTTACTTCCCGCAGCCGTACCCGTACCACCCGTGGTAGCTAGGGTCTCAGTAACAGGAGCGCCAAATTGGTCTTCTCCAACAACCACCGCTGAAACAGCGAGGTCAGAACCAGAATCCTCCGTGCTAGTAAGCAAAAGATTTCTGGGATAGTCAGCTCTTTCATTGGCTATGGTTGCCGCAGCAACGCTACCGCCAGAAATGTCCTCTGAAGAAACAAACCAAGAGGCCGAAGCCGAAGGCTTGATAACACAATATTGCTCATATCTGTCTAGTTTTGCAGGACTAATCTCTGCATTTTTATCTATATTTCTATTTTTAATCATTTTTTATTCACCTCACTTTTTTAATCTAAATAATAACAAAGCAAAAGGGCCAAGCAGTAAGCCTGACCCTTTCGACGTAGGTTTCCCTACCATAGTTAACCCCTCGAAAGGATACTTGTTGAAAAATTAACGTATTTTCAATCCGACCACATTGAGTAATAAAGTATGTGGTAACTTCGATTTTCTATTGGACATCTCTTAAGAAAGAGTGTCCTCTAGGACGATCGGTTGCCAACTCGGAGTACCAGAATAGTACCGCCTCGTAAGCATCTTCACCAGAAACTCTGGAAAGAACAGCGCCATCTTCATCCATCCAATCCCAGTCGCTCATTTGCATGAGGCGAAGGTGGGCGGTGTCAATGAAGAAAACAGTGTTTGGGGGACAGTCAACGTCGGCAAGCCAAGGAATAGCTCCGCTATTTCCACTTGAATATTCGATCGCGCTCCAGCCTCCATCCAGTTTTAGGGTGTTTACGAACCGCTTATCAGCGATAACGAGAGCTACATAGGTATCTCTCAAGCTGTGATCTGAGATAATCATCTTCACTTCGCCACCGTTCTTTTCAACGGCAGTTATGGAAGCCTGGATTAAGTCTAAGGTCATATCACGGTTAGTACCGCTATTATCATCGTTGGCGTGAGTAGAACAGTACCACCAAGCGTAATCGTCGCGGGAAAGATTATGTAAGGTCGTTACATACGTATTGTCATCGACAATACCTTTCAAGCCCACCATTTCGTAAGAAGTTCCAACGTCATCTGTAGAGTTAGCTCTTACAACAACATCATCATCAGCAACATCTGCGTTGAGTGCAACTGCCATGGTTAGGGCAGTAGTAGAATCAACAGTTGAGACGACTAAATCGGTAGAGGCAGTACAGGGAACGCCAGAAGAAGGATCAACAATGTCGATCTTCATTCCATCGTGGAAGTAGTTCGTACCTGGACCGTCTAAGGTCAAAGTAGTTCCTGTTGAAGGATCGCCATTAACTATAGCTCTGGCGGCAGTACCGTCATTATATAGTTGATAGTTAATCTCTTTCTTTAAATCGCGGGTTACACCTTTAATTTCTGAGTCAAGAGCTCTTATAATTGCACCTTTATCGCTTTTGGCTGCTTTCATCACAGGGCCAGATACTTGAATCCTACCACGATTATATTTCACATTGTCATAGGGGTTCTTGTACTTCTGTTCACCTGCGGTCGGGAGACTGGTTTCAGAACCAGCACCGACACCACTATTTCGTTGGTAATGGGCAGTTAATTGCCACCTTTTACCCTCGACATTTTCTTCGTCTCTTTGGAGTTTATCCAACAGAGCAGTAGCGTGGTTAAGCTGTTCACGAACAGCGGGAAGATAGTCAATTTTTAGAGCTTCGTCAAAATTAGTTAAATTTTGAGACATTTTATATATTCACCTCCTTGAGGTTTGTCAAACTTATAAAGTTTGGAAACGGCGGAAATGAATCACTCTTTATTCGCGAAGCGACTGATAGCTGCCCTACGGGCCTCTTCAAAGGTTTTAGGAGTTTTTTTGTCGGGTTTGGTTGGACCTTCTCGACTAGTGTCTTCGGTTGAAGTACCACCGCGTTGCTTTTTTAAGGCTTGTTTGACAAGCAAATCGTTAAAATCTTTTGCATGCATTTTTTCAAACATTTGTTTGGGATCGAAAATTCGATTACCATCTGCTTGCATTTCTTTTAAGACTAAATTTCTGTCAAACTTAGGTTTGCCATCCCCTCCAGGAAACTCTTTTTCTAGTCCTTCAAGTTCCTTTCGGAAAGTATCATCCGCTCTTTGTTGAGCATCGTCCGTATCTCGCTGTTTAAGAGAATCCTGTATTAAAGGTTTAACTATCGCAAGGACAGCTTCCTTAACTCCAGGAGGAACGTCTTTCAACAATTCACTCTTGTTAACAGCTTCACGGGCATTAGATTCCGCTTTAGCTTCCCGTTCTTTTTCGGCTTTCTCTAATTGAGAAATCCTCTGAGAACGTTTTGTGAACTCAGGCATAAAATTCTCTTTCCACTCCTTAGACAGGTCTTGGGCATTTACCTTCCTCCCGTCTGGAAGCTCGAAAAGCTCCTGTTCACTACCTTTATCTGACTGTTCTTTATCAGAATCTTCCTGATTGTCCTCGGTTTCTGTTTCTTCGGTTTTACCCGTTTCTTCTTCCGTGGATTCAGTTCCATCCTGACCATCAACTTGGTCTTTTGGGTCCATTTTTAAATTAGACTGTTAAAAAAATAACTTGGTCTCAAATAAGAATACACAGAGGAGGACGTCATGTCAAGCCCTATACTAACCCTTGTGCTTCGGCCTCGCCTTGATAATGAGTCGCAATTGTTTGCTGTATCTCGGTCGATAATTGTTTAAATGTTTCCGATACGATGAAATCTGCGTGGGCCTGAGTATGTTGAGGAGTCGCCCCTTCGGTCGGTTCTATAATTTGGCCGTTGGCCATTGAGGTGTTTTCTTTGTCGGCCAATTGAATCATGTCCATTCCTCCTGAAGGCTTTTTGGTCTCCTCCGTTTTTTGATTTCTACCCGCCACCTCAGCATCAAGTTCGTGCTGTTCCATTCTTTGACTCCGAGCTTTTTCAGATAATTCATCAACATTGGGAAATTCAAATTGCCTAAGAATTTCATCTCCTGGTAATATGCCGATCTCTCCTAATTTGAGTAGGGTTTCTCTTTGGGCCTCGCGAGTATATCCGAGCCAAGAACCAATTCTCACAATTACCTCATTGTCTTTAGTAATAATAGTAGCATCATCGGGTCTATTCTTCTTGTCAGAGCCTTCCCCTATTACTTTGGCGTATTGAGCCCCTCCTTCCTCTGGTTCCGTTAGTTTAATCACCCTGGAAGCAACATATTTATCTGCAACAATATCCAATATACCCTCACCTAAGACTGCCAAAAATGAAACGAGTCCCTGTACTATGTCTGCCAAATTGTTTGAATCAGCCGCCTGAAGAGCCTCTAGTGTCTTGCCTGAGCGGGCTCCCGCAGGAAGTTTTCCTAACGCGGCATCGTGAGAACCCAAAGCATCTTCAATATATGAACCTAATTCCCCCGAGAGAGAGTCCAATGTCCCTGGTAGAGCGTGCATCGACATCTGTTCATATTTCCTCCCCTTATTGATCTCATAAACCGTACCCATATCATTGTTGACCTCTTTCACCCCATGGCCTTTTTCAGCCATAATTCTATAAATTAGGGCTTGGTTTACGTACATAATTTTCTGAGAAACACTCCTGTCTAAAGCTTTATTGAGGGGAACTGAATCTGCCACCCAAGAACGGTGGTAAATTTTACGAGGGTCCATTGGTATTTGCATTAAATACATAGAATAGTCTTTGTCTTTTAAGGATTCGTCCCTTAGCACCTGACCGCCCGCGTAGGTAAAAAGTCTGAGATTCCCACCGTTTTCATTCTCTTCATCCTCCCAAAGCATGGCTTCTTTAACAATAGCCCTCTTTGTTTTTTCCGAACTCAAAGACCCAGACTCTTTTCTTATAATCCTGGACTTCATTGCTGAAGCAGCCAACTCATCATCTGATTTAACTAATTTTCGAGCTTTTTTGTCATAGCGCTCATCACTTTTAATTTTATCAAGTGATTTTTTATTTGTTTTGAAAAGATACCTTCCCTTATACCTGCCAGCGTAAAGAAAAGCCTTTGGGTCTGTCCAAACTCCAAACGAATCATGGAGTCTTAGCCTAATTTGCCCCATGCCACCTTCTGCCTTATCGTCCCAATCCAGTTCGACCCAGGCCACGGAGGTGTTCAGGGATGAATCAACTACCCCGCTAACCAAAGTTTCAAGATGTAATTTACGATAAATGTAGTCAAGAAGTTTTCCACTCCGACGAGCATTAAGAATTGTTTTTTCATCCAAATCACCAGGCATGGTTTCCCATTTAGGTTCAGTCCGAGTAGCATAATTTTTTATTGCCCTAACCCCTGATTTAACTTTATTAACAACAATCCTTACCTCACCTGTTTTACGGGGAGGGGTCTCTAGGGAATTGGTAACTGAGTTATAAGAAACGTAGTGATTCCCCTCAAGGAATTGATAATTCATATACCACTCGAAGTGGCGTTTTTGAACAGCGCCTTTGGAGTCCTCAAACAACCCATCACAGTAAGAAATTTTTTCTTCATCGCTAGCATTTTTCCAAAGTTTTCTGCCTACTTTAATCATATTTTATCCTCTAAAAATTTTCTTACCTCAATATAACTTTCCTCCGTTCTGATCCTCCCGTGGCCTTTTTTAAAATATGTTCTCCCTGTATTCATTTTATATTTTGTCTTCGGCTTTCATTAACTCATCCGTCGAAACATCTGTAGGGTCTTTGTAAGGGTCAGGTTCAACCTTGGTTTCCTCAGCTGGAGGTTCCACCGCTTCCTTATACTCTTCAACAGACCTACTCATTAATTTTAATTGCATTTTTTCTCTCTCTCTACGATTCAAATAATCCTGATAAACAATGTAGACAAACTGGAACACAACCACTAAAATTAAAATGTTCATATTTTCATTATACTATAAATAATTACCACCGTTCCCCCATAACAGGGTCAACGTGTCCCTTTTTATTGAAATGGGCGCGAAGACGTCTCTCCATGGTCGATTCGGGTTTTTCCTTCACTTCTTCTGGATCGGGAGCAAAAGCAACCTCATCCATGTCAGATAAACCATCAATAATATCATCGTGGCTTGCTTTTGGGAAACGAAGCAGCTCGTCTATCAAATCTTCCATTCCCCTCTTTATAAAAATCTTACCTCTCTCAAATCTAGGCTGTAAAACAGACCTAATCCTAATTTCTTTCTTAACCTGGGGACGGGATTTAATTTCATGCAAAGGAAGGTAGCAGTCTTTTTTCCCTTCTTTTGTTTTTCTTTCCTCTTCAGAGTGAATCGGGGTCAATAAGGCTTGAGACAAACCGATGACCTCCAAAGTCATGGTGATTGGATTCCACCTCTTATTGACAGCAAACATATTTTCAATCAACTCGCCCACCGTCCACTTCCCTCGTAATACCTCCCTAACAAACCAGTCATTGTTTGCGTCGACACCCACAGTAGTAATGGAAGAATAGTCAGCCCTGGCTGATTGGGAAACGGCGGGGTCAACTAGGGTGAAGATGTTAAGGTTCTCAGACAAAGCCTTGTCTTCTTTTACTTCAGCCTTAGGCTCACTGTAATAGAGAATTTGACTTCTTTTAATGAGGGCGGAATTCTCGTCTACTGGATCGTTGAGATAAAAAGCGGAAAAAGCATAGGAGCCGTGTAAATCTTTCAATTCTTGTAGTTTCTTTTTACTGTATCTTTCGGGGAAATACATGGAACCGTCTTTGTTATACGCCCCTCGTATGTAAGTATCTACCTTATCCTTAAATTTCTCCAAAATATGAGAGTAGAGCTCGAAGTAGGCCCAACGAGTTCCGATAATTAACATCTCGCCTTCTGGGTCCAAAAGGGAAAAAGACCGTTGCCACCAGTCAATCACTTTCTCGGCTTGGAACCTGGTGGTGGAGTTTTCTAGGTTAACCAAGTCGTCGCAGATAATCCGAGAATAATGCTGGGAAACCAGGTTTCCTCCCACTCCCACCGCCGTGACGGTTGGCTCTCTAATCCCCAGGTCTCTACCAGTAATCTCTATCTCGTTTTGATTCCATCTTAATTTAGGGTCGTACATTTCCTCGACTCCATATAAGAGTTTGTATAAATCATTCTTACGGATGTGGTCTTGAATTTCGCCGACAAACTTTTGGGAGTTTCCCAAAGTGGCGTTGGCAATCAGTATGCGCTCATTACGACTGGCCGCAATATCTTTAAGAGTTTTACCGACAGTGAAAAAAGTAGACTTGAATGTACCGCGGGGAACCAGAATCATTTTAATCCTGGCTTTTGATGTCTCATACCAATCAGCCCACTCTCCGTGAACGTGGGGGACTAAATACTTCCGTCTTTCTTCCGACCTTTCGGCAATATATTTATTAAAGAAAAGCAAGTCGCTCAAACCACGAAATCCTTTTTTTGCAAGCAGGCTCTCGTAAAGCTCTTGACTTTTATTCATTCATTAATATATCAACAACCTGCTCCTTGTTCATTCCTGGAGTAAATTTTTTGAGCTTGCCGATCATCTTCAGAAGTTTCTTCCAGGGCGTTTTCATCAACTCTTCCCTGGTAACTTCGGCTTTCTTGGGAGCCTCTGGCGCCACGGGTGCTTCTACTACTGGAGTTTCCTCTACTACTGGAGCTTCCTCGACTACGGGCTCTTCTATATATTCCTCTAACCCAGTATTAACTCTAGTTAGGGCGTGATAAGCCACCTTACCTTCGTAGGGTTTTTTCTTGCCCGCTTCATGAATGTAAGTTACCCCTCCACACCTAAACTCGACAACTTTGTCTGTTTTATTAATTAAAATCTTTGCTTCGTAGTTCATTTTATTTTAGAAACCTTAAAAAGGCTCTCTCCTGTTTTTGAATTTATAACAAGGATTGGTAATTTTTTAAGGTAAAAATACATTTTGCGGTTAAACTCACGAATGTTTACCTTTTTTAATTTTTTCATTGGTTATAATTTTTGACTTGGCGGGTGCTAGGCGAAGAAATATAACAGTAATCAGACCAAACCGCGAACAATTTTTGTTTGGGCAAGTTTTAAGCACCAGGTCTTTAGAAAGAGTCGCCGCCGCCAAAACTTCGCGACAAAGAACACATCTTTCCTCTAGTGCTAGGTTCTTTTTTTTAGGATTTTTGGCTTTCACTCTTTATTTATACCAACCCTGTCATGACAAGTCAATGCCTTAAACCCTCAAAAAGGGAAATAATCATCAAAACACCCAAATAGGCCAAAAAACAAAAACCGAAAAATTTTAGTCCAATTATAATAATCATTTTTTTTTAATTTGCCTTTGCCTTGCTTTTTTCTTTTGTCTTTTACGCCGCCGTTTTGACAAATTCCTCTTCTTTTTACTCTTAGCCAATTACTCCCCCAAAAATAAATATACAAAAACAGCCATTAACAATGAAAGACCTGCTAGCGCCTGTACGAAACTAATCATATTTTGAGTGTCCAAAATCTCTAAACGCAGTCACATCCTTTCTCTTTTTGCAGATATTACACTTACCCTTATGCCAGGTAGACATGCGGGCATTGTGTTTACCGTGCTTTTGACCACACTCTTGGCAGACCCAGTGGGCATTATTTATGTCTAAAACCTTATTTATCATAAACCGACAGCAATACGAAGTTTATTAATAAACTCTTGACGCCACTCATTTTTAGAGTCAAAAGAATTATGGGATTCAATCATCCACTCCAAAAGACAAACATGCTCGGCGTCACCGATCATAACAGGTCTAATCTTTTCTAAAAGAAGCCTCCTCCACTGTCTGCCTGAGCCACACTGCCCATCAATGACATAAAGCCAGACCAATACCTGATTAAAGGCTCCCACTCTTTTAAGCGCCGCTCTTAGCTCTACTCTGGTAGATTTACTGTTTATTGTCATAATATTTTTAACTGTCAACTCAGGAGGAGTACAGAGTTGAAACCCCATACCCCCCGCAAGTTTCCTAAGCAGGCAAGGTTTATTCCTGCCCCAACGACGCAGCTTTCACCGCCTCGCCTACCCAAAAAACTAATACCCTTCAACCTTCTCCCATTCTACCAATCAAAAAGCCTAACACCACCCCTATAACGAAAGCGACAATGATTCTTGTTTCCGTCATTTCCTAGAATTTTTCAAATTTCTTTTCCCCATCTCCTTTTTATAACATTTGCACCATGTCATGTCAAGTAAAGCAACCATAAACTACCCCGTAGGCATGAAACAATTTTCCTTGCCCCATCCCGACAGTCCTATAAGAGGGACTGGAGGGGGAGTTAGAGACAAATTAAATGGGGGGTTTGTCTAAATTCCGAAGCTAAAGCCTAAAAAATTACAAAAAATTTTATATAGACCTATAGTAACCCCCTAACCCCTGTCATGACATAAGAGTATAAAAGTAATACACGGGGGGTGGGGGGGTGTTACGTCTATTTTCAAATTCACAAACCCATCGCATGCATACCCCCCCCTCTCGGGGGGATTATTGTGTTATATATTTAGCGTGTGTTTAGGTGATATATGTATGTGTAGTAACATGTGTAGTAACATTTGAGGTAACAATCATAATGTGTAGTAACACTATAATCCGTGCCTACAGTGTGTCGTACAATGTAGCTTGTGCGACGTATACAGGCACAAACAGCACCAAAAACACGCTTTTAACTATTACACGGATGAAGTGGGATAGACACGCCCACCACGCTACTCTCAACACCTCAACACCCTCACCTCTAGCCTTATATCTCACTTCTACACTACACGCTCGCTACCGCTCGCTAACACCTCCGCATATACCTTACTACTGTTATGTTAGGGATTATGCCTTAGGGCGTCGGACACCGCTCAAATTTAGGTCTTGAGTTCTCTTTGTAGCTCGTCTATCTTAATATCCAGCTGGGCTGGGTCTAGGTTGATAGTTAGCTTTCGTATGTCCTTCTTCTCTGGAGAATACACGCCCTGGATTTTGTTTATCTCCTGGATGTATGCTAGTCGGGCTTTGTAATCCTTGAACTTCTTTCCCGCTGGCGTGAATGTCTCCGCGTCTAGCCCTTGTGCTAACCTACTTTCAATTTTAGATCCGACACCTATTATTTTTCTCTTCTTCAATCCCTCCATTAACGCTTCCCTGAAATTAGGCTTATTGAAGTTTTGATTTGCCATGACGCTGGCTGTCTGTTTCTTTTGGGTGTTGTATATTTTTAGGTGTGATTTACTTGGATTTAAGCCCTTACCCTCTTCTACACCCTCCAGCATATCATCAATGACTAGCTTTTGTTTAACTGATAGGCCGTGAGGGTTGCGGGTTGTCTTGTTGATTTTGGGCATTGGTCTATTATAGCAGGGGGTTCGGGTGTCATGTCATTATAGACTCTCTTCTGTTTTAGCTTTAACTTGATACTTGTAAACCGTTGTACAATGTTTTATAATAAGGACAGTTGAGCCAACAACAACTTTAAATGAATAGCTGGACCAGTCAATAGAATGAGGCGATAACATTCTACCCCATAGGGGAAAAACAAACACCAGCACATTAAAAGCTAGCAGTAGATACCAGCATTAGCGGAGAATTAAACATGAAAAATTATATGGCAATTGACCAACATGGTCAAACCTTCCACGACCTTGGACAATACCCAAGAAAAGAGTTATTAAACAGACTTGACCGAAAACATGCCGATAAAATGTATGTAGACGGGAAAAAAGACGGTAAGTCTTACACTACAGGTTATGTAATAGCAGGACTATGGCTTAGTCTATATAGAGTCGAACCAATGAGGAGAAGCCAATGACCAAAAAAGACTATACTAAAATAGCTGATGTAATCCACTCACTCAAAAACAAAAGAGCAATAACACTTGAGGGAGACGAGGAGGCGGAATGGGTGAACTGTGAGGATGTATTGGACGGTTTTATTACCATGCTCCAATCGGACAACCCACGCTTTAACCCATCCAAGTTCACAGACTACATCAACAGAGCAAATTAGAAATTGACCCGCAAGGGTTAGTAACAAATTATAAATTGCTAGTGCTGATACCTACTGCTAGTAATACTTTAATAATAAGACAGAGGTGCAAACCTATAAATAAATGCATTCGGGGTTTAGTTAAATGAGTACATTCGAAATTATAACGAGCCTAACAGCCTTTTGTCTTATTGTTTGAGTATTATCAGGGGGTTGTATCCCCCATAAATTATTTTAGAGGCTTAGAATACCGCTAAAGTAAGGCTAAAATTATAAATTTACAACAAAGTGAAAAAAATCAATTTTTACATCGGCGCCAATAATAAGACCAAGGTTGTCGAGACAGACAAGACGCTCAGTAT
>Ga0207997_1001231_pt1 | contig 13236 bp, 10 predicted proteins | sample AntAceMetag02UKN_FD_184777 | JGI IMG/M metagenome (GOLD analysis project Ga0207997, IMG submission 184777) | Saline lake microbial communities from Ace Lake, Antarctica - Antarctic Ace Lake Metagenome 02UKN (SPAdes) (version 2) | ecosystem: Environmental > Aquatic > Non-marine Saline and...
TATATTTTCTTCTGCTGTGTCGAACGAAACAACAAAAGAATCAGTACCAACAACACCGGCAGTACCCATAGCATAAGCTATCCACTGCATATTTTGAATCATCGCTGTTGAACTTGTTGGGTCCAAGTCTGCATTTAATTCACTTGCAACAGCACTACAAAAGGTTTGAATGTGCGAGAAATTATTGTCAATTTCTGTTTGATAAGTTGTTGCGCCAATTGGGTAATTTAAAGAAGGTGCCGATACACTCATGATTCAATCCATCCTGTTTTTACTGCGCCAAATTCTGTTTCACCGTATATAAATTCTGTCGATCCCCACTCGACGAGGTATTGATAATATTGATGGTGCGTTTCACCTCCGGTTGCAACAGCGGGGCCGTGTCCTGTCCCAACCATATGGCCAAAACTATCCCGTCCATTTTCGTCGAGATATGTCATAAATCCGAAATCCAATTCATTATAACTGTACGTTGTGAGCACAATGTCGGGCAGTTCAACTTGGCTTCGGCTGATTATCGTCACCATGCCACTTTCGCTTCTCTCGCAAAGCACAGGCACGTTCATGTCGGTTACAATTCCGAGAGCCCATTGAGATATCAGCACGTCTTTTATTACAGCCCATTGATTAGACGAGCCGACACGAACATTACATGTCCACTCAAGCAGCCCATTAACATCTTTATGCACCGGCGATGAGGCTGTTATTCCAACAAATCGTTTTTGGTGTCGTTCTATTTCGCGCCGACTTAAATCTCGTGTTATAAAAAACTGGTCAGCCATTATGCTATCCTCCAGGCCGTCAATACTGATGTCCCTTTTGCCGGACGTGTAAGGATTTTGTTGATCGATGTTATGTAATATTTTTTATCTACGATTTGAATAATATCATCAACGTCCAAAACCGGATCGTCGAGCATTTCTATTTTATATGACCAAGATTTCACAAGTTCACGTTTAAGGAGTTCGTGGGCTCGAGCAGTGAGAATGTCAATATCATAGAGCCAATCGTTCCGGATCTCTAATTCTTTAATATCTTCGGTGAGGATTCCGGCGAGTTGTGCTGTTGAGCAAAGTTGTTTGAAAACATTCTGAACAGGCTTCCCAAAAATTTCCCATTCCACTCGGCCCAAGATCATCATCACAACGAGAATTGAGATTAAAATCAAATCGGCAACAAGTCTAAGAATAGTTTCTTCCTGTTCTACCCCATACATTCCAACAACGGCGGTTGCAATAATCAGCAACAGATAGGTGTAAGCAAGAGCCCCTCGAATCCAAGGCGCAAACCCAGTATCAAGGTAAATCTCACCACCGAAGACAGTGTATCCATCTTCCTCGATAAAAGGTCGCCAGGACATGTTAGCGCCAACATGTTTATTACCGTGCAGGTCTTCCTCAAGCCAAGTGTCTTTAGCCTTTCGCCCACCACTTTGTTTTCCCGGTGATTCCGAGAACCAAACGTCAATCTCAGCGCTGGATTCAAAGTATCCACTTGTCAAATTTCCATGTGCCAGGCGCTTCTCTCTCTCGACGATTTCGGTAAGTTTGTAATCCAATCCCAGCAACCGAACCGAGTTATTCATCGCCGTCATGTTTTGCTCTCGAACGATTGAAAGAAACACCTCTTTGTTTTTGTATATTCTCGCTGGTGGTTTACTCAAGTTTGTATCGGCAGCAATCAACTTCCCTTCATGGTTAAAGCGTGGTTTCTTACCCACACAGAACAACATTTGGTGAATGCCGGACATAACTTCAATGTCAACCATTTGGGACTGCGTGTGCTTTAAAGGATACTGTTGATCGCCGATATCAATCTCTCTTCGCTCTAAATTCATAAACTCAATTGCAGTCTCAATAGCACACTTCCCAATATCATTATCCTTTGCATAAGAGCGTCCGACAATAACCTTATTCAGATACTTCTCTGCACGCCCCACAGCAGCCACGACAACATTTCGCCTTGTTGTTGACCCAACACCTCGGTCATGCTCAACAACGGTAGGATTGCCTCTTATGACACCAGTAAAGACAAGCACCCAATCGTTCTTTGGAATTCTCTCATCACCTTGATAAATCCGGATGGGGGTTCTATCCAGCATTGTCCTTTCGTCGATAGGGATGGGGCGATGGTTTGGATTATACGCAAGAGTTATTTTACAATTTGTAGCAAGCGCATCGTCGCTGTTTTCGAAGACGATATTTTCTTTGTAATCGATAAACTTAACAGAATCCGAAATGTCGTACATCGGACTTTCTGCTCTGTCTAAAACCACGTCTTGAAGATTGCAACGGTTGGGATTCCAGATAATAACTTGGTATCTTGGCATTCGGCGTTCATTTGATTTAAATATACGGTCTAAGTCTCCACCGTAATAAGATCTTTTGCTCATCTCTGTCTCCTGATATATTTAAACCCGACCGGGTTTACTATGCGTTCGGTCACGTCCACCCCTCTTCTACAGTGCCGTCTCCACCGCAATTTTCATGGATAGAGATATAAACCCACTGATCCACGTCAACATAATACAATGAACCCAAAGCGGTTCGTAATCGAAAAACAAACTGTACTAATGAAGCCTCTGCATGACAAGCGACCACCTTTAACTTCTCGCATAATTGTTCGCCATATAACCTGCTGCCGTTCCTGAAAACCTCAACCGTTTTAAATCCTTGATACGATTCGATAGTTTCGCCAATTGGGTTTCCAGGCAATTCATGATCTGGCGTGTCAACCTCGCCATTATTTATTTGGTCGTCAGCATGTTGGATAAAATCGCCGTCATTCCTACCCGGCACTATTTTCACATGCAAGAATATGTCGCCTTCAGTTGTATGATTGCAACTGCAATCGCTATCATCAGAACCCGGTCAGGTGCCCGACATTGTTGTTGCCGTTGTGCTCGACGAAGAGCTCGAAGATACTGTTGTTGTTGTCCTGGTGGTTGTGCTTGATGATGTAGTTGTTCCTGTTGTCGTACTTGATGTACTTGACGATGTTGTTGTTCCAGTTGTTGTACTTGATGTGCTTGACGATGTAGTTGTTCCTGTTGTCGTACTTGATGTGCTTGACGATGTTGTTGTTCCAGTTGTTGTACTTGAAGAGCTGCTTGTGGTTGAACTTGAACTTGTTGAAGATGTTGAGGTCGTTGTGGAGCTTGAGCTTGACGAAGATATTGAGCTTGTTGAAGAGCTTGAACTTGATAACGAGACTCGTGACACCGTGGTTGAACTTGATGTGCTTGAAGAACTGCTTGTGGTTAATGTTGTCGAGCTTGTTGAGGTTGTTGATGTGGATGAACTCGACGAACTCGACGATGTTGTTTCGGGGGGGATTTCAATCTCTACTGTTGAGCTTGAACTTGATGTGCTTGAAGAACTTGAAGATGTTGATATCGTTGAGGTTGAAGATGTTGAGCTGGTTGAAGACGACGACGACGAAGAACTTGAACTTGATGTCGGCGGCGAAGACGAAGGACCAGAGAAAAGGTCTGGATAGTCCAGCATTGTGCCGTCGGGCGCATATGCCTCACCACCAAAACCAAAACAATCGTCATCCACTTCGATAAAGTCATCCGTGGCAAACAGGACCGTTTTGTTGTTAACTGTAACGTAAATAGTGTCACCGTAAGCAGCCAATCTTACCGTGTCGCCATCCACAATCGAATCCTTATACCAGTCAATATCTAAGGCCGTCTCTACATTATTTATTCGTCTCATTAAATACAAGTAGAAGCCATTGAACCTAACAAAATAGCAATCACCAGTTGTTTTATCTATCCGGACTGCAAGTATCCCATAGAAACTGGTAGCGGTGACATGATCTACAGTCACTTCAACAAAACGATCTTCTGTCGAGCCAGTTGGTGAGTCATTCTCAACATAATAAAGGCTCGTTGTGTCTTCAGGTGCAGTGTTTTGAGCGGAAACACCACTTGTGAACTGAGTGGTTTTTATCTCGCCAGAGTATCGTTTCCAGGGTAATCGGTCACTTAGGTCAGCGTTATTCACGCCATCTTCAAAGTTATCAGTAAACTCGTCGTGAGCGGTATTCCACGAACCATGCTCTGGTTCTGCAGTGGTTGAGGAGGTAGACGATGTAGACGACGACGATGACGATGTTGTTTCGTATGACGAAGGATCGTAACGATAGAAACGGTTACCATTAGTATCAAGATTTAGTTCGCTGACAATGTAGAGCGAGGTTCGTCTTGTATTGTCAAAACAAAAACCTTCTGTGCGGTCTGGAAAATCTCTACCGGGTGACCAATGCGAAATAACCTCGCCTGTTTCGTGGTCTATTTGCGCAACAATATGACTATCAGCATCGGTTCCGTTTGACCAGACAAATAATGAATTAGGATATTCACCTCGCCCAGAACCTATGATTTGAGATCCATGACAAGCATCGCGAAAGTTTATAGCACCAGACATACATGTGAGTGTCTTTATTGAATCAGCCCAATCAAACATGTGTGTTTGGACTGGATCGCCATTTGTGTCTTGTTGCGAAACATCAATTTGCCAAACACCTGCGCCGGCACCGACATCTTCTTGGGTGCAAACATAAAACATGCCTGTGTTGAGATCGTAATCGCCGAGTTCGTATCCTGCCGCAAACTTAGTAACAGCATTTAGTTCGTAAGATGTAACGTCTGCCTCAACAAGAGATGTCTGCCCATCTGTTAGACTGAAAATATGAATCTTTGGCACAACGGTTGCATTGCCTTCAGTAAGGATTGCAAAGTTTCCATCTGTGCGTGTGCTGCCTAACCAAATTATTGACTCAGTGTCAGTCAGAATACCATTGAGCGCCGCCGCATTCAAGTTAATGTCGGCCTGTGTTGGATTGCCGAACCTGTCCCGGACGAAAATATATCCCTGGTCTTGTATCGCATAGATCTTGTCGTAGTCTGGGCAATAGCAGCATCCTGAGGTTTCACCCAGAGGAGATCCTGTGGTTGTGTAGTCAGTTGATGTGATCACCATTGGTTCGGTAATTTCGAGATTGTAATCGCCGACACCTGTCTCATCAAAGAATGCGCTGTCGGTGATACCGTCTGTAACCGTGCTGGCTGTTGTTGAACTCGTACTCGACGAACTTGAGCTTGACGAACTTGAGCTTGACGATATCGCAGCTCCTGAGTAAACACCAATATCTGTCTCGGTTCCCCATGCGACGCCTGTTATGCCACCCAAATCCAGAAGATCGCCTGGGAAGTCGGTAAACAACAAATCTGCTGTCCCTGCATTCACAAGAACATTTGCGCCAGCAACAAGACGAAAATCTCCATTTGAAGGATCACGCAAAACAGTAGCTGGCGATGCACCTGTTACAGCACCTTGCTCACATATAGTCGAGGCCGTTGTATCGTCGGAGGCAAGATTCCAGCAAAGATCAAAACGGTTGGTTATACGAGTCTCGAAGTCATTGTCTACGTTTCCACCGGAGTAACAGTTGATAAGATTAACACCCGAATTACTATCAGTGCATGCAAATCCACGGTCCACGCAACCATAAGCAATACAGTGATCAATATAACTATCTGGGTGCCAAATTGTTCCACCAACACGCACAGTCAATCCGTCATCGTAACAATCATAAAAGATACAATTACGCATTTGCACTAAAGTGTCACTACCGGCAACACAGTCGATGTTTGAAGCGTCTTGTTGCGACGAGCCAGTATGGAATCCATGAAGACGCATGTCGCGCATTAGTATGGTTCCGCCACCAGTTCCCCCTGTGAATTGAACCCCGGCCTTTGCGTTTGTGTTTGCATGAGAAGTGTCTTCGGTTCCATTGATTTCAAACCCTTCAAGTTGAATATCAACACCGCTTTGGATTTGAATCATACCGTGGAGTTGTGCCGTCGCAAACGTCACGCCATTACAACGGAGAGTTACACCATCACCCTCTGTGTGCTGTTCACCTCTTTCGTTTCTGGATGCTGTGCGAAGAATGATGCGATAGTCGCGACTTGTTGTCCAATCAGCTTCGGTAAAGCCCAACTGCCCAGTATGCGTCAGCCCGTCCACAAAGTCATTATATATTTCAGCAACGACCTGCTCTTTCTGCGCAACCAGGTTTTTATTGACACCGCTTGTAAATTCACTTAGATCGCTATAATCACCACCTGCTGTTGCATTTGTTGGCTCATCGGTTCCATTATAATTGTGTGAGATAACAAACAGGTCCTGAGATTCGACAGAAGTGATAACATGTGTTCCATTAAAATGGTCGGTTCCACTTATAACAATGCTTTGATCGCCTTGAAGGTTGTTGTTTGGAAACACAGCATAAAGAGAAACTTCGGCTGTGGAGCCATTACCGACAACGCTGTCTATCGTTTGTGATTCACGAATTAAGGAGATATTTTCTTCAATTGAGGTCGACACAAAGTCACCAACCTCAACATCTTGAATGACACTTCCTGTAACATCGTTTTCACAATATATTCCTGGGGACCCCACTGAAATAGAATTGTCGACTTCGCTTATCACTAAAGAACTATTGACATAAACTTTTAATGACTCATCTTCAGCCACAAGTTTAATTGAGTCGCCACCCGCAGATTTTAAATATGAATCTACTGTGCCCAATTCGGTTGCAGTGCCATCAACCACCCTATAAAGAGTAATGTCAGAAACAGTTGCCTTCACATAATAAAAAGTAACCCCAGAATAACAACGCACAGCAGGGCCGATTCCGTTACTACCAAGAAATTGGGTGCTTATCTCTGAGTATTGATCACCAGCCCATCCTTCAGCATCGTCTCTAAAAACATAACAAGCATTGCGTCCATAGGCGGCGCCATGAACACCAACTCCGCTAGCTGAATTATTGACAACATCTATTTGGCCTGTATGGTTAACCCAGTCCGGATAATAATCAAGAGTATTGTAATCCGCATAAGACTGGAAATCGTCATTAAATTGCGTGTTGTCTGTTGACCAGCTATAGGCCATTATCCACCCCCAGCGACATAGACGGGATATATCAGAGGCTCGCCCATATTCTCTGCGTTGTAACCGTCAAGTGTTATCATTATAGGTGGGCGTTGCAACACATAGAAGTCGCCCTTGTAGTGCCCTTCCGTGGTGGTGAAATGGATTACATTTTTTATTGATAGTGGACTACCGGCGCTGCTATCTGTGCCCTCTGTAATTTTCACAGATATTTCTTCGTCGGTGGTTACGCAACGACTTGTAAGATTAGAATATATGGTGCTACCAACAGAGACCCAGCAATGCTTCAGCGTCTCGTCGCTGTTGTGTTTATGCAAAGAAGCATGATGAACCATTCCTGAAATGAGTGGGTTTTCGTCAGAATAGCCACCATTGTTTAACTGTATTTGCGCTACTCGCATGGTATTTGCCTCAAGAGTAAATTGCCTTCAATATCAATATAGTTTGAACTTCCCGTAATAGCTCTTAGCCTAATCCTAATGTTATGGTAGCCATAGGTTGGGTTGGTCCAGAAATACCCATGAATGTTTTGCAGGTCCGTTTCAGATATCTTCTGAACGCTATCGATAAAAACCTCTGCTGTTGTGGCACCACCCCAAGGCCTTAAGGTGTTACACCATGAGTTCGGCGTATAATAATGCTGCACAAAAAACTCGTCGTTGAAGTAGGGCAGAATGTTTATTGAGAATGTTGCCATGCTTGCATATGGACCTGCCGTTTCAAGGTCGATATAAATTGTCGCCGCGTTCGATTGAGATTCTTGGTTATTAACATAAAGTGACTGCGAAGAAGGTAAATTCTTAACATAAAATTGTCGCCTCGTTGTCCCATAAGAGGTTATCCATTCGATATAGTTTAATGTTGCCGAAGCTCCGGTGTCAGTATCAACCCCGAACTCAATATCGGCCACTGTTACCGTTCGTCCAGTCGTTGTTGCCGTTAACGAATTATTGAACGTGTCGTTATAAATCCGAACGCTTTTAAAAACTTCATTTTCTCGCAACTCAATGTCTACTTGTGCGTGAAATCCAGCAAGTATCGGGGCTCTACTTTCCGATCCAGCCAACATTAACCTGGTTGCTATTTTATCGAGCGTTGGATTTCGTTGTGGGGTTATCATTTAAATACCAGTAAAAGTTATTGCCCCGGTGGGCGGGACTGTTGGCTGCGCTATTTTAAATTTCAAAACCAACTGTTTATCGAGATATGCATTATATCTATTCGAGGTTATTTGTTGTCTTACCTCTCTGTATTCATAATCCACACCACCGAGTTGGACCAACAATATTTCGATCAGATATCTGTCGGTCGTCATATCAAAAGGTGACCACCCAATGTATTCGCCAATGTCGGGCGTTGTCGTCCAGTAATGATAAAACAAGTGAAACATATCGACTATTGTAGATAATTGATCACCTCCTCCTACCCATACCTCGGTTATAATAACATCTTCCCAAACCTCAGAATTAGCCACAATGGTATTGCTCGAAATCGTTTTGTTTGGCGTGGATTCGATCTTTATCCCAGGATGATAAATAAAGTTTTTTGTCGCATCTGGATTGTGCGCATACTCGTAAATCCCCTCGCCTTCTACAGCACGAAAAGAGGGATGAAACATAACCCGACGTCGATCAACTAAATAACCAGCGTCGTTTTCATATGGTATAACAACACCCATTGGTTTGGGGCAAAAACCATTATCACAAACAACAGCATCTACGTTATTATGATAGCCTCTCGCAAGCGTCCTAAGAATTCCCATCTTTCCTCTCCTTGCCGTCTGCGATTCTAATTAGCAATCCTAATTTTCCATCAACGCCTTTAATGGATCCCGAAAGCCCAGACACAGACTGCTTGATGTCGGAAATGTCATCCTTGATTGAATCATGACGTTCTGTTTGTAATTTATAGCAATTACGGTAATTTGTTTTTGATTCCTCGGATGTCTTTTCAAGTTCCTTTATTTTCATGTCATTCCTCACCCAATGGACAATTAGCGCAACAACTGTCCCTATGATTGCAATAAGATAGTAAACCTCATTTAGTGTCATTTAGGTTGTCCAGTCTCCGGAATTTCCAGGCGCGCTTGTTGTGTCCGTGACGTTGTTTGCTGTTGTATCGATATCGTCAGCCTCTGTTGTTGGCCTACTCAAATGAGAGGTCCTAAGATTTCGAGGCAATTCATGTGTTTGATCAACGTCAAGATTAGCTGTTTCTCCGATTTCAGTATCAGTGGTATCTATTGTCGCAGCTTCAGCATTTGCTTTCGAATCAAAACAACGAGCTCGAAGGGATGTTATATTCCCTGCATTATCATAGTCAAAGTTATCGAGAAGAAGATTTTCGCCATCATAACTTAAAAGACGCTTGGTTCGAGGAAAGAGGACGTTTTCAATATCGTTCCGGATCCATGAGTTTTGGTCTTTAACACCATTAACTTCACCGAATGTAGCAGCGTCATAATCGATAATTCCACTTTTAAGAATTCTGTTTGTTGCAAGATTTTGGCCGTCCTTTAAAAGAAAATATAGCTGTCGGCCTTTATTGCCGGTAAAGAAAAGGTATTGCGCTGATGCCGGCAAATCATAGTCTTCTTGCAGGTAAAAAATACGGTTGAAATAACTATCAGTGCCGTCTGCACCGGCTGTCAATTCGACGCCCATAAAATCAGTCCCATTGTTTCGCAATAAGTATGTCAGCCCTTCGCCATCGCTATCGAGATAAAAGATGTCTAAATAGACATGTGACCAGCCTAACATCGCACCGCTGGTATCATTGGCCCCGAAAACAACTTCAAGTTTTATATGAGCGTTCTCACCATAACATCCCGTATTAAAAATAGGTTGAATTTTAAAGCTAAACATGTCTTGCTCCTTACGATAGTGTTGTCGTGGTTAAATTATAAGTTGTGTTGTCTTGAACCATACTGTTCATTCCTGGGCCATTACCACCTTCAACGGCAAACGCAATTCTTTGAAGAAACATTTCGGTTGTGGTAAGTGCTGTTTTTAAGCTGTCTGCTATCGTGGCTATTGCTACGTTTGTTGGGCCAGCAACAATGCCTCGAACCTGTTCAGATGAATTTACTGCGTCGCTGAAATCCTCGACGTTGGCCGAACCTTTGGAATTCAGGTTTTGGTATATGGCACCACCTAAAGCAACCAGCCCGACAGCCAATCCTCCAAGTGCTGCCATGCCCGGTGCCTTGCCCATTATTGCGCCGATCTTCGTCGCAAGCCATTCGCCAATATTTTCAACTGCACTATTCATAGCTTTTTGCCATAAACTGGCGAAGATATTTGCGAATGTTTTAGCTACACTCTCGCCGCGCTTGAATCCATCCACGATGCCAAGAAAAATACTATCACTTGTTGATTTAACTGCGTCTTTATATTCTTCGAGCTTCTTATTTTCTTTTGCCTTGCTCTTCGCTTCATTTATTAATACCAGTATCTTTGCAATCTCTTTTTCACTCAACCCTGCAGCTTCAGCTAATTTGACAAGCGCTGTTTCCCACTTACCGATTGTTACATCAAAGTCCGAATCAAGAAGTTTCTTCTTTTCTAAATTAAGTTCAACAATATCGTCTTTAATGTTCTCGTACAAAGTTTCTACGCCCTTGTTGGCCTCCTCCTTTGCCTTAAACGATTCTGCTGCAACTTCTGCAGCCAACAGTTTCTCGGCCAGCTTATCCAACTCAAAGTTCAGTTTTTCTAACTGCGATGTGTCAATCTCACCCTTACTGAAAGAGTCATAAACTGAAGTGCGAAGTTTGAGAATTTTATTTTCTGCGTCCGTTTTGTCTACACCTAAAAGATCGACGTTTGAGCTTTGGGATAACTGGTCAAAAGAGGCCGAGGTTTTCTCAAACAATTTAACTTGGGCAAGCTCTTTTGATTTAGCCTCAATCTTTCCAAGAAGGTTAATCCATTCGTTGGAAAACTTTCTAATGTCGGATTTCTGTTTGTCGCTATAACCTTCCATTTGAATGGCGCTGACTTTTTTCTTAACAGCTTCAATCTTTATCTGAAAGTCCGACAGACCGTTAAGCTCCAAATTTAAAGCATCTAACGCCTCCGTAGCTTTGTCGGCACCGTTAGACATCTCATCAAGAAGCTTTCTGAAAACATCTTCCGGAACCTCGATAATGCCAGCCTTGAGCCCATCGTTGAGAGCTTTCATGTTTTTGGCGATGTCGGCAGCGACGTCTTGCATTACGGCTTTTAAAGGACCAAACTCAAACGAATCCTTGCCTATTTTTTGATACTTATATTCCAAACTCGCTAAACCCAAAACCTGATCTTGAATCGTCTTGTTTAACTCTTCCATTTCTTTGCGTTTTTTAGGATCTGCAATCTTGTCGAATACGTTGTTGTTCGCAGAGAAATACTTTCCAAAATCTTCGAGAATATGCTTCGCCGGCGAATCTCCTTTAGCACCCCAAGCTGATTCAAACTCGCTTACAGAAGTTTTCCAAATAGCACTAATTTCATCTCCGAGACCCTCAATACCTAACTGCCCTTCTAATTCCTTGCCACCCTTTTTTATTATTGCGCTAAGATTGGCCACAAGGGCTTCCATTTCGGATTCGACGGTCTCTCTTTTTTCCTTTGTTTCGTTTGCTGAGGGAAACAATTCGTGGAAAAGCATGTCGCTCTGATACTCCAAGCTACGGAGTCTACGTTCTTTTTCAGGTCTATCTTCTTCTCGAAGCGCAAAGTGGTGCTTCTGTTTTAGCTTCCATTTTGCTTGACTTATGGCTGCATCTACCATTGCTTTATTTGCGATAAGCGCCAATCTTTTGCCCCACGCTACAGGATTAAGCGTAAATGAGTCGACGTCTTTATCGACATCCAGCAATAAGTTTGAAAACTTTTTTTTAAGTTGTGGCCACAAATCCTCTATTTTTCGCCACCCAGCCTTAAGCGCAATCCCAACGATTCCAACAACCGCAGTGCTAATGATACTGCCAAAATATTCGACCATAGATATTATCTTCATGGTCAACGGTTCTTTGGATTTTTCCATTGCATCAAGAACGCTTACAATCAATGCCTTCGCGACGCCGCCAACAAAAGAACCAAAACTTTCTATTTGCTGTTTGTACTTGTTTATATATGAAGCAAATCGGTCAGCTATTTCAGCCAAAGGTTTAACAAAACCCGTGCCAAGAGCAATAGTAGAATTTTTAATTGCTGCACTCAATTGCCCAAACTGCTCCGACATAGACAACACATCCGGCCCAAGGCTTTCAAGTTTCGCCTTAATACGTGAAAGAGCACCTTCGTAAAACGCAATCGCCTTTTCAGAGTCAGTTAACTTGCGATTTAAAATCCCATGGCTTTTGGCGTATTCAGCGTTTGCAGTACCGAGCTTTAGAATAATACCGAGATTATCAAGAAGCCTCCACGACAACCGACCAATACCTACCGTCAAATCGTTAAACCCCACAACAGCGTCTCTACCGACTGCTTTACCAAGCCTACGACCGGCCTCAGCAAGCAAAGCGAAGTCCTCTGCGCTTTTACCCACACCGAGGAGGACAGCGTTATTTGCTGCCCTCATGAGGTCTATATCGGCTACAGCCCCACGCATACCTTTCCTCATGGCATCTAAAGTGTCACCGGATACCAACCCAATGGAGCTCTGTAGGTTTCTAAACGCATAATCTAAATTCTCTGCCTGCTTGACAAGGTCAATAAACTTAAATGCAGCAAAGGCAGCCATTAAAGCAGGGACAGAGGTTAATGTCTTAATAAACTTTCCGAGATATTTAATCGAACCCTTAATTGCTACGCCAATAAGCTTGAAAGTTTTTGTTATAATAGAGACCGTTTTTTTAGTCTCTTTCTTAATTATTGTTAGGTTTTTAACATAATCTTTAATATTGACATTTATATTGGCGATTATATTGCCAGCACTCCATGCACCTGCCATGTTTAATTACCTCCAAGTAATTCATTGAGCTTAGACAGCTCGCCGAAAGAGTGGTTAATCGATTGGGGCTCACCTGAAGTGGTGGACTTCTCGCGGATGACTTTATCAACAGCTTCCGAATATTCGGTTAAAGCCTTTTGGTCGAATAGTGCAGACATTGCTATTGTCATGGCATGAACCTCACGCTTTTCTCGCTGCAAAGCCAACAATTGAGCCTCTTCCATGTAGAATCGAACTTCTTCCAGGGTTGCGCCATTATCATAATCAGTAAGAAATTCAAGCGAGTAGCCCTGAGAAACTAAGAACGCGATTGCCTTCGGTATTTGTTCTT
>Ga0207997_1001233_pt1 | contig 13226 bp, 17 predicted proteins | sample AntAceMetag02UKN_FD_184777 | JGI IMG/M metagenome (GOLD analysis project Ga0207997, IMG submission 184777) | Saline lake microbial communities from Ace Lake, Antarctica - Antarctic Ace Lake Metagenome 02UKN (SPAdes) (version 2) | ecosystem: Environmental > Aquatic > Non-marine Saline and...
ATACCGGGCGAAATTCAGAACGCTGCTGATTCGGGACGCAGCGACCCGGCCACACCAGGAAGACTTATTTTAATGAGGAGGGATCATGTCCACATACACCAATAGACCAATAATTTTCCGTGTACACGGAATAAAAATGCATGGAACTTGCGTCAAGGATGATTTTCCGAATGGAATAGATGTAAGAATGCAAGATAAGACAATCCATCATCTTGACCCCCATGATTATTCATGGGATGTCGACAGAGAACGTGAAAAGGAGAAACAATGAACACAAAACACGTCAACATCCTCATCGCCCACCCAACGCCAACCCACACTGGCTACATGTGCCGGATGAACGTGCCCGTGCAGGCCATCCGAGACCTTGCCATCCCCACGACAGGGTTCTGGATGGACTGGCACTGTACGCGACATAACGAAATTCAGCATGGACTCGCCACACAAGACGCCGATTTTCTTGTTGGCACATTGATTCAGGCATTCTCAATCCTGAATCCACCAACCCCAACAGCAATGAGCATCTTTCGGGGCGGCTCAGATGCGTACAGATACGTTAATTTCTCGTATTGGTATGTGACGTGCTACAATATGCAGAGTACGAAGGATGGCGGGCCAGAGGCATTATTTGAGTGGGATACTGAAGAAATGCGAATTATAATTGATCTGAGATACTTAAAATAGGTGTAAAGCGGATTGACGGGGAACATCACTCCGAACAGGTGCAACGACAAAAACAGGAACCTGGAAACAGCCCTTGCGAGAGAGCTATGGAGAACCCCGTCAGCCAGCGATGGGGAGGGCGGGATCATGAAGATGATTCCGGGCAAGGCAGGACGGTACAAACTGAGGGATCAGGTACAAGAGATCAACAAGGAACTCTGGCCGACGCCGAACGCGTCAGCAGTCAGTTCGGATCTGACAGTGACGTGCAGCGGAGACGGCAGGACGAAGCCCAACAAACTCGGATGGGCGGTCAAATATCAGATGTTTCCAACCCCGCGAGGCAGGGATTGGCGCAGCGCAAAAGTAAGCCAAGAGGTGTTCGAGAAGAATTCCAGACCGCTGAACGAGGTGGTACTTCGCCTCGAACCGACTCCGACCGGAAGCATGGAGACAACGGGGGACTTCGAGCAAGCCAAGTTTCACAGTTCGCAGCGTCCGATCAACAGTGGATTACTGAACCCCCGTTGGGTCGAGTGGTTGATGGGGTTCCCGATAGGCTGGACAGACGTGAAATCCGGCAGCAACTCAAAGCCCTCGGAAACTCAATAGTGCCGCCGGTTGCGGCACTATTAATGGCAGGAATCAAGGAATTAGAGGAATAATAAAAAAAGAGTTCAGGAGGAAATTATGGATAAATACACCATCAAATATCAATACGGGTTATACTCAGGAACGGAAGTTGTGTATGCAAACAATGGAGGAGATGCTATCTCTAAAATGTGGTATCGTTTGCGTCGTTATATGACAATATCAATGGCGTACAAATCAGCAAAAATCATAGACGTAGAGATGGGTTCAGCCTCACAGAAAGACTGAACCCCATACCGATTCAGTTGTGTTCATACGAACACAACTGAATCGGTATATGCCTCTAAATCGCGCGGTATGTCGAGATGCACCAGGAACTCAAGGAGATGCTCCTGGTGGCGTAACAAGAAAAACAGGGGAAGGCGCGAGCCTTCCTCGCAAGTCGTCTAAATAAGAACGGCGTGAACGGCAACCCACGCCACAACACAAGGAGCGAATAGCATGAGCATGCCACGAGAACACACATTGACAGCCGGAAGCGTCTTGAGCCTCTTCGATTCAATCGAAACGACGCAGGTGAAACAGATGGATGGCATTTCAAATGGAGATCAAGAGTTTTGTGAAAAAGAAGAACGGGAGTATCATGTCCACAATGATTATCTCGAACAGCTTATCGCGATTCCCTCCCCAGAATCGAAAAAAGATATTCATGACTATGATGCGTTTTTCGAGAGTACGCTGTATTTCGCGTTCAACAAGAACGCGGTACGATTTGTTGGAAATATTTCATATTATTTCCAACAAACATACACGGTGACATTGGACTCAGATGCGATACTGTCAACCTTGCTGTTCCCGAAAGATACGAACTTCGATTCATCCGGACGGCATTCTCGCTATTATACCGGAATTTATTCCAGAGAATGCTGCCAGACACCAAACTATCAGAGGGTAGTCGCTGAAATTATCAAGCAGCTTGGAGGGCGGTCATTCAAACAAAAGGCTGTTCATGAAATGAAAGCAACGTTCCTGGAACGTCTAACGCAGTGGAACGAAAACCGAGCATCCCTGAAAGGAAAAACGATTCAATTGCAAGGATTTGTAGGATATAGCTCATTTTTTGAAGGGCAGCTTGGTCATCATGAGCCAGCATTGCAAGCATTTTATCAATGCTTGTTCCATTTTGAGACCGGTGAGTCTCATATCACACATGAATGTTTTTTTCAAGACTGTCCTATTGTGAATGGAAATAATTGTCATGTGAAGGTGTCTGAACCGTACACCTTCCATGATACCCACTTCAAGAAGGTGCGGAGCCTGAAATTTTTTAAAAATGGACGGATTGATGTGAAGTTCACGACAAACAAAGACGCTGAAACATTCTTCAATGAATACTGTCGAAGGTGAGAATATGAAAAAAAATATTGGCGACCTCGTTATTTATGGGGAAGATATTGCTACGGTTATGGATATTGATGAAAGTAGAGTAAGAATAGAATTTGAGGAGGGAAACAGGCTTTGGGTACATCCAACTGACATCCATACACCTTCTAATGATGCGTTATCTGCTTGGGATGAAGGCGAACTTCCAGAAGAGTATTGTTATCCTGTCTTAGGTGGGAATTCATTACCCACCGTTGAATATGTGGTTGATACAATTATGGACACATTGTCTCTTTTATCAAATATAGAGTTTTGTGATTTTTTTCGTGAACGCCATGATATATTGTCACCTCATCTTGAAGACGCGTATCGTGAACTTGATACGCTCAAAGATAAAATGAAGGGGCTGAGATGAAATATACAGCACAACATCTTCAATTCACCCACGAGCAACGCGACAGTCTGAGAACGCAGATTCTCAGACTGATCGCCACACGTACCGCCGAGCAGCACGGTGTCACGCAAGAGATTATCTATAACTCATACACCCACAAAGGTGGCTTGCACGGGCTGTCTTACAGCGATTTCACGAACCGTTACGAATACGGAGAAGCGAAAAAAGCATTGGAAGACGGTCAATTTTTCACGCCGTCTGAGGTCTGTCAGGACATTGCCGACCTCTTACAGCTTGATGCCTCCGATACTGTGGCAGATCTCTCCTGTGGCATGGGGAATTTCTTCAACGTCTGCCCTACTGAGCAGAATTGCTACGGCATGGACGTTGACGAAGAGGCCGTCACCGTCGCACAATATCTCTATCCTGATGCTACGATAGAGGTGAGAGATCTTCGTCACGCCACACCACCAGACACGCTGCTTGACGTGGTATTCGGGAACCCACCGTTCAATCTGCGATGGGAGTTCCCCATCCCAGATTCATATAACCACGAAACGATTGTGTCGCAACTATGGTACTGCCAGCAAGCGGCGCGATGGCTCAAGCCCGGTGGACTGTTGGCTCTCATCGTTCCGACCGCATGGCTGTCTGACACGTTTCAGGAACAGAAAGCGATTGAAACCATGAATAGTCTCTTCTCGTTCCTGGGACAATATCGCTTATCGAATGACGTGCGCGGGTTCGGAAAGATAGAGACAAAAGTCATGGCCTTCCAGAAACGCGCTGAGACGATTCATTCTGCTCAATACGTCTCAATATACACGACTCGTGAGAACGCAGTTCTGAATGTCATACAGGCACGTCAAGCGGTAAAAAATCATCGTGCCTCGATCTTATTGGAAACGAAACACGATGAACAAGCCGCTGGCGATCCGAAAGACTGGGAACAAATTGTCAAGTTGCGCTATGACATCTCACAACATCCGAACACGAAAAGGTTTCTGTCAAACGCCGATGCACTGATTAACGAACTCAGACACGGGAAGCCGGACGGGATGACCTGGGAGGGCTGGAAAGAAAAACATGTCACGCCGAAGAACACCATCATGGCGTTAAAAGAGATCTTGCATCGCCAGGGATACGTCAAATCGAAAGGCGCGATTTCTCAGATCAAGGAATATCCTGAACAGGTGAAAAGTTTTGCAGAGATTGACAGTGTCTCTGAAATTGATATGTTTCTGTCGACATGGCGCGTATATGATAAGGTCGCCGGGGAACTGTTCGGACGTGAAATTGCCTTGACGGAAATGCAGCGCCATGATTTGGTGTTGCTCTGTCAGAAAAGATGGGGGCTGATCCAGTGGGATACAGGTTGCGGGAAAACTCTCGCATTGTTGGCCTGGAATGACTGGCAACGTACCCAGTATCCGATCCGATATACTGTGATCACGTCAACAGCCCTCGCCATTAATACCACATGGCAGGACGCCTTGACGAGTTATCACAGGAGATATGTCAGGATTCGCAGACCGTCGGATTTCGAGAAGGTACAGCCCGGGGATATGATCTTGCTGACCTATGATGCGCTGGCTGATGACACCTGGCAGCTTGTCCGTCATCTGACACGCTGGCTGAACCGTATCGGACGCAAACACGTCTCCTGGCTCTGTGATGAGAGCCATAAACTTACTAACCCATCAAGCAAAAGGACGCTCAGAATAAAGGCCGCGCTCCAACGAGTACACTACAAGCTGTTCGCGACGGCGACGGCGATGTTGAATAACGTGGCGGAACTATATCCACAGATCGAAGCCATTTTGAATAATAGCACGAATATGCTGTGTGAATCTCAATTTCGGTATTCCCGCGATAAAGACGGAAATATGGACAGAGATGAGAATGAGTGGTACGGCGAACCATTCCCGGCACGGATCGGATTTGACATTTTCAAATCATGCCATAATCCTGAAAAGATTACGGTGTTCGGAATAGGGAAGATGAATCAGGACATCTATAACCTGGATGCTTTGAAACGAATAACTGATAGCCTCATCATCACCCGCTCATTTGAGGATATACGAGGAGACGCGATGCTTAAAAGCGTCGTGCATACGATAGAACAGAACGCGGCAGAGCGAGCGTTGTGTGTCCAGATTATGCAGGAGTTATCTGGACTCCTACATTACTTCACGAACACCGGGAACGCTCGAAAAGAGGCTGGTTTGAAGTTGATTCGTCAGATCAATTTACTGATCAAAGCGTCTTCGATTCCACACACCTTCCTTGAATATCATGATGAGGCGTTGCCGAACAAATTTCTATATCTATTTAAGCTCCTCAAAAAATGCAAAGAACCGGTAGCGGTAGGGGTGACGTTTAGAAAGGCTATCGATGAATATCATACTGAACTGATGGTACGCTTTCCAGACCGCAGGGTGTTTGTCATAAATGGGAATGTGGACATTCGGAAGCGGCAAACGATTACGCAGGAGTTTGAGCAGTCTGGGGATGGAATTTTGCTCACCACACAACAAGCGTTGGCGGAGTCAATCAATATTCCGAATATCAACGTCTGTATCATGGAGAGCCTGCAATGGAATAGCCCAACCATGGCACAATTTTATGGACGGTTTCGGAGGTTTACGAGTAAGAAGCAGACGACCGTCCATTATTTAACGTATAAAGACAGCATTGAACAGAACCGAATGGCTCTGATTTTGAATAAGAAGCGAATGACGGAATTTTTGAAGTATGATACAGAGAACGAGGTTGACGTGTATAAGGAATACGGGCTGACTGAGTCACTCTTGACGGCCTGTATCCAGAAAGCCCAGGATAAAGATGGGAAGACGTTCTTGACCTGGGGACAACAAACAATCAATTGAGGTGTGACGTCAGGGCGGCGTCGGAGCGCGACGCCGCCCGGGCGTTTAAATTGAAATCGGCATAAAGATTATAGCAATGAAGTCCTCCTCCATTTTGATTGTTATGCCAAGATTCCTTGATTAATATTGTTGATGGAGAGAGGAGGAGGGGTGAACTTTATTTTAATGAAGGAAAGGAATGGCATAAGACGTATGAAGGTGCTTGTGTTAGAGCAAATGAAATGAAAAAAAAGAGAATCATTTCGTTGAATAAATCAAATGTTGCGCCATTTGGACTCGAACCAAAACCGAGACCTCCTCACTCTCGGAAAGTCCCGTGTTCCTGACCACTGCACCTGCTGTGGGTTAAGCGCAAAACTCTGTGATTAGTACTGCTGACATGAAGTTCAGCCGAGAGTGACCGCCAAACAGGACTACATTTCATCGACCAACGCTTTCAAAATACAGGGGCGAAAAGTGCCTCATGTACAGCCACGCCTCGTCTAAGGCGTGATCCTAGGGTACTCTTACTCACCACTGACCATCTCATCAGTTCTGAGATGGGCATGACGCGTCCCCTATAACGAAAATAGAGAGTGCGCCGACTCGCCCTATGCGCCGGGGCGTTGTTTCCGCCCCTCTTCCCGATTTCAATTCCCCATGAAACGAGCCACATCTTAACTGATGTGTGCGAAACTCCGAAGACCTCAGCCGTCTTGCGGAGCGATCCGCTTTCTGCATATTTTTTGCAGATTAAATTCTGGGTCTCACCGGCGGTCAGCTCCTGCCCAACCACTGATGAGATGTACCTAATCGTGTGGGTGGAGATCATACGATGTCACCTATCATAGGGGTGAGCGTATCCCGTGCCACCGGATCTGTAATTGGGGTGAGTGAAAGCCTCCTGTCTGTTTCATTTTCAATTTTTAGAGCAGTCTCTTCCTTTAACACATAATCAATAAACTGCTCTCTGCCAAGTCCATAAATATCCAGGAGTTTGTAGAGATTTCGATCCCCAAACCCTCTCACGCCGTTTTCAACTTGTGAAAGATGCGAACGATGTATTCCGGTAAGATTACAGACGTGCGTTTGCGTCATCTTGTGATGCTTACGATGCCGCCTTAATACCCGCCCAATTGCATGTTTATTTAAAAGCATATTTTTACCACCTCTCTTTTAGATATATAATTCATCTTTCGACGCTAATTTCGTCAAGGTCGTCTTTAAATCCGTACTTCCGGATTAACCCTAACAGCTTTTCATCGCATCCGTCTCCGTATATTTCGGCATTTAATGGATGTGGTTTTAAGTCCCGAACTTGTCTTTTCATGTAGGATACGCTCCTTGCGAAACTGTGATACACAGCTTCATTTTGGTAGTTTTAAATAAAGATCAATTATCTGGTAAAAAGATAGGCAGATCACCCTGTAAAGTCAAGAAAAAAGTGAAACGAAAGTCATTATTACACTTTTTAGTAAATTTAAACTTGACAAAATCCATACGAGAACCAATACTATATCCAGAATAGGAAATAAGGTTTTAGCAAAATTTCACTTTTGAATCCAGGAGCAGGACGACATGAACACTCTGCAACACGCCACAGCACAGCAACCGATCACCAGAGCCAATCATAGTGTATCCGAAGGGTCAACCGCATCGCATGGCTGTCAGCGGAACACGAGAATGACCTACTCTTCTGGGAACAACCGACGCGGCACAGGCCGGAGCCAGACCCGCCGCACTCGTAAGACCGCCTCCGTCTCTCACGAACGTAAGCTCGAAGCCTACCAGAACGCCATTCATGTGTTTAGGGCGCGTTTACAGGAGGCCAGCGAGCAAGGGAGCGAGGCATCGGTGCAATATTACACCGGGCAGATTCAGAAATATGAAGAATTAGTTGGGATGAGCGCGGAGTAGCCTGCCGGGAGGTGGTTCAGACCTCCCAACAGGAAACAAGGAGAAAATCATGAAACTGAGATCTCTCTTGTAATCTATGTCATGCGTTTCAAAAAGTCAAATGAATGCACCACAAATTATTCAGAATCAGAATTATTATACAGCCGCCTTACAATTTCATGCCGATGCGGTACGGTGGGAACGATATCTCACCGAAAATAAACACACAATAGGCATGGGGGCCAGACAAGAATTTATGACGCAAAAAACCATTGCTGAGAAAAGGCGCGACCTGGAAAAGCTGATCGTCTCCAACATGCCACACTTTGTGGACACCTGGGAGCGCACGTATGACAAAACCAGCGTGAACCAGTGTAAACTCGTCGTGACGCGACCAGATGGGATGACGATAGATGAGTTTGATTCGCAGGTTGAAGACCTGCTCACCGCCATCGAAGTTATCACTGAAACCGAACTCAAGGAAGTTCGGTACGCTGAAAGTCAGTCAATCTGGACAGTCACCTTTCACGCAGAGTTTAAAATACACACCATTCGTTTTACACGCAACGTCGTTCCCATCCCGAAAGACAGAATTCTTGAAGAACAATACATCATGAAAAATGGCAAGGTGGTCACGATGAAGACGATCCTGCCGGAACTGAGGGCGTCGTAATGATTAGTCAAGCATTTATCTTGGTCGTATTCATTTGTTTAGCACTATTGTGGGGGTGTACCCCGTTTTGACGTCAAGTATTATATATGTTCGTTTCTGGTACACACCATTGTTTTCAGAATGCATCTTGGCGGGAATTCAGCAGGAACCCGCTGGGAGTGTGCTGCACTATGAATTTTCTGACGCATTGTGGGATGGATTGCAGCACCGCCTGCATGAGCGCGTCGGAACTGGAATCTTATTGAAACCGCGCACGTCTCGCACGGTGTTTGAGGTATTTCTGGCGGACGTGCGAATGTTATCACGAGCACGTGCACCTCGTGATCTGATTCATCGGGCAGTTGATGATATGATAGATCGCTGGAATTACAGGAGTCTGGCGGGGCGGTTGGCAACACCACCGTCTCGTCGGGAAAAACATCATGAAACAGACAAAACGAATTGTGAGTATTCAGAAGACGGGGCCTGAATTTAGCAATCGCTTCACGCCGGATGAAACGGCGAAGAGCGAGTTTTGGTTCAAGCAGCAGGTTGTCGTGTTACTGAAAGATATTAAACAGGAAACAGACAGTCCAGCAAATTGAGGTGAGAGTATGTGTAATGAATTCTTTGAACATTTTGAACATCCGGTCAACCCGGAATATATTGCAGAGCCGTTATGGCAACCGCCGATCCCGGTAAGCTGTTTCACAATTCCTGGGATGCGTGTTTATGCGTGGCTTGAAGCTGGTGAATTTCGCTTCGGCCCCGGTATTACAGGATGTTTTTCGACGACCTGCGACCGTTCCTGGCTCGTCGAATGGGTGAAACGAGTCGGGAGGGAAGAGGCGGAGAAGACGCTCGCTGAGAAAATGCCATACGGAACACTTTTACACGGCGAACGCGCCAAGTATGACCGGGATCGCATGTATAATCTGGATGAATGCCTTAAAGTTGTCAATATGTTTCAAATGACGCACGATGTCCCTGAATGGGTGAATCCGCGTCGGTGGGCGCAGGATTTGAGACAGGACATGTTAGCTTATCAACTCTGGTTCCAACGTGTACAGTTTGAGCCGTTGGCTGTTGAAATCCCATTGCGTTCCAAAAAGTATGGGGTTGCGACTCGAATTGACGCCTTTGGCATGATCACGATAGGCTCAGAAGGCTATTACCTGTCAGGGAAGAAGCAGGGACAGCCGAAAGGCGACCTGCTCAGGAAATACGCGTGCATTGATACGAAGAGCAGCCGAAAAAACTATTCTTCGAACGAACACGCGATGCAGGTGTTATTTGGCGAACATTTAATCAAGGAGAATTTCCCATACACGCAAGAGGAAGAAATTCTCTTATTCAATTGGTCGCCTAAAGATTGGACGGCCAACCCGGATTATACATTTAAACAGCATTACAAGAAGTCGGAGGCAAAAGCATTGGCGTGGGAAGAGCTTGAAATGTGCATTATGCTGACGAAGCTTCGCACGAAGTACACCAAAGGACAGCTTGTCATCTCTGGCGAGATGACCCCTGGAACAGATGTGACCACGTTGTATCAAAAGAGATCCTATCTCGATATGATTCGGGATGAACTGTTGGCAGACCTGCCGGAAGAATTACGCGGCTGTGTCGCATAAGGAGGAAAACAATATGCCTATTCGAGGAGTTACAGACCAACAAAGCAGACACCCACAGTTTCCGACACTCGGGAAACTTAGAAAGGGTGGAGCCAAGAAAAAAGTATGGAGTAAGAAATATAATAAAGACATCGAAGGATATGGAGATGACCTTGAGTTCTTTCGTTTCCAATCTGAATCTAATGACGTTGAAGGCGCGTTTCGTGATATTTACGGAAATGAACCAGTATATTTGCAAGTTTATTTGCCATATCCTGACCCTGATAGAAATTTCGAGACGTGGAAAGAACAGTGGGCAAGCGGGCGAGTGTTGAAGCATCGGTGTGATGGGGTAAAGATCACACGCGAATATAAAGGGGGAAAGTATATTGACTATGACCGTTTAGGGACGCCATACGAGCGGCGTCCGGATTGTACCGGCGGGTGTAAAGAGGTAGGACGCCTCACGTTGATTCTTCCTGACCTCTGGAAACAGGGGTTTCTCGGCTATGTCACGATGGAAACGCACAGCTTGCATGACTTGATCAATATCATGAATAGCTTGCAAGAAGCATACGATAAGCGGACAGAAGCCGGGCTTGATCTCCGTGCCATGAAGTTTACTCTCGGTAGAGTCAAGAAAACGATCTCAACACCTGTAGATGGGAAACGGGTTGAAACACAGAAGAATCTTGTCCAAATCAGGCCGTCTGTCGATTGGGCGCGGTTACAGATTGAAACAAGCCAACAGGCAGAACGTTTGGCATTGCAAGGAATCTCTGGAGACTCTGTTCATCAAGATACCATCATTTCTGATCCGGTTGAGGTTGGACATGAGGAGGTATCACTGATAAAGGAAGGCGAAGCCCGCGCCATTCTCGTCGGGCAAGGCGATGAAGCCTGCCAACGTATTCGGGATATGACAGAGGACAGCACTATTCTCAACGCACTTACTGCTTGGGAAAAAGGCAAGCACGGGTGGGAAATGACGAAGCTTGACCAAATGGTGAATAAGCTCCTGGCGAAGGAGCAGGATTTGCTCAACCCGAAACCAGTTGAAACGCCACAATCAGAAAACATCGTAGTTGAGTGCGAACACGTTGAAACCACTCCGTCCTTTGACGAGATGATGAAGATGATTCGGAATCAGGGCGACGCTGTTCAAATCACGAAAGCCGAAAAGGCGCTGAATGGCGCAGAAGTGGATGACTCCGAACTCGCAAGAATCTATCGTGAGGTCACGGCATGACCGCCGTCGAACAATATATTTTAACTCAGGATCTCGCTCAGGCCGTCCGACGACTGGCCTGGGCGAAACAGCATGATTCTCAATTGCTGCGAATGCTCTACGAACAGCATATCGCGGCGATTGAGAAGACATTGGAACAAGGGAATCATGAGGAAGAAGATTATCGAAGAGGTACAGGCGATTATCAATTCGCCTGAGAATTATTGGAAGAGGCTGACGGCGTTACGCGCTGTCACCGTCTCGAATCGTCCTGGAGCCGATGAGGCGCGTGAGTTGATTCGTGCGTTCGTGTCCATGACAGAACGCCATGAAACCGTCTCCGAGACGGCATGGCAGTATATGAAGACGGCATTGGTTCATCCATTTTGGAGAACGATACGAACACGACATAACGGGCTACGAGAATATTACCTGGAAGAGCATGAAGGAATGCAATGCTCACTTGAGGGGCATTCCCCACGAGGGATGACGATTCAGGCGGCGCGAACGCCATCAAAACGTCGTCTGGACTATCTCAGGAGGACGTGTTCAGATGTATTTGCCGGGGGGCATGACTACCGTGGGGGTCTGTTCTCAGACCTATTCGGAACACGGGTGTGGGAACGTGACCATGCCCCGTGGCGAGATTCATATAAGTCGGAGTGGATGGAGCTTATCAAGGACTTCCAGTCTGAATATCAGGCATGGAAACGCGACACGTTCCCGCTGTCGCCGGAATACCATGCGTCACGGCGCGTCATGCCTGAGAGCAAGATGGTGCCGGTAGCATTCCAGTCTGACGCGCCGAAACTCGTACAACAGACGGAGCATAACCGGCACGTCTCAGAATACGGATTTCAGCCGGTGTATCCTTTCTGTGAATTTCGAGGGCACAAAATCGCCATTGAAATCGAAGAGATCTATGACAAGACGTATGATGATTTCCACCACGGGGCTGGGGAGCTTAAAAAGACGCTCCGGGCTGTAAAAATCTATGATGCTGAACGCTGTGTGCATACTGTTCGTCAGCAGGTGACGCTGACGGAGGACTGCATGAACAACGTGATTCGTGACCTGGATGAAGAGAACAACCGGGCTGAATTGACGCCATACGTCGGAAGACCGTTTGACTCGTTGTATGAATTCAAACGTGCCATTGAGCAGGCTCGTGGAGTATATTTCAACGGGTCGTATGCCTCGCCTGTTGCAAAATCCATATTAAAACACGCGGACAAAACTCTAACAGGATTCAGCGGAAACTGGTTGCTCAAAATCATGGTTGAGTATTTCAATCTGCCAAAAGTCAAGGTGGAGACCGGGTTAAAACCTATTCAGTTATCGCCGTATTTTGAGGTTCATGCCGTGCGAAGCTTCCCGAACGGCTACACGCTGTATGAACGCCGTCTTGATTGCGAATTATGGGACTATTGCATCGTTTCTAAGCAGGGCGAGACGTTTCATGCGAACTCTCCGAAAGACTGTATAAAAGGGCTTCGACAAAAACGCAGAAAGTCGATGTTGGCAGAACAGCAGAAAGCCGGGAACGTGTTCACGCTCCGTAGCGTCCGAAAGAAATACGGATTCTGCAAAACAGGCGTTGAGACATTCTGTCAGGCCAACGGGCTTGACAGTGAGGGGATGTACCTCCGAGAGGAACTCACGGAGGTGATCTCAAAGAATTACGAAACGAATGAAGCCCGGTTTGGGGAAGAACTACGGCAGGTGGGATTATTATAACGAATACAACGCGCTCTGCCATCGGACAGGGCGCCACACAGGAGGATCAGGGATGATGAAACAGTATGTCGTAATCAGCTATGTCGGGAATCAGGAAGTCACGCGCAGGAAGGTGCTGGCGCGTGATGTGGCGGAGGCGGACAGCACGTTTCAGGCTATCTATCAGACGACTAACATTGAGGAAATTTCAACGCACGAATGT
>Ga0207997_1001239_pt1 | contig 13210 bp, 34 predicted proteins | sample AntAceMetag02UKN_FD_184777 | JGI IMG/M metagenome (GOLD analysis project Ga0207997, IMG submission 184777) | Saline lake microbial communities from Ace Lake, Antarctica - Antarctic Ace Lake Metagenome 02UKN (SPAdes) (version 2) | ecosystem: Environmental > Aquatic > Non-marine Saline and...
GGTGGAGTGTATGCTGTGTCATAATGGAATGATTGTCAACTTATGTTGACACTTGTCCTCCATTGTGGAGGGTCGTGGCTTGTGGTGGAGAGGGCTCTCTACCCCTATATGTAGTGGGTGCCCGCCCAACTTATCTCTGGCTCGATCGAACCAATATAGCGTAGTACTTAGTGGCCACGATATTCTCCCTAGTTTTGCACAATAAAAAGCCTCTCCCGTAAAAGAAAACCAACTTCCTTACTTAACTTTTCAAAAATGGTGGGTAGAAAAAAACTCAATAAAAAGCATCCTTCTAAAAATAAACTGCAATGTTTTTACCGATCTGTGGTATAATAAAAGCGAAAGCGTTACTTAATCTTTGATAAATTGGAGGAGAAAATGATACTTAAGGTTGATATTTGGAGTAAACTGAAGGAAAGAAACGAATACGGTAGTATTGCCACGATCCTTGAGAATAACATAGAAATAAACGATGAAGAGATTATGGAGCTTGTCGTTGAACAATACAAGAAAGATTACTCAACCCGTGACGATAGAACGTACTATGCCGACATAGATAAGACAATAATATAAACAGGAGGTAAAATGAGAGAGCATAAGTTCCGTGCGTGGGATAATTTCAATGGTGAATATTCATATTCAGATAACTTTTACAGTTTAGCCGGGTTTTTTGCATCTTGTGCTGACTTAGAGGCTGGTGGCAACAATATTGTTCTTGAGCAGTACACGGGATTGAAGGACGCGAATAATGTCGAGATTTTTGATGGAGATATTGTCAATGTACCATACAATTACATTGGTAATGTGGAGGTGAAATATTATGAAGGAGCATATAACATATCACGTTATAGCATAAATAGACTTGTTGTGGTCGGTCACATCCACCAGTAAAATAAAATGAACAGTTTTGCCTTAAGTGTGTTATAATAGCATTAACGAAGGGGGTTGTAAAATGAATTGGCACCGTATAGCTGCATTATGTTTAGATGCTTTGTTGTGGTGGATGGGGGGTTAAGATAATAATAGAAATAGTGAGGGTGGTACTATGAAATCAGTAGAAGAATATATCCTTGGCCTAAAAGAACCTCTAACACTAACTGAAATGAAAAAACTTGTTGGGAAAACAGTAAACGTAAGAGTTACCAATATGGCGTGGGGTAAAGAGGAGCTTCACGTTGATATTATTAAGATAACAAACATAAAATGCCAGATTAACATACCAACTGACGAAATTAATTTTAGTAGTTTTCATATTTACGGAGACTATTTTCTGAAAGGCGTTAAAAAATACAATGCTTGGCAAAGTTTATCTTCTTTGCAGAAGAGGATAAAAAGATATTATAGTTATGGTGAGCCAAAATGACACCAACATATAAAGAAATAAAAGCAGCAAGGGGTAAGTGTAAGACCTGCATAGACGGTAGAATACCAAAATGTAAGGTAGCATGCAAAGAGTGCGGGAATGTTTGTACTTTTCACGTATAAATATCAAAATTGGTTGTTTGATATATGTGGTAACTATTATTCAGTTAAACATCTCAGGTAAGTGAATTGGAGGGATTATGAAAAAGAAACCAAGATTATTTTATTATGAGGACGCTGTTAATGCCTTCATACCAGTCCCAGACAAAATTGAAGGTGAGCATGGAATTAATGTTTATTATGAGGTAATAAAATGAAAAAATATAAATTAAGAATAGGATGTGAATGTTCGGAGATAATCGAAGTTGAGGCAGAAAACGAAGAAGATGCAATTGAGCAAGCACTATTAAAATACAACTGTGCTGGCAATAGTCCACTATTTGAGGAGTTTATTAATGATTAATATGGTTGAAATAACAAAAATAATAATAGACGTAATAAATAAAGAGCTTAGATACCAACAGCCGCAGTTTGCAAAAAAACTTGGGAGCAACATATCTGATGCGATAGATGAATATATAGACAATGATAAATAACAAGAAATAGTCGTCCCAGAGCATGGAGTTAATGTTTATTATGAGGTGGTGAGATGAAACATACAATTAAAATTGAGTCAGTTTATTTTAAACAGGTTTTGTCTGGTGAAAAATGTTTTGAGGTGCGGTATAATGATAGGGGATACCAAAAAGGGGATAGTGTTACTTTAATGGAAAAGTCAACCCTAAATGGAATGACTACTGGCAGACAAGTTGAGGTAGAAATTATTTATATCCATAGCGGTTATGGACTTAAGGAGGGTTTTGTGATTTTAGGAATAGAACGACTTGATGATTTAAAAGATTAATGTTTATTATGAGGAGATAGAATGACTGATTCCGTGCAAAAACTTAAAATGAAATTATACCCGTGACTTGTGATGCATGTAAACCAATGACTCCATACTCTCATGTTGTAAAAGATAGAGATAAAAATAAACTTAAAGAACTAATTGGGCCATGCCCTGTTTGCAACGGCTCCCCAGAAACCACCCTAACCGTAATTGACATACAGGTGATAAACAATAAAAGCTACATAACCGAAAAAGCTGATAAAGATAACCCATATGGCAAGAGAGTTTTAAAGAATAAATGGAATTTTGAAATTAAAGTATTGGAGGGGTTATGAGTAATCCGAAATATGAAAACATAGGGGCGCCTTTAACAAAACTTATTGAAGAGTGTGCTGAAGTTATACAAATTGCTTGCAAGATAGACAGGTTTGGGTGGTTTAGCTATCATCCCGATGACAAGAATAAATTAACAAACATGGAACTGTTAAAACTTGAGATGGAAGATGTTTTTAATACCTATCAAAAGCTTGAGAAGTTAATGAAAGAATTAATAAAGAATAAAGACTAACGCAGGTAAGTGAATTGGAGGGATTATGAAAGATTATGCTCTTAGAGATTTAGAATGGGTAATAGGTATAAAGTACGCTCTTCATCCTGATTCTGAACTACACATATCGTGCCTTGAATGTGTTGATATCTTGTCAGCTCTTGCTAAAGCGGTACGGCATTGTCAAGAATCTTATCCTTATGAAATAATATCAATAAAACAATCTAACATCTTATAAGGGGGTTAACGCATTGGATAAAAGAAATCCAGACAATCCAGAATATTGTAACCATCCTGTTGGCTGTCAATGTCACTGGGACAGCTCAAAATATTGCGAAGGTAAAGTGTGCTGTTTTCATGATGACTACAAAAAGGAGCTAACCAAATGAAAGAGATAATAGCTGAAATGAAATCTATTTATGCCGGAGCAGTATCAGGTATGCTGAACGAAGTTAAGGCAAACAGGCTTTTAGGGGAAAAGATATCTGAACTCGAAGCCGCTATTGCCAAGCATGAGAGTGATGGTGGTATAGCTGAATGTGTGTCTATACAATTAGATTCATTTTGTGATGATAAAAAGCATGAGAGTGAGAGTGACTGTGAACATGAATTTGAAAGCTGCCCCGCTGTTAAATGTGAAAAATGTGGATTAATTATTGAAGATTAAAACAAGCCATAAAGAGATAATGAATAAAAAAAGGAGAAACTAATGGAAAAGTACATTACGGGACTATACCTACCAACGTATGACACGAAGCAGGAGGCCACTGAGCGTGCGATCAAGCTGTCCGCTGAGTACGGTGAAGATGTCGGGATATTCAAGCTGTGTGACACCATTGTGGTGGTAGAAGAGATGGCTTAGGCTTGATTACAAGAAGACCGTTTAAATTCGACATAGTAAACAATAAACGTAGGTTCCTACGTATAGTTGTTGCTAGGCAATGCAGAAGGATTATTAAAATACTAAAACAACAAATAATCATTTAAGGAGAACACGGATGGATTGGTTAGAAGAACACGATAAGAAAAACAAGGAAGAAAAGGAGAGAATAAACGCACATCAGTTAAAACGCTTCAAAAAGATACCGTTTGCTGACAGTATGACCGAAGAACAGTTAAAGATACGGCATGTTGAGTTAAGTGACAGGTTTGATGAGGTTTGGAAGGCTCAGACAGGGATGGTTCAGTCCCTTTATTTTGAACCAAAGACCGAAAACATTAGAATAGTTTTGTGGAGTAAGGGTTGTGGTGGTGGGCCATTCTTTAGGGAAGCAGAGTTTGAGGTAAAAAGAATTGATAATGCATGGCCTTGTTGTATAAGTGTGGAGGAAATTGATGGGCAAGTCTAAAAAAGACCCCGCATTTGAGGAGGTATTTAAAATGGCAGTTAAGCTTGGCATAAGCCCCAAGGAACTTGAATACAGTATTAATAAACTAAGTAATGCTGGTATTAGCAGTGCCAAGGCATGTGAAGAGTTAATGAAAATAATGAACAATCATAGGAGGGAAAGCATGAAAAGAGAGTTAATTTTAGACAAAGTTAATTACGATGGTGAGTATTACAGCACAAAAATACTCAAACAGACACATAGGGGTAAAGAGTTTACGCCTACAGGCACAGAGTACGACCATTGTGGTTTTTGCTTAAAATCAAGCGTATGTCCCGTAGTTGGATACGAACGCCTACTATTTGTACGTGGCTCCAGAGCTTCTGGTGACAACGAAATTATCAAAACAAAAGACAAATCAGTAATAGACAAAGCACTTGCAGCAGTAAAAGCCTACAACGAAGAATTTGGTTGTGACGAGAACCTTGAAACTGCTAGGAGTAATTTCATTGAAGCGGAGAGAGATACTTTAGGCGATATCAGCGATATGCTTGCTAGTATGCAAGACTGTAGCCGTGAAGAGTTCATGGAGTTCAAGAAGCAAATATACACAGAACACGCAGACCTAAACATTGATGGTGATAGCTGTGTGTACTGTATTGATAACCGCTGTTCATATGGCGCAAATTGTACAAACTGTGACTATGGTAAAAAGAACGGTGCCTGCAATGATGTGGGTAGTGTGTATAAGGAAATAGAGACGGCAAGAAATGAATTAGCTGATGCACTTGAAAACTATTAGGAGGTAGTACGGCAAAACATGTAAGGATAAAAAATGGGGTAGGCCAACACAACGGTCTACCCCTACCTGCGTTTACAGTCTGTCAGAATTAACAACCCTAAATATGTCTGGATAATCCCTCGAAGCAACCCTGTGTATCAAAACGTGTTGTAGCTTGTGAATACCGTCAACAAATTCTTCCACGTCTGAAGGATGGTCTGGTTCTAGGGCACAGAACCCAGTATAGGCATCAACTATTAAGTCCATAATTTTTTGTTCTTGCTCAGTAAATGGTTTTTTGTTCACAATGTCTCCCCTTTAAAAAGTTACATCCTTGACATACTCACCGTTAACCGGATCACCACCAAACCATATAATTCCATTATCTGTACTCATTACACCCATAAACCTGTGTCCGGGCTGTGTAAGACTGATAGCACAACATGCGGGTAGTAAGCTGTGAAAGTAGTACGACCTTCTCTCTGCTGTATTATCACAGTCAGAACCATCGTCACCGTGTTCTAATATTTCATCTAGCACATCATCGTGCCTTATTGTTGGTGGAAATAGCTTCTCAACCTTTCTTATGGTCTTTTCAGTATAAAGCAGATACTCCCAGTCAAAAGGCGTGAAATAGTTTTTCATGACCGTTTTCGTCTTGTCAAGTGTGCTTGTCAAGATCACCGTCGCTTCAGCACTGCTTATCACCTTACACTCAACTTCTGCTAGGTCAAACACTGGGAGTTCGGAATTCCGAAGTTTACCACCTAATGTGCCAGCACAACCACACATTGTAATTGCTATTATTACTGCTGTGACTAATCTTTTCATGTACCTGTTCCTTATCGTTGTTGTTTAATGTGTAATATTTGACGCACTAACCATAAAAATATTGGTTAATGTTACTATACAATACCGTTACGTGCTAATTGTTGGGTGCTTGACCGTAATTGTCACTTCCCTCTATATATTCATCGCCTTCTCCAATATCTTCCCCTTTAATGATGTCCAACAAGTCAGAAACCTTTATTTCTAAATAATTTGCACCAAAACCATCTTCATCTACAAAAACCTCAACAGTATCCTTGTCGCTTGATAATTCAAGATCGTCCCTACCTACACACTTCCAGTCACTCATTCCACAGCTCCTTCCAATTACCAGTTTATTACTAGTTTTAAAAAATTAGTAGTTGTACTATTCTATAATGTCTAAGCTTATATTTCTTTGTTGCATTATATCAAACATGTTGTTTCTTATGTTTTCAACCGCTTCTTCAACCGTTTTAAAAGGACTTCCGTATTTCCCTATTGTTCGCAACTCGTTATCAATATCATACACTGTCAACGCCCAGTCCATCGCTGTAGATGCTATTCTAAACTCACATTCATCACCTTCTGTTAAGTCAAACTCTAATCTTGCTTTCATACAACTCTCCAATTCTCTTCAAAGAGGTTATCTATATCTACCCCGTATTCAGGGTCATCGCAGAACACGCCCTTAACCCTACCCTTTGTTATTCTGAAGCTTGGGTTGTTGTCGTATTCCATCGTGTCACCTTTTAAACATATCTTATCAAGCTCGAAAAAACTCATTCCATTGCTCACTTAACTCTCCTTTTGCACGATAACATCGTGACTGTTATCAATCAGTATTATAGTGACCAGAAAAGCTTCCGTCACCCCTTAGTTCGCAACAACCGCCAAAACAAAGGTTGCCACTGTCTGCAAGTATTAGTAAGTCCATCTCTGACAATGCCCTAGCTTCTTCAGTCTCTGCCTTGCCTTGAAAGTTATTATGTGCATAGCAAGATATCACTACAAGACTCAAGTCACACTCCATGTGTTTGATTTCTTGGTACCGTTTCATTATCTTTTCCTGTTTTTCTTCAGAACCTTCCGTGTAAGCGTATCCTGAGTAGTGCATTTTATACCTCCTTTGTAATTTACGTTTCGATAATTCTATTATAACACACTTTGACCAAAACTTGTCAAAAAACTTTCTTTGCAGGTAAAAAAATAAAGTGGCATGTTTTTGTTGTCTTGTGGTATAATGTAAACAACAGTGAAACGGTTAAAACACACACGGGGATATTATGAAATTTACTAAAAAAGAATACGACAAGTTGGTTACGGATGAAGTTGGCAAGTTTAACAGGATAGAACACAAAAGAAGCCTTAGGCACGACCTACACGCACTACTATTTTTAGACCTATTATTCAAAACAGACGAAGAAATGATTTGCTGTATCGAAGGAGATAGGGTATGTCTTGGCATAACGGAAAAAGAGGTACACAATCTCACGGTTGAAGAGGTAACGGAACTAATCAGGTGCGGTGTATTGGTTGATTGGTCAAATGACTCACTTTTTTTATTTAGATAGGACGCTGGGGGTTCGTACAATTGGCAGTACCTCTGGTTTTGGGCCAGATAATTGGAGTTCAAATCTCCAACCCCTATCCAATATAAACAGTGTACACTATTAGTGAACAACACAAAATAATGAACAGAAAGGATAAATCGTGGAATTTCAAAAATACCAACACGTTGAGAGGTTTGGCACAACCGAAGTTGAGGGAATAGAAAATGGAACGTGCTATGTGTTTCCAAAGATTGATGGGACTAATGCTAGTGCGCGGTTTAATGCAAGCACTTGGGTTAACGGTGGTATAGTACGATCTGGCAGTAGAAGGAAGGAACTAACCCTAGACAGCGACAATGCTGGATTCTGTGCCCACGTTCTGAGTGACGACAACATCTCCGACATGTTGTACGCCAATAGGGATTGTAGGTTGTTCGGTGAATGGCTCGTTCCCCACACACTCAAGACATACCGTGATGACGCATGGAGAAAGATGTACGTCTTTGATGTTGTTGAAGATTTAGGCGAAACTTTTAGGCACATTCCATACGACGAGTATAAACCTATGCTTGAAGAGTTTGGGATAGAATACATTCCACCCCTTGCCGTTGTTAAAAACGGGTCCTATGAAACATTCGCAAACCTTCTTGACAAGAATACATATCTCATAAAGGACGGTGAAGGTTTTGGCGAAGGTATTGTTATTAAAAACTACGAATATAAAAATAAATACGGTCGTCAGACTTGGGCTAAGATTGTACGGTCAGAGTTTAGAGAAAAACACACCAAGACAATGGGTGCCCCAAAAATTACAGGGAAAAGCATGGTAGAAGATGCTATCGTTGAGGGTTACTGCACAACAGCCTTAATAGAGAAGACGTTTGCCAAGATAAAGAACGATAACGACGGTTGGTCTAGCAGGAACATAGGTGAGCTTATCGGACGAGTGTGGAACGACCTCATAACGGAAGAAGGCAAAAACTTTGTTAAGAAGCTAAGGAACCCAACTATTAACTACAAGACTCTGAATTATAAGGTAATAATTAAAATAAAAGAAACGCTACCGGAGTTGTTTTAAAAATGGCTAACATGACATCAAGAAGAGATTTTATAAAACAAGCAGTATTTACGGTAGGAGCTTTGTGCGTTCCAATATCTCTATTACAAACTAAAACCACCACAATAATTACCGGAGTTGGCGGCTCAATGTTTGACATCGGTAGTGACGTTGTTCTTCTTGGTTTTGACATGTCTAGGGGAGATGCCGAGACTGTTTATAGGGTTGCAAAGTTTGAAAACGGGGTCATGACACTACAAGGATAAGAGGTATGAGCATACAAGAACAAATTAAAGTTTTAACTCACGATGTTATGGCTAAAAAAGAAATCTTGTTGGATGATGCAATAAAAATGTATCTTGGCTGTTCTGAATACGGGTTAAACGACATTAAAGATCGTGGTGAATTTGAAATACGTGGTGATGGCGACGACAAAACAACAACGTTTGTTTTTGATGGCAAACCCCTAATAGTATTTTATGAACTAATATTTGATAAGAACGATGATAATATATTAACTGTGTGGTTTAAATATAAATTTTTAATAGGTGACGATTATGAAAGCAATAATTGATTTAAAACTGTACGACACGGATACCGCTTACATTATTCACGAGGGATACAAGGGCGGTGCTTGTGGACTTGATGTTGCATGCAACAACCTATATAAGACAAAGAATCAGAGTTACTTCCTGCACCGTGCCACTGAATTTATGGGCGTAGTAAGTGAAAAAATAATACCACAATCAACCGAAGAAACAATTTTATGGTTAAAAAACAACGATGTGCTTGGAAAAGCTATAGAGCTTTTTAAAGATGAAATAGTGGAAGCTTAACAATAACAAAAGGAGAACATTATGTCTGTGACAATTGACTTAAACATTGAATGTGATGGATGCGGTAATGCATGTATAGACGAAGATAGTAGTGTATACTGCGAAGACTGCTACGATAGACTTCAAAGCACAATAGAAGACCTTGAGGCTGAAGTCGAATGTTTAAAGGAGGAACTTCTTGACGCTACGCAAGAGATAGAAGACTTGAGAGACAACACAGAAGTAACATCGTAATTACGAAGTTGGAGGTATTAAATGCACAAACTAAAAGAATTTAACGACGAAAGAGTTAAACGATATAGCCTTAACATGAGCAAGGACTTCCCAAAACCTAACGGTATAGAATGCCCACGTTGCAATTCTGAGTTAAATGATATAGAATCAAAAGTAATGATAATGTCAAACCCACCCATGATTATGGTGCTTTGCGAGAAGTGTCACTTTAAAAGTTGGCGTTACGCCTGAAAGGAGGTAGTATGGCAAGACAGAAAACGAACAGGTGGTCTAAGGAGGAACGAATAAAAGAAGGAAAGGTAATAAAAGAAATGGCAGATGATTTGGATATAAACTGGGAGACAATTCTAAACTCGTATCACATAACGTATAACACTGCAAAGCAGTTAATCAAGGAATACATGGAAAGTGAGAAAGTATGATTGCAATAGTAAACATAAACCCAACCGACAAGCTTGACGGTGAACAGCTGTATTCTGTGCGGATAAACCAAACAGAGTTGTTTAAGTTTAAGCATATACGTGAGCAACCTATAAGCAAGTGTTTTGAACGGGCCATGCTTGTTGCCATTGAAATCGAGAAGAACAGAGAAGCTTTTAAGGACTTCTTGGTTTTTGACCAACTAAACGTACACAGACAGGATTGGTGATTATATGGCAACACAATCGTTACAACGAACAAAGAAAGAGCTTAAGGCCAGAGGTATATCAAGCGGTAAAGTTGAAGCACCGTGGAACCAGTTTTCAAAGAAGAGAAGCGACCTTTTTGGGATATTGGATTTGGTTGCTCTGTACTTGGGTGAAGGAATATGCGGTATACAGTGTTGTGGTGCTGATTTCGCAGAACACGATAGGAAAATACTTGCATCACCGTACTCAGTAGAATGGCTTGAGTCTTACGGTATTCTTGAGACTTGGGCTTGGCGCAAGGTGCTTAAAAAGAAAGGCGGGAAGGCGAAGATTTGGGATGTAAAAATAAAAAGATATACACTTGATGATTTTAACATAAACCTACACGGGGAATAACAATGGGAAAGAAAAAAAGATTGAACGTATCTGACGAACGAATAATAGAGGTTATATTGTATGCTGAAGATCACGACATTCCTAAAGCTTGTAGACGTTTCGGATTGGCGGATGATACTGTGAAGAGGTATATGAGGGAGGCAAAGGACAAGAATATAATGGCAGTAATACCACCCAAGAAGAAGATACTCATCTTTGATATTGAGACAGCCCCAATGCTTGGTTACTTTTGGAGTATTTGGAAGCAGAACATATCAACTGTTCAGATTTTGGAGGAATGGAACATATTAAGTTGGGCTGCTAAATGGCTAGATGAACCGGAAATATACACGGACGCTTCTTGGTTGCATGGTAAAAACCCACGTCAGGATAAGGGGTGTTGCAAAACCCTTGCTAAGATACTTGGCGAGGCAGATATTGTTGTTGCTCACAACGGCGATAAATTTGATATTAAGAAGGTTAATACAAGGTTACTGTTCCATGACTTGCAGGAGCCAGAACCATTCAAGAGCATAGACACGTTGAAGATAGCTAAGCGAAGATTTGCCATAACGTCTAATCGCCTCGACTATATCGGTGAGTTCCTAGGTTTGGGTCGCAAGGTTAAGCATGAAGGCATAGGCATGTGGAATAAGGTTTTGGCGGGATGCAAAGAATCACAGAACAAGATGATTGAATATAACGTGGGTGATATTGTACTTCTTGAGCAGGTTTATCTGAAGCTGAGGTCGTGGGATAAAGTACACCCGAATGTTAATATCCAGTTCAGTGATAGACGATGCCCTGTGTGTGGCTCGAAGAACCTTAAGGACATAGATGACGTTTATACGCCTGTCAGCAAGTTTTGCGCAAAGCTGTGTAATGATTGTGGTAAGTACAGCAGAACGGGACAGCACAAGAAGTCAAGGGAAGATATGGCACGTACACAGAGAAATATAATATAATATTAATTTAAGGAGACATTATGCATGTAAGGTGTGAAAAGTGTGGGTATTTAATGGCTATGATTGATAGTTACGAATTAGAGGGTGGTAATAACATCTTCTTTGTGTGCCAAGAGTGCGATCACCACACTGAGGTTGGTGTTATTAGTGACCCAGAGAAACCACCCAAAGACAAGGCAAGTGAAGCCTTATGTGCGCTAAAGGCTTGTGCTTATAATAAGTTTTATACTTGTGCCAATATGCACGCTGAAATAATAGCGCAAGAACTAAGAGCCAAAGACAATATAATATCCGTAAACAAAATACGTATTGTTGAAAAAGACATCAAAATTGAAAGGTTGAGTAAGAGACTGGCCAGCCAAGAGTATAACGATGATTTGTCAGCTGACAGAGTTAAGTCCTTAGAACTAGAGGTTGAAGAGTTGGAAAAGGAAGCTCACGGTTACAGTAGTCAGCCTTGTGGTTTTTGTGTGATAAAAGATGAACAGATTGAACAGCTTGAGGAACGGAACGAAGAACTTTTAGGCCGTGTTGATAGGTGGGAAGATGCTTATCTGAAACTTAATAGACAAGTTGTTAACCAAAATTAATAAGTATGTATAAAACCTTGACAAAACATTAAAAATAGTGTAAGTGATAGTTAATAATAATTCTTATTGACAGGGACTAAGTTATGTGTACTGCAAGAGAAGTTAGAGACTATGACTTAAAGACACTGAATGGACTCACCGCATTCTACGAAGACTTTACTTTGGTTTGTAAACGTCTTTATAGCACCATCGTAAAAGTTGCGGTAAGGAGTACATTAAATCTTTAAGGAGACCGATGTTTGATTTATATAAGCCGAACAGCGTAAGCAGAAGCGTTGAGGACGAGACTTCGTGGATTGGCTTGGAAATAGTAAGGCCATGCACTGGTAAAAAGTGTCCATTACACGCTACCTGTGGTTACAAGACAGATAAAAAACTGTGTGGTGCCGAAACAGCATATCTACGTGCAGTAACAGATTCAATAGTTAAATCCCTACCAGAAAAATCAGTTGACCAACTTCTCTTAAACAAGATATCCCTACACCTACTCCCGTTGTACCATCAGCTTATTGTTTTGAAAATGGAATCTTATTCTTTGAAGCAAATAACGTATACCAACAATCAAGGCTCTAAAAAGATTGTACCCCACTTCAAGGAGATAAGGGAGATCATAAAAGCAATTGAAGCTACGCAAAAGGCAATGGGTTTAGGGGATGAGTATCTTAAAGCTAAAGCCATGAAAGGTAAGCTGAAAGATGTTGGCCCAGAACTGTCTGAGGCACCTCTTGAGGGCAGTGAGGAATACTACGACACCTTGTTTAATAAAGATAAACGTGATATAGTAAAAGAACTTAATCCAAAGCACAAAAAGGATACTCTGTGGAAGAAAGAGGAAAAGAAGAAATCTGGAGAACCAAAGAGACACGGCAAGGCTGGTAGGCCACGCAACTTCATAACGCTGAAGTATAAAGGTTACATCTGTCGTTGCACACTTGACAAGGAATCTAAGGAGTATTCTGGTATAATAATCGACCCATCAGGAAAGCCACTTAAGGGTGTGGATGTATTTGGAGACAATGAAATATTTGCAGAAGATTTGTTTCGTTCAGAGGTAGATAAGAAATTACAACAATCCAATAAAGGAGAAGAAGATGGAAGAGAGAATTGTCAAACTTGTTAGTAAAATAACCGAACTAGGCAAAGACAACATCCCGTCAATAAGAGAAAAGAGAGTTAATGAGGCTTTGGCTATTGTGGCTGAAATAATACCATCTATTGAAGACTACGTTCAAGATGAGATTGATAAGACTATGGATG
>Ga0207997_1001240_pt1 | contig 13209 bp, 19 predicted proteins | sample AntAceMetag02UKN_FD_184777 | JGI IMG/M metagenome (GOLD analysis project Ga0207997, IMG submission 184777) | Saline lake microbial communities from Ace Lake, Antarctica - Antarctic Ace Lake Metagenome 02UKN (SPAdes) (version 2) | ecosystem: Environmental > Aquatic > Non-marine Saline and...
GATCTTTATAAAATTAGATCCGACCACTCCCATATTTTTACTTACTGTAAAGAACTGATGTCACATCTTGTCTTGGTGGACATTCAGGTGTTCCATATTTCACCCTGTGATATCCATACTTCTTAAAGAACAAGTCAAGAGTTTTCAAAGTGAAGTAGTGTAGATGTTCGCCAGGTTTGAAGTGCTTCCACGTTTCCAGTTTAACGCCCTTTGGCTTTATAGGAACGGTGATCGCAACAAACCTTGCGTTAGAAAGCAAAGAACCTATGGAATTGAAGTTTGGTATATGTTCCAAAACGTCCCATAGGCATATTAAGTCATATTGCTTTCTATTGATCCCAGTTTGTGGATAGTTCCCTATATCGTATGTATCAACTCTTTTGTCTTTAGGCCTGAAAGCCCTAAACCAACCAACGCCAGATCCGTAATCTAATACAGTCCTTGCTTTAGTTTCTTTGACAAAAGACCACCTTATCTTTGCAATGTCCTCTGCTGATCTTGAACAATTACGAAGATATCCCTCAAAATAATCTAAATTGTATATACTTCCTTCCATAATACACCTTCCTTTCCGAGTAATAGGAGCTGTTATCCAGTTTTGGCTGAACGAACAGCCCCTATGTAAACTCTAAATTAAGTTGACGTGCTTGACGAACTACTACTGAAACTTGAACTACAACTACTAAATGAAGATGAGCTACAAGAGCAAGATGAACAAGAACTGAAAGAACTTGAACAAGACGAACTTGAGCAAGAACTACTTTCAGATATGTCGCTATAAACTATTAGTCCATTAAAATTAGCTTTACAAGCAGCAGTTCCATCAATTTCAACTCTTACGCTTAAATTAGCTTCGATCTGAATAGGCGTTTCAAATGTTTCTTGAAAATTACCTACCCCAACTGTGACTTGAAAATGAGTTGCTTCTAATGTGCCACTTTTATCTTGAATGACCTTTAATATAGAAGCTGCCTTGTCGGAAGATCCGGAAACACCTGTAATTAAAATCTTTTTTAGATTACCAGGTGCTGCCTGATACGCTGATGCTAACGTAGCGTGTGTATGTGTTTTTGAAATCTCTTTTGAACCTTGGACTTTATACATAATTTTAATTTTATTATTTTAACACCGACCTTTAATATAACTATCTAATCTCTGCCCTTCTGTGATCAGTCAGAGCAGAGTTAGACAACTACTTGATGTCTTTTTGATCCGATTTTTCAATGTTCTCAATTACTGGCTCAATTACACCACTAGAAATTAACTCTTTAACTGCAACTCTCATCTTTCTATTTTCAATATCAATTTCTAATTCTCTACCTGCTTTGTAGTAAATGCCATCGTGTTTGATTGGTGATAATGCTTTGAATTTCATTATTTTACCGGAACAACGACTATAAAGGCATAGCAAGAATCTGCATTAGCATTCTGCACAACCTTCAAAACGTTGCCCTTGCTTTCTTCCCAATTAGCATTATCAATACTTGCTGCTCTTGCCAAGGCCTTATCAGATGAGATGTCCATAGCATTAGTGATAGTGTTTGCATCGTTATCTTGAATAGTTGCAGTAGCACCACCTTGTGCAGCAGCTGCAATTACATAAGCATCAATTACTCTTACAGCATTTTTCAATGTATAAGTAAAAGTTTTGGCACTTGTTCCAGTAGCATCAATCGCAATTACATAAGGAATGATTTGCTCATCATTGGAAGTATCCCAAATCTTTAAGAATGAGGCATCGAATATAACTTTCATTTTTTGTCTAATAACTCCCATAAAGATAAACCTTATTTAAGCAACAGCATCTTTGATCAAATACGCAGCATCTACAGTTAGAACCTCTCTGGTGTAGAAATCGTGAACTCTAACAAACGTTCCTTCTCTGACTTTATCATACCATTTGTCTACAGATTTCTTGTGTTGGAAGTGATAACCAAAGCTAACTTGTTTTATACCAGGTCTTCGAGTTTTATACATAACCCAAGCATACTTACCCCAGATATAACCAAGAGCATCTGATTGACCTTCAACCGCAGTATTTCTTCCGGCAGCACCTAACAAGACTTGATCAAGGTCCAACAGATCTGCTAATGCAGCTGCTGTGAACTTGCCAAAGCCACTATACTTAATTCTTTCAATTAAGTCAGGGTGATGCTTTAGCTTATTCCAAGTTTCTTGACCCATAACTAAAGTATTGGCAGCTTTGAAGATCTTTGATCTTACGCTTTCAATACCCGTTTCAATATCACCAATAGGATCGGAGTTCTCGTAATCACTCCATTGATCTGTTCCAGAAAGAGTAGTGTTGTTTGTTAAGTTGGCAGTATTTTGCATATAAGTAGCTAAGTCGTATTCTTTCTCAATCATCAATCGTTCTGATACATTTTCTGTTGCATCAATTTCAGGACTTAATGGACTTTCAGCTTGAGTTTTTAATTCGTCAGGGACAAGCTCGACTAGAGCGTGATCATCACAATTAAAGGCTGTGCTAAAAGATAGACCATAGCCTACCTCTTTTGAAGCTGAACCCATAGCTCTTAAAGAACTAACTTTTCGGAACTTCGCTTTATCATACACATAAAACTTACCGGTTAACTTTTTGGTAGGAAGGACTGGAAAGATTTGTTCTGCAATATAGTCGGCATTTTGATATGCCATAGAAACATTAGATAAAACATTGTCGTATTGGATGTCGTGTAATGTTGGTTTCATATGTTTAACTAGTTACATTAACAAACCTATCAATCAGCATCTCGATGATATCACTTGCTGTTCCGCAAGCCTCTAATGCCATACCCAAACAAAATTCATAGTTGGCATCGTATTCTTCTGCTTGTCCAGAACTATCTGAAGTAATGTAATCACCTGCAGCTATTCCTGTATCAGAAGCGATAACCTTAGTAGTTCCGGCTACTCTAACTAGAGCAGCTTCGCCTGACTCTGGCTCGTTCTGTAAAACACCAATAGCTTTCCCATTAGCACCACAAACATCAACTGTTTGGTCAGCACTTAAATAAACAATGTAATATTGCTTATCACTCAAATCTGCACCTGCTGTAAATGTTATGTCTAATATACCTGCTTGTTGACTCATAATAATAGGTTTTAATTAAATATCTCAATAAGTTCGACTATACTTAATGCCTTCCTGTTTTTTACTAGGCTAACTGCTCTGCTAAATCTGGGTTTTCAGCAAGAACGAGGTCTAAACTCTCACGATAAGTTCTTTTATCATTGGTTTTCATATCTGCTTCAACCAACTTATTGATCTTCTCGGATGGAGTCCCTTCAATACCGGCTTCGTCTTTGCCTATTTCACTAAACAAACCAGACTTTGGCTTTGGCAATTCGCCAACAATCTCTTTGAACTTTTCTGCCTGATCTGAAGACAGGGAGAGTAAGAAACTTACTACCTTATCTTTAGACTTAGATAGAATAAGTCCGTTTTGATTTTTTTCACCAAAGGTCATTGACTCAACATAAGTCGTTGCTTTCTGACTTCTCAATTCTGCCATAGCTTTAACTCCTTCTTCTGCATTAGCTGTCAATAGGTTTAACTTTGCTTCGCTTAGTTGGATCATACCTTCTGAGCCTTCTTTCTTTTCTTCTTCTTCTTCTTTATCTTTTTTATCTTCCGGCTCTTCTTTCTTTTCTTCTTCGCCACCTTGATCGCCCTTTTCTTCTTCTTCTTCCTGTTCCTCTTCTTCAAATACTAACTTGAACTTTTCTACTTCAGCTTCGCTTAATTGTTCTTTGTGTTTCTTTAATTCGGCCTTCTCTTCATCAGTTAAGTCTTTGAACTCTTTTGCTAAAATATCTTTTAATGTTTCCATCGCTTTAATTGCTATTTCGGAAAACACGATAGCTTGTAATCCCTTAAAGTAGGGAGTATTAGTTATCGCACCACCGACTAGCACATTTTTATAAATCTTTCTACTTTCAGGGTCTTCATAGGTGGAGTAGAACTCAGGACTAAAATACTTAAATACTTTTTCTTTTAGTAGCTGACGACCTTTAACTGTCCATTCCACTTTCGCCCACAAACTGTTTCCCTTAATAACCAATTTTCTAAACCAACCGACTGCACCATCTGTATTGTTATGCTCGATGTTAATAGGTAGATCTTTTCTAATCTTTGCATTAAAGTTTTCAACAAAATCCTGCAAATCACTATCTGTAATTTTCATCATACCATAAGATGGGTGATCCCAGTCGCCTTCTTGTAAAATCTCTATATCCTTTGGTGGCTCTTTGAACTCTGCCATCTCAATAGGATTTATGTAATTTGTAATATCTTTTTTCTTCATAATTATAAATTATAAATATCTTTTGATAATTGTTTTAATTCTATAGTCACTTCATCTTTAGTTTTTTTAGCTTCACTGCATAAAGTAATATCTTTGAAATATCCATCAGCATCTTTAATATAATTAAGTAATAGATCTTCAATAAGGCTTTTATTCCCGTTGCTTATTTTAACCGGTGATATTGCTCTGGCTAATCTTATTCTTATTCTTTTAATTATACTTTTTCTTTTCATAATTTTATTATAACACAATATTATTTTTCAACCAATAGCTCTGGGTGATTTTTAACTACATAGGAGTCTTTCCTTACCATTGGCTTATTCGGTTGCTTAACTAAATTGACCATACCACCCCATCTCTCTCTTAATGATTTTGGCACTCCAGTGATCGGTGGCTTAACAGCTTCGCTTGTTGTGATCTCAACCCATATTCCTCTACAACCGGAATGGACTGAGTCCATTTGAAGCATCCTATCATTTTTTTTCAAGATCCGTCCGTCTATCGATAAGCAATAATCACAAGTCCTACTATCTAACATCTCACTTCTTTGAACTGCATAGATATCACTCTTATACTTTGTCATCGTCCTTCGCCTACCTTGATTGATACTTCCTGATACAACAATCGGTGCAACGTTTCGCCAATTACTATCAACTGCTTTTTTAATTATTCCGGCAGTCAATGCCAATGTCTGTGGCTTTGTCTTTCCTTGCTGTAGATTGCCTAACATCGTTGTCTTTGCTTTACCTACTATATCATTATTCATTTTATCAGTAATAGCTGTAGCTTGTAAAGACATATTACTAACATCACTAGCCTTTGCAGTAGGAACTATCTTTTTCATTTCGTGTGCTACTGATGTTTTGCCAAACTGATAATTATCTTTCATCGCAGTTAAAATTGCAGATCTGTATTTATCTTGATACTTCATTGAAAGAGCAGCTATCCGTCTATTCCTTTCATTAGAGTTTGTCGTGCTAAGTATTCTCTCTATCTGTAGAACAAAATCGTCTTTGCTCCCTTTTAGTATATCCTTTAATTCTTTTTCAAGCAACTTTTCTGATAAAACCATTTTCTTATTGATCGTCTTAAAATTAACCTTTTGTTCTGCGAATGTATATTGTCGCCAAGGCTCCCAGAATAATAACTTATCACTTGACTCTTTTATATCTTCTTTTGGATCTGTCTTTGATTTTTCCTCTACCTCTGCTTCATCTGTTTCTTCTTTTTCAGGAAGATCCATAACTTCTCTCATATAATCTTCTAATTTTTCATCTTGAGTAATTATCTTAGCATCGGTTAATGATTTCAACGACTTGGTTAATTTCTCATAATCAATTACTCCAATACTACCAAACTTTAATTTAGGATAGTTCTGAACATTATAATTCAAATCAACTAACTGCTGAACAGCGTATTTGTTTATTACATCTTGAAGCTGTTTTGCAATGGCAGTTAAATTATTATGAAAAGTAGTTGATTGATCTACGCTTAATGCTCTTGATCCACTTGGACCTGATCCTAAATCTAAAAACTGAGCTAATACACTCATCAGCATTTCACGATTATATCTTGATATCGTTTTGTCAGGATCTTTAGCACCTGATGCTTTAGGATCTGCAAACTCAAACTCCCAACCGAATGGAAGAACTAAATAAGCTTCTTCGTTAGCCCTAACATTTTTTAATATCTCTATGGCTTTAGCCTTATCTGCTTTAGTATATTCTGCAGGTAGCTTAATCGTTGGAATACCTAATCCTTGTCTTTCAAAAGCGATAGCATTTATTTTCTCAATAGTTTTCTTAAAATACCAAGGCCGGTATGCACTTCTTAATATAGATATACCTGACCAGTTGTCACCTTCTTTATCATTTACGAATACAAGCAACTTATCCATTGGTATTGATACTTCACCGGCAGCAGTAGTTAGCTGAGTAATACCATCTTCGTTTTCTTTCGTTTGCCATTTCATTACCGTTTCCGGCAATCTTGGTGCAAACTTTTTCCAACCTATCCTACCTTTTCCATTAAAATCAATATCAGTAAATACCTTTTCAAATATCATATAACCGAATGGCAACATTAAAAGAGCTTGTCTTAAAAAGTCGTCCCAAGTAATACTCATCTTATTCATTAAATTGTCCTCTACAAACTCTGCTATTTCAATATCTATATCATCTTCACTAGCCGGTTCAACAAACCACTTCGTTGCTCTGATTGGAAGTTGACAAGCTAAAAGAGCAGCTTTCACTACTCCGTCTGACTTACGCATTTCATCATAAGTTGTTATTCCATTTGATCCGGTTAATTCAGGAACATAATCAGTATCAGTTAAATATCCACCGACGATAGATGTTCCAGAAGCTCCAATCTCTTGATTTTTTTTGATAGAAGTTGTTTTAACTTCCTTGAACAATTTGATTTCGTATCCAAATAGTTTCATATTATTTATTTTAGAACTTCCTATCCAATAGTCCACTTGTAATTGTCTTGACATCTCTTTCTTTTCCTATGTCAGATAAGTGGCCTGTCCTTGGTCTATTAAAATGTTTTAATGCACAGATCGTAGCATCTGGGATATGATCGTCTTTCTTTAATGGCTTGTCAGATCCTTCTTGATATCTATATCTTTTATGTTGCCAGATCGCTGTCTTGAACTTCTCTGGTATTATAAACCATTTCTTCTGAAAATGCGATCTATAGCTTCCAAGTAATTCTTCTTTGTCTTTTGAAAATACAACCTCTACTACTATTGGCTTGATTTTTATTATACCACTATTATACGCATCGTTCAACTTTTTACGCAAGTCCTCGTTCTCAAACTTACCGGCACTATCAGCATAGATGTATTGCCTTGGTCTTTCTTTCAGTAATTCTATTATATCTTCAACAATAACATCTAATCTAACTTGTGTATAGTTTCTATTGTCTAAAAGAACTTTCTTACTATCTTTCCAATTCATCAGATCAACTATTGATGTCATCGAACTGAAACCCCAGTCAATTCCTAATACACATTCAGCATCTTTGATATATCTAATCCCAAGATCTAATAACTTGTCCTGCTTATAAACACAGGCATCTACATCTTCAGGGTCATTTACCAATCCGGCCTGCGATGGTCTTTCGCCCATATACTCTACTAAGAAAAAATCATAAGATGCTTTTTCACGCCACGCTTGTATTACATTCTCAATGGGTATCCAACCTTCAGGATCTCCTGTCTTTCCTTTACTTAGTTTTCTTAATTTGTCAAGGTCATCGATCTCTCTATTTAATTTTTCATCGTCCCATATAGCAGGATTAAACTTTTTCGTGACATCGAACATATCCCAACTATATCTAGTATAACCTTTTTCATCTGCTTTGTCCCATATGTCTTGGAAGATACCGAAGATCTTATGGAATGTTGAAGTCAAGATTATAGCAGAGTTTTCAGAGCTGTCAACCATAGGGATCGCTGCTTCTACTAATTCATCTTTACACTCGCATACTTCATCACCTAACAAAACATCTGGGTGAGGACCTCTAACTTGTCTTGGACTAGCCGGAACACATTTTACATAATTACCGTCTTGGTCAATGGTATGTTGCATCAATGGTGGCTTATCCAAACTCGCTAGTATTGTAGCATTGCAGTTTAAGTAATTCAATATGTAATTATAAACAATCTTTGCTTGAGCAAATGCACCACCCATATCTATTACTTTTCTCTTTTTGAAAAACCATAGAGAGAAGGCTAACGCTGATAACAACTGCGACTTACCTCCACCCCTTGGACCTTTCAAAATTGCTCTATTGATCTTTCCTGAATATATATCTAAAAAGATTTTTTTAAGAACTAGAGGCCATTTGAACTCCGGTATGAACCTATGAAAAAACTGAACAGGCATTGTGTCATAGGTTTCCTTGATGTTCCTTGTCGTCATCGTGTCCGACATTGCTTGTGTCAGTTTGTCTAGATATCTCGTCTTTGATTGCGGTAATTCCGGCAAGGTATTTGAATATTTTTTTTCTTTGTTCTTCATTTGCGTTTTCTAAAGATCCTAATAACTCTTGATCGTCCTTTGTGAAAGCAATTCTCTCTGTAGCTTCACCCCTTAATACTTGATAAACTTCCCAGACTGCTTTGAAACCAAAGGGATCAATGTATGGTGGAACCAATATAGGATTTCCATCAGGACCTGTAATTATATGCCCAAGCTTATCTGTCATTGGCTTTCCCTTAGATCTATTGGCAAACTGATTGATCCAAGACTTACAGATATTCATTAGTGTTTTATTCTCTAATACAACTTCATCTATAATATCTGCTTTTTCTTTAACTTCTTTTGTTGTATCCCAATGCTTTAACTTCTCTTGCCACTTATATTTATCTGACCAAGATTTAAGAGTAATAAGTTTAGGAACACCCCCCCTACCCTCTCTAATACTCTTAGCATACTTCTGGCATAACTCCTTTTCTAACCTTTTCAAGCTACGCTTACCTCTAAGCTGAAAATACATCAAAAACGCTTCAGATTGCCTGACTAACAAAGGACCCTTAGTTTTTACTTTATCATCACTCATATAAATTGCTTTAAGAACTTAATGTCCTTACTATTTACAATAACATCTTTCTCTAATTTTTTCCAGTTAAATCTAAACTCCCATAGCTTATGCTTTTTATGATACATTATCTTCATATACTTTTGATATGGCATATAGAGTAATTTTATCTGACCCTTAGTAAAATCCTGCTTCTTATAAAATGTATTTGCACCACCTTCAGCTGCTCCCATTTTATGTAGAAACATATAATCATACCAACTTAAAACTCTTTGTTTGTTTATTATCAACCTTGCTGTTATCTCATAATCATTGAATAGCATTAGTTTCTCATTGTAATTTCCTATTGCTTTGATCTTCTCTGCATTCATAAACCCCATTCCCCAAACAGCAGTATTCCTTTTGAACTTTGACTTATGATACCAATTATGCCCACCGAATGATACACCTAGTTGAGCAAGTTCGTATCTATCCATTATCTCTTCGCCTTCTTTAGTAAAATCATCAATATCAAAATCCTTTTTATCCTTGCGTTTTAATCCAAATATATCATCATCAACAAACAAAAAATACTTTTCGCCTTGCTCTATCGTATAGTCCACTATCTTTCTTAAAACAAATCCAAAGCCCATATCGTTTTTATCTATACAAACTATCTTCTTATCACTATGCTTTTCCTTGTATTTTTCTAAATCTTGTGGCTCTACAAATATAACCGGATACTTAAAGATCTTCAAAGCTGTCATTCCATCTACTCTATTTTTGCTTGGCATTGCTATAATCATATTTTTGCCTTTTTATAATTATACTTATAAACTACATTCCCTTTATCATCTTTACCTACTGGCTCTAATATGCCTTCAAAATACTTATAAGGACTTGTTGCTTTTTTAATGTTGTTCCAGTTAAACCTTAACCAATCTAATAATGTAAAGTTTCTATATCTTTCTTCTTGTTTTGTATTAAGAGCCGGAACTAATTTTATTTTAGATAATGCTTCTGCTTGTTTTGGATCTTCATTGACTAAATCATCAAATGTTATTATGCCATTTTTCTTAGCTATCTGCAAGGCATTAGTAAATTGCACTTTATTCCAACCACTAATGTTTTTATTACTATTCAATACTCCACAACAATTTCCTGAACAAGACTTTTCTTTATGATGAGCATCTGATATCAATAATCCCATTTTATATTTCTCGCAAAGTTTAACCAACTTCTGAACAAATGGCTTTTTAAGATTATAGTTCAATCTCAAGTAACCAGATCCTTTGGTATTCTTTTTGTAATACTTTACAACATCATACCCAAGCGTTTTGCTCATTAAATTATATTTTGCTTTTATATTTTCTTTCTTACTAACTCTCATTTCCAAACACATAAACTCTGCACTAACACTTTGACAACCTGCTTCTTTCCCTTTTCTAACTAAACTCTCTAATGTTTTTTCAGTTAATCCTATTATAAAAGGCCTTATTCTTAAAGTAGTTAATGTCCCTACATCTGATAATGCCCTTAGAACTTCAAACCTTCTATCAGGACTTGAAACACCTGCTTCAAATATCCTTGCTTTATCTGTTTCATCAGTAATTATACTTGCTTTATAATGCCACCTATCACCTGCTTTTTTGAACTCATCAAGATATCTTTTATCTCTCAAGATCAAATCGCCTTTGGAACTAAAACTAATTGGATATTTAATTTCATTAAAGAACTTTAATAATTCAAGACCTACTCCCATTCTCTCTTCAAACGGACAGAACGGATCTGATAAACCTCCCCATTGTAATGGCATTCTTTGCTCGATAAAATAGTTAAGAGGACTTTTTGTTTCTAATCTAAATAGTTTTTTTATTTTATCTACATTCACAGAATGAACTTCTTTTTTATTATAAGCTTCTTTGCTGTTCCCTTTTGCTCTTTGAAAACCGGAAAAGCAATAAAGACAAGAAAATCCACAATTCGAGTATTGATCAAATGTCAATGGAAAAGCACAATCCAAAACCTCATAAGTAATTCGAGGACTATCGTAGTATTTTATTTCATTCTTCATTTTTGTTTTTTTCTATTAGCTTAATTAGTTTTTCAATATCAAGGTTTTTCTTCCTTGTCGTTTGAAAATAATTATGGACTATATCATACTGCTCTTTATTCTCTGCCCAGAAACATAATGGCACTCTTTCCTGATGCCCTAATTTATCATCAATTTCTTCAACTCCCATTTTGTTTATATCATCATTAACATCGAATAGATCAAACTCCTGAGTATTTAATATCTGATTTAATTCAATATCTTCAAATCCGGTTAGATCTGTATCAATATCTAATGCTGATATCTGAGAAACTAACTTGCCTAATTTTTCTTGATCCCAGTCACCTATCAATTTATTAAGAGCAAGGTTTAATAACTTCTCTTTGTTTTTGTCAAGCTCAATATAAACAACCGGCACTTCTTTCCAACCAAGATTTTTTGCAGCAGTTAATCTTTGATGTCCACCTATAACAACATTATCTTTATTAACAACCAATGGCTCAACCATTCCAAACTCTGTTAATCCTTTTTCTAACTTACTTCTTGTTTCATCGTCCATTACTCTCGGATTATAATCTGCTAATTTTAAGATCTTTATATCTACATATTCAATTTTAATTTGATTACTCATCTTTTGTATTTTCTTTATTATTTGCTTCTTCGACCTTTTTATTTTCTTGTTCAAGCATTTCTGTGGCATCTATCATTTCCTGAATTGCTATTGCTTGACGTCCTTCTGCTACTACAATAATTTTAGAAGAAAAATCTATTTTATACTTTCTAACATTTTCTTTATGTTCTTCTAAAAAACCTTTTTTTCTTTCTTCTAACTCTTTATCTTTTTTGCGTTGAAATAAACGCTGTAATGATCTTAATGTTGCCATAATTATTTATACTCTTTGGCTTTTTCTAATGCCTTCCAAACTAATGGTCTTAGAAATAACCCTTTGTATTCTTTATACTGACTATTATCTTTATGCTTAACTCTTAACATCCAATTAGCCATATCTTCGTGTGCATTATACACTTGGATATCCCAATAATGTTTTCTTAATTCATCAAGCATCTCTTCTATTCCTTTTTCTGGGTCCATTTTTACTCACCCCCTTTCATTTTTTTTTCAAACTCAATTCTTCTATCATTAAAACATTCCTTACAAAGACCATCAATGCTATCTCTATAAAATAAGAAACAGCCACAATCTTTGCAACGATTTTTATCGCATATTTCACAAACCCAATAGAACTTATATAATCCTATTTTTCTATAACTTGTTAATTTTCCACAAAACTTGCATTTTTCCATAATTTTAATTAGTGGCTTTTGATGGCATCTATCCCTACGTGGCAGAATAGATTTTTCAAATATTTAAGAGATTGGATACAGAAGAATTATAAACTGCTCCAAGAAAAAAATTACCTTACTCACCACAACGATCTTATCCAATACCAAATTCTTTTTAATAAACTAGGTCTTACTATCTTTATATCGCTACCCCCTATATTACTTGACAGCTCTTTAATTTTCTGATCTATAGTTTTCATTACAGGCCTTGCTCTCTTAGCCCATTTGTCTTTTTTAGGATTTTTTAATCCGGCTATAAATCTTCTCTCTCTAATTTGTTTTTGTTTTTCGCTTAACATATATTTATTAGTGTTATTGTGTAGTTCATTTTGTTATATTAATAGTTTTTGTTTAATTTTACCCATAGCACAATCTAATATATGTTTGCCGAGTTCTGGTAATACGCAGTTTCTTAAAATCTGGCGTTTGTTTTTTAATTTATAATCTGATAAATCAAATCCGTGTGCTTTTTGTAAATCTGGTATTTGTGCCTTGCGTATTAAATCTGTTTTGAAATCTTTTGGCTTAACCGTGAAATTACTCCAGAAATAATGTCGCTGTAAAATAAAACTTGGTTCTATTAGGGACTCATAATATGGTTTAACATTTTCTATAACCCACTTACATTCTGCGTGATATTTAAGAAACAAAATCTCTTCGTATAATTTTATATCTGGATAAACTGGTTTTGTTCCCCTATATCTAACGCAGATATTTTTTCTAAAACTTGAATGGCTTGGACAGGGTGGACTACTCCATATAAAATCAAACTCTTTGTAGTGGTCTAAAAGATATTTATGAGCATCTGCGATAATAACTTTATCTTTAGGAAAAAAGTCTTGATAAATCTTAGCTATCTCTGGATTGTTTTCTATTGCTGTTATTTGGTGTCCTTTCCATAGTTTTCTATTGCCACCAATTCCAGCATAGAGATTAAGTATTTTCATATATTTATTGTTTGGTTAGGGTTTTGATTTT
>Ga0207997_1001241_pt1 | contig 13207 bp, 19 predicted proteins | sample AntAceMetag02UKN_FD_184777 | JGI IMG/M metagenome (GOLD analysis project Ga0207997, IMG submission 184777) | Saline lake microbial communities from Ace Lake, Antarctica - Antarctic Ace Lake Metagenome 02UKN (SPAdes) (version 2) | ecosystem: Environmental > Aquatic > Non-marine Saline and...
TTCATCTTCCCTTTTTTTCTTTTCCTCAGGTGTTTCTTCAACTTTTGGTTCAACTTTTGGTTCAACTTTTGGTTTCACTGGTTCTGCTGGTTTCTCATCAGGTTTCTTTTCTTCTTTGTCATCTTTGGGCATATCTTCTTCTTTATCGTCTTCTGGTTTCTTTTCTTCTTTATCTTTGTCATCAACGTTTTCTTTATCTTTTTCTGCATCCTCAGGTTTGTCTTCCTCTTTCTTATTAGCATCTTCAGGTTTTTCTTCTTCCTCATCTGCATTTCTTTCATCTCTAATTACTTTTAATTCATCTGAAAGACTGATAAGTTGATCTGCTAATTCAAGTAATTTGTTTACTTTTTCTTCTGCTTGTACATTTGTTTGTGTTTTTTTGTATTCTGCTGCAATTTCTTCAAAACTCCAATCTGGGTGTTCTTTTCGAGTTTGCTTAACGAAATCAGTGTAATCATTTAAATCTTGATCTACTTCTTCCATACTAACAGAATCTAATTCTTCTTTAGAATCCATATTATTTTCCTCCTTTTCTTTATCGTTTACTTTAATATTAAACTTTTTTGCTGCTGCATTTATTTTATTCAAAGCTTTTTTCAAAACTTCTTCAGAGACGCCACTTACTTGATTTATTCTAGCAAGAGCATTTCTAACATGTGCTACATCATAAATAGGTAATTTACTTGCACTTGGCGGGTCCATAGGAATTGCATAAAATTCATCAGGACTCATTCCTTTTTCATTCCTTATTTTTTCAAAAGCAGCCATGTCCATATTGTTTATCCAAGTAGTTTTAACAGCTGGGTTTATAACGACAGAAAAATTATCATAGAGAAATTGATGCATAACATTCTCACCATCTTCGGTTTGACCTGTTACTTTTGGTGATATTCCCATTTTAGCACCGTATGCTAATTTAATGGCTGTTGGTCTATCTACAATAACAAGGTCTCCTTTAACAACATCCCCAACTAATCTCGGGTTTTGTATTTCACCAACCCATTCCTTGCTCATGTTATCAACATGATCTAAGAATAGTGATCTTACTTCTTTTGACTTCCAATCTGTTTTAGAAAAAGAATTTCTTATTTCTTCTGGAGAGTAATAAAAATTATTCCAAATTCCAGGACTCATAAGTATTTTATCCCTTATAATGTAAGGAAGTTTTATATTATTTATGTCAACCAATTTATTTACCAAAAACTTATATAGAGAGTATTATTTATTCGTATTTAAATATCTTTCTAAACCGAAAGCTTTATAAATGTTATTTAAAGAACTTTGTATTTGACCTGATACCTATAAATCGTGTCCATCGCCCTATTTACAGAATTAGCAATTTCTCTTCTAGTATAACCTTCTTGAGTCATATCTATTATTTTTTTAATATCTACTAGTGAAACTTCGGTAGTTCCAACTTGTCTGCCTCTTGCCATATTATTTACCAGTGAATTTACCTTTTCTACTTAGATAAGGTTTTCTAGAATATAATTTTTTGTGTAATTTCTTTGCACCTTCACCTAGTATAACTAATTTGTGGTGTGGTGACTTCCAATGTTTGGTATATTCATATATGTGTGCATCTTTCCCAGCTATTGTTTTAAATTGTGAATGAGCCCATTTAAGTGATCCACCACAAGAATTATCCATTTGTAACCTGCCTTTATAATTATTTCCATCTGCATCAAACATTCCTCTTAAGAAATCCCACTTATATGCTTCTGGAACTATTTTATAAGTAGTTCTTGATTCTTTTAATCCGGTTGCTTTCAATTTCTTTAAATCTTCAAGCATCTTTTTAGATCTCCATCTTAACCTTAATGAATTATTTATTGGTTTTGGGGATATACCGCCGAGTGAACTTGCAATACCATTAAGTATTTCTTTATCTTCATTACTAATCATTATCTCAACTAAACCATTAGGGTAATCGACATGACCATCTGTAACTATGAATCCTAAATAATACGCCATTCTTGGACTCCAAGTTTTAAAGAACCCCTCGTTTGAACAAGTAAGTAATTGTTCTTCAACATCATTTACGTAAACATCATGAACCCTAACATCTTCTGAAACAAATTTTTTAATATACTCATTTGATAAATTATATGTTAAATTACATTCTTTAACAGAAACATCTGATTTTGCAAGACTCCTTAGCTTAATTGCAATCATAACGCTATCAACTGAATCCACAACTGTGCTGTCAAGCTTTTGTATATTATTTTTAAAGTTCATAGAATTTAGTTTGTTCCTTCTATTAAACCATTTATCTTCTGTTAAATTTGAACTATTAAAATATAAACAATCAAATACTTGTAGTTTATCAGAATTATATGCTTTTATTACATAGCTTCCACCATATAACATCTTTAAATCAGATTCATACTCTTTTGTTAATTCAAAAGAGGTTTCACCTTTATTTAAAACTGATATGTCTTCACCACTTTTTTGTATTATAACAATATCATCAGACATTACTTCTTCAATAGCATATTTTGTTGAATCATTCAATTTGCTTTTTAATTCTTCATCAAATTCAAATTCTTCTTTATTATTATTTGGAACTTCTACTAATGGTGTGGCATCATTATTTATTTTTTCAAGTTTCAATCTATAAACTCCTGATTCTACATTACCATTATTAAAATTAACATATTGACTAAATGGTAATTCTTCACTTAACTTATCCCTTATAATATTATTTAAATCTATTGCTTCATTTATATAAATTGAGTTACCTTCAAAACCTATAAAGTTCTCACTTAATATTATATCATTAAAAAGATTTTTATTTAATTCGATTTCAGAAATATCATCATTAGTTCTCATGTTTTCTATTATTTTTGTTTTTGGATCAACTTTTACTAGGATGGGGGATGGAAAGATATCTAAGGTTTTGAACTTATATGAATAAAGGACTTGTTTATTTGGCCATTTCTTTTCAATTTGTTCATTGGTTAAACCATGTTGTTCTGAAAGTTTTGGTAAATCATTTTTTCTAACTTTTTCCCCAGGCATTAATTTTATAATACCATAAGCTAGATTTTCACTATAATTATCTCCTACTAAATAGAACAACTTCCCCGCCAACCTATTATTTAACTTACTTGATAATATTAAACTGACACTCCCCCCCCAAATCCCTTTTGCAGTTTCTGGACTAGTTGAATAAGCCTCTATATTTTGTTTTAATCTTTCAGTTATTATCTTTGGCATCTTCTTTCCCCTCTCTCACACCATCTTCGCTTTGCGGTTCTTCATCTTCTGGAGTAATCGGGTCAATATCTAAATCTGTCCCCAAATATTCCATCCCCCTTATTAAATTAACTACATCTTTATCTTGTGAGCTAAATATCCCAGCTTTAACATATTCAATAATTCTTTTAGCTTTTTTATCTTGTTCATCTACACCAATTATGTCCCAATCAATTGTTGGAACTTCTTTAAATCCCATAGCCTTTGCAAGTGGTGCAAATAATTGTAACCTTATGGCTGTTGTAGTTTTTTCCACAATATCTCTAAGCGTAAGCCTAAACAAGTTTGATTGATTATCTAATACGGAACGATTAGTATCCCTACCTATTCCTGTAGCGTAAGGCTCAGGGATTCCAAGGCCAGAAACTTCTTGTTCTATAAAGTAATCTAAATGTTCCTTAAGTTTCTCTGCCTTTTGGGATTCTAATATTTTTAAGTCATAATAGTAAGGTGTGGTAATTTCTTGTCTAAAATTAATATTCTTTAACTTACCATTCATATTAATTATTTGTTGTGGTGTTGGCTCATGCATATCATCACCTAGCTTTGCATAAACTATTGGGAAACCGTGCCTATATATTGCGTTTGCAAGAGCATCCTCCATGTTTAATTTTCTAAGACTTACTTTATAAATTGGTTCGACTAAGCCTATTGGATAAAATCCATCACCAACATTATATAATTTAAATTGTGCAACTCTTTTCTTACTTAAATAAATTGCATTATCTGGAACAACAACTCCTTCTGGTGCTTCTGATTTTGATTTATTAATTACTGCATCTGGAACAATTGTGCCATCTGGAAAAATCTGAAAGTAACCAACTTGATTACCATGTTTATCTAAAACAACATTATCTTCCGCATCCTTCGCGTACTCAATTCTTTTAACATCTAACATATCCCAATCAACTATTTTATCACCAGCTTTATTAAGTATGTTTTCAACAAATGATTTTCCAAAAATACATTGATTCTTAAAAGTCTGTGATAACAAATCATCCCAAGTTATCTCTGAACCCCTTGTCCCAAGTGATTCTGTAAAATTTCTAAAGAATGATTGAACACTTTTATCCTTTGCACTTATCTTATGATCTGCACTCATAATTGTTTGTGTTATCTTATTTATAGAATTAAAAACTATAGGGTTTATCATATATGTTAATTCTAATTCTTCTGGCTCTACACGATTATATTCTTTTTCAGAAGTTTTTATAGATTTAGGAGCCCCACCCATAATGTCAGCTTGTGGGTTTGTTGGAATAGCTAGCTCTGCCGTTTTACTATTAAATAATAGCCTGGAAATTGTTCTCATTGTGTACTACCTCTTAAATTTTACAAGATTTAACAACATCAGGTATTTCTTCTTTTAAGAAGTATGATAAAAAACCTAATGATAAAATATTTTGTATATTAAATGTTAAATAAAATAATGAATTTAATGCGAAATTAAAAAGTATGCCATAAACAATAACAATTATTAGAAACTGTTTAATAAAAGAAAGTATATATTTTCTGTCTGAAAAGAATTGTTTTATTTTAGTAACTAGTTTGTTATTTCCCATATTAGTAGCCAATAATATATACTATAAGGGTAACTAAACATAACTACTATATAAATGTTTCGGTTTTTTAATCACAAAATAAACCGTAAAGTTTATATATGAGTGTAATTTAAGTAAGTATATGAGAACAATAAACGAAGTTTTAGGTAACGAAGAATATAGTTTATTTGCAATAAAAGGTTATATAAATCCAGTATATTGGATTGAAAAAGTTTCTGGTTATACACTAAGTTGGTTTGCAAAAGAATGGGTTAATGCTATGCAGAAGTATGGTAAAGTTAATCTTATTGCACACAGGGGATCCGCTAAAACAGAAATAATGGCTGTAATGTATACTCTTTGGTTAATGTGGTACAATAGAGGATTAGAAATATTAATAACAAGCCACTCAAGAGATTTTGCTTGGAAAATTATGGAAAGGATAAAAACCCACATTAACGACAATGAGTTCTTACAAAAACTAAGACCAGATTCAAGAGAAGATACTTGGAATAAAGAATACATGACAACTTCTACAAAATGTAACGTGTATACTAAAGCATATAAACCAACAATTGCAGGATTAAGAACAGACTACATAATTGTTGATGAATCAAGTAAATGTGTTGATGATGAAGGTTACTCTATTTTCCACAGAGTTATTGAAGGAACAGGTCACATGAGAGACGCAAAGGAACTCTGTATGACCACACCAGAACAACCAACTGATTTATGTTATGAACTTAAAAATAATAAAGAATGGGTAACATTTGAAGTTCCAGTTTTAAATGAAAAAGGAAAATCTAATTGGGAAGAAAAATACCCAATGAGTAAAATAGAAAAAATAAGAAGAACATCTGGTGAAAGAGCATTCCAACAAGAATACTTATTAAACTCAACTGCACAAGCAGAAAACCCAATTTATCCTTCTGAAGATATTGTTAATTGTTTCGACGAAAACTCAAGGTTTGAATCCAAACCATTAGATAGAGAAAAAGGTTATAGGGTTCTTGCAGCAGACTTTGCAGTAGCAAAAGGGCCAAGAGCAGATTTTGATGCATTCACCATTGTAGAATTATTAGATAATCATATTTATTTAAAACATGGTGAAAGGCACAAAGGTTATCCAAAGAGTGCAAAGGTTAAAAGATTAACATCACTTTACAAATTACACGATTGTCACCAAATAATTTTAGATCCAAATGGAATAGGGGCTGCAGTATTACAAGATTTAAGAAAAGAATTTCTTCCAGTAGTTGAACAATCATTCCATAGTATTGCCAGGGGACAATTACTTATAGCTTTAAAAATAGCAATAGAAGATGCTAAATTAATAATACCAAGAGACCCAGAATGCCCCTTAACTATGACTTATACTAACATCTTATTTAATGAACTAATTGGTTTTAAAGAAGAAAAAATACAAGGTGGAAATACAAAATATTTATCAAAAAGTAGCCATGATGATACAGCGATTTCATTAGCAATGGGGGTGAAAGCTTGTTCAAGCAAGAGGCCTTTTATAGATATGATTGGGATATAGTGAGAGAAAATGAGACCAGATAAAAAATGTGTTGAATGTGGAAAGCTAATGCCTAATGCACATTACTTAAAAAAATATTGTAGCAAAGAATGCTTAATCAAAGTTAGAAAGCGAAGAAACAGAATGAAAACAGAGATAAAAAGAATAAGAAACGCAGAGTTTGATTCATTACCAGAGAAAGAAAAAACCATAATCCTTATGGATGCGAGAGCAGACATAATGAGGGAACTAAACAATGGAGCATCCTTTTTTGGCAATAGAAAATAAAAAAGTTATAATCACAAGAAACTCTAAAGACTTTGGTCTTACATTTTTTGATAAAAAAGGAATAGAGGTAATAAAATGAGAACAATAAGTGATATGATAAAAGAAAAAAGAGAAAAAGCAAAAGAAGTAGAAAATAAAATATTAGAGGGAGTTCAACCAATGGATGGACTAACACTAGTTGAAGAACTAATTGAAGAACTAGTTGAAGAAAAATCAGTTGATGAAGACATAAATACTAAGGATTCATTAATTAAAGATTTAGAAAAAATTGAAGAAGATGCATGTAGAGCAATAACTGAAGATGAAAAAGTTAATCTTAAAAAGATGACTAAAGACCAGCTTAATGATATGGCAGTTGAGATTGGTTTTAAAGATGAGATTAAAGCTTATTGGAAAAAATCAAAAATTATTAAAGCATTAAAAAAATTAATAAACAAATAAAATTAAATAAAAGAGTATAAAACCGAAAGGTTTATATACTAGTTGTTTTTAGTAGCTTATATATAATAAACTCCTTATTATTATCAACCGATAACAATAAGATTTTGGTAATTTAAATGGTAAACACGACTACACTAAATAATGCGAATATGCTTTTATGTAGTTGGTCCACCAATTAAAAATATTGCCAATGATTTCTAAGCCTTGATTGAGGCAATAATTAAAAACATAATGTTGCTATAGCAAATTGGTATATGCACGAGATTGTTAATCTTGAGGACTAGATTCGATTTCTAGTGGCAACGTATAGCGAGTTGGGGAAGTTTGGAGGATTTATCCGTATCCCATTAGGCTCATGACCTAAAGACCACCAGTTCAAATCTGGTACTCGCTATTGGGATGGTAGCATAACTGGTAATGCACTTGACTTGCAATCAAGAGACTTCGGGTTCGATCCCCGACCGCTCCATATGCTGTCGTAGCAAAATTGGATTGCAGCTGTCTTGTAAACAGCCTCAAGTGAGTTCGAATCTCACCGTCAGCTTTTGTTATTGTGGTGGAATTGGTAACACAACTGGTTGCAACCCAGTAGATTCTCGGTTCGAGTCCGAGCAGTAACTTTAAGGGGTATTAGTATAGTAGCAAGTATGTCTGGCTCCAACCCAGAAGACATCGGTGCAAGTCCGATATACCCCATTCATATGCGGGTGCCGGAGTTCGGTTGAACGGGCTGGACTTAAGTGAAAGAGATTTCCTTGAGGGCTACACTTAGGAGCTTGACTCAAGAGAGTTCAACTGAGATATCCAGTGTCATAGGACTAACGCGTGGGTTCAAATCCCACCCCGCATATTTTATGCTGTAGAGGCGAGTGGTTAGCAAATGCTCTTGAAAAGCATCAGTCCGATTGTGGCTTATCAGTTCGAATCTGATCTGCAGCGTTGTATCACTAGTTATTGATTATATCAGTAATTAATGATACATATTTTTTCCAAGAATGGAAATCTGGTTATTCCAAGCGGGTTGCTAACCTGTGAACCATTTGTGTTCTGGGGGTTCAAATCCCTCTCTTGGAGTTCTAAAACCGAAAAGTTTATATAGTAGTTATGTTTAGTAACTTTTATTATGATGAATTGCAAACATTTTATCGAGAAAATAGAAGGCCAACAAGTAGTTAGAGGGCCAGACTACCGATAAATTAATTGTGGTTCATAACAATTTCTAAAACAAAATTGCGATGAACCGCGATAGCAATATTAATTATAGGCAGGTAGTCTAATCTGGTATGACATCTGTTTTACATGCAGAAGTGTGGGAGTTCAAATCTCCCCCTGCCTATTTATGCGTGTGTAAGCTTAATGGTAAACTCTCTGGCTTCCAACCAGATTTTATGGATTCGAATTCCATTGCACGCATTTAACCTTATTTAGTGTAATAGTAACACGATTGGCTGTAGACCAATTCGTGCCAGTGCAATTCTGGCAGGTGAGATTTGCTCCTTTAGTTTAACAGAAGAATCTCTGACTTTCAATCAGAAGGCGTGGGTGCGATTCCCGCAGGGAGCTTTTATAGTCCTTGAGTTTGATGGAAGAATACTTGACTTTGGATCAAGAGGACGCAGTTCGATTCTGTGATGGACTAGAGGCAGCAGATTAGGTTCGAGTCCTGATGACCCCATAATGGGGTTATAGTGTAAAGGTAGCACTCTGCCACCGTTTTGGGAAGTTGGTGTAGTGTTAGCATCTGTGACTTGGACTCACAAGACCTGGGTTAGATTCCTGGATTTCCCACCATATTGCCCATGTGTTTTAGTGGTATAATATCCGACTGTCTATCGGATGACGCGAGTTCGATTCTCGCCGTGGGCGTTCATACCAGCATAGCTAAATTGGTTAAGGCCCTGTTCTTATAAAGCAGAGAATCCGAGTTCAAGCCTCGGTGCTGGTATTTTGGGAGTTTGGCCAAGTGGTAAGGCATCCGACTGATATTCGGAAGAACAAGAGTTCGATCCTCTTAACTCCCATATGGTCGTATAGTGTAATAGACAAGCATGTGGGTCTTCTAAACCCTCGGTCCGAGTGCAAATCCCGGTAGAGTCTTTGGTTGTGTAGTCTAACTGGACAGGACAATTCGCTTCGAACGAATTAATCCGGGTTTGAATCCCGGCACGACCCCCAAGGACATGTAGCAAAACGTGCAATGCATTCGACTTTTAATCGAAAGATTGCCGGTTCGAATCCGGTCATGTTCATTAGGTATTAGTATAGAGGTTTGCATTACATCGGTCTGTGACACCGAAGAGTGGAGTTCGATTCTCCAATACCTAACCACTGGGGTGGTGGCGCAGTTAGGGAGCGCGTTCCGCTGAAGTCGGAAAGGCCGTGAGTTCAAGTCTCACCTACCCCATTTTAAAACCTAAAGCTTTATATATTAGTTCGCATGGATAACTATTAAAATGTCATATGAAACATATAAGAACAAGTTAAGTAAAGAAAAATATTTTAAGGAATGGGATAGTAAAAACTATAATGCCCTCACAGACAAACTAAGAGAACAAATCTATAATAAGTACTTAATTAAGTGTGAAGTCTTCCAAAGAGACAATTTTACTTGCCAAAATGTTGAATGTAAGACTCCAGAATCACATTTAACCATGCATCACATCAAATTTCAAAAGAATGGGGGAGGAAATAAGGCAAGAAACTGCATAACACTATGCGATTCTTGCCATAAAGCCTTCCACAGAGCACAAACCCCAATAGTTTATGCAAATAAACCAAATGTTCCAACCCATATTAGGGGATTAACCCTAAGAGTTGATAAAAAAGACGAAATTGATTGGAAACAAGTTAAAAAAGAGATGAGAAGATTTAGAAAATCACTCGGAATAGTGTCTGGATTAAGAATATCTTGGGAAGAACTAGCTATTTTAATGAGATTTCTCGAATTTAACTACGAAGAAGACTAAATTAATCCACCCAAACGCGAAATGTTTATAAATTAATAGCATTATAGTGGAAAAAACCGAAAAGTTTATATATTATTACAATATTCTAATCAAATGAGGTGGTAAATATGCCAGACAGAGACGGAAAAGGTCCAAGAAAGAGAAGCCCAAAGCCTTCAAAAAAAAAGGGTGGAGATCAAAAAGGTAATTGTTAATTACCTTTTTTTTACTTCTAAGTGAACACACAAAGTTTATATACTAACTCGATTTAATAAGATATAAAGTGGTTGAGAACCAAAACAAGCTTATAAAAGAGAAAGAATCAGACGATACACAACCAGATCCAAGTATAAAAAGAAGAGTTCTTAAACTTGGAGACAAAAGAATACCAAAAAACTCTAATGACTTCTTTAACCTATGTTTCAATCATCAACCATCTAAGATTTATATAACAAAAGAACATTTTGATTACTTAATGGACGATTATGATGAAGAAATATACAGAACTCTCGGAAAAGTTGGCTTCTCAAACAAGTTTCAATTCTATTTTAGTGAAAAAGACATGGAACTAATATTTACAAAAATAATAGTAGTGCAAAAATGAGAACGAGAGAAGGAAAAAGAGCAAAAGATAAAAGTAAAACAATTATTAAAAAAAGAACTTGTCCAAAGTGCGGAAATAAGAAAGCAGGAATAAAATATGGTTACATGGCCTGCCTTAAGTGCGGATATTTATACCCTAGTATAGAAAAAGGCATACAAGAATAGTAAATAGGTAAATAAAATGAATGTAATAAGAAATAAACAAGACAATATAAGCCCAGAACAAATAAAACCAGGCCCAGTAGAAATACCTGTAGAAACACCAATAGATACAATTACAGAGACGCCTCTTAAAAAGCCCATAAATACTCCAAAAATAGAAAAGATAAAAGAGAAAGAAGAAGACATACAAGAATATAATGTAAACATAAACTATAAGCACTTCATTTGTATAAAAATGAACCAAACAAGATTAGATAAATTATATAAAGAACTAAAAGCAACAGGAGATTTTATAATTATAGATGAAAATTATCAATTAATTTATATCAAACAACCCACATCAGTAATAATAATTAAGAAACTTAAAGTAATACCAGACCAAGTAATAATCCCAACAAAACAAAAGAAGTGGTGGAAAAGAAGAAGTGGTGGAAAAGATGAATGAAGAACTAATCAAAAAACTAAAAAACCTAAACATAAAAAAAGACAAAAACATAGAAGCATTCACAAACATATACATAAAAGAAACAAGAACACTAATGAAAAAATACGAAACACTAAAAGAACTAAGAGGAAGAGAAAAAGCAGACGAAATGCTAACAGACATAATATACGGCATCCTAATAGGCGGAAACAATAACATAGACGAATCCCTACATAGTTTTAACAAAGTAATGAAACAAGTAAAACAAAATATCTGTTCAGCAGACGCACTAATAAACAAATAAGAGGTAAAAAGAATGAAATACAAATTGAACAAAGAACAACTAAGCGAGCAAACATTCAACATATACGACGAGAACGCAGCATACATAGACAGCTCAATAGAAACAATACACAACCACTTCAAAACAATAAACCACAAATGGGGAAAAACAAACATAACAAGAGACATGATAGAAGAAACAATAGTAGAACTAATACAAACAATAACCCAAAGCGACGAAAGACTAGACTGCAACGAAGCAGGAACAGGAGGAATAATAATACAAATCCAAACAGAAGAAGAAAACCCAGAATACCACGATTTAACAATACTACTAGAATTATAAATATACTATAATAAAAGGAGAAAAAAAATAAATAAAATGAAAGCAAAAGAAAAAATAGAGAAATGGTTAGAATCAGCGCCAGATTGTATTATAGTAACAGATGTTAACATACATAATGAATCAGCAATGGTTAAAAATCATAAATTAGTAACTACAGGTTCTAGTGGAACAATAGATTTTATAATAGTGGAGGATTTATAAGATGAAAAAAGGAATAAATTATAAAAAACAATGGACAGGAATGAAAAAACAAATAGAAGAGCAAGAAAAACATGCAGAAGATTATTGGTGGTTTGGATGCTTAAAAAATTCTTGTGACTTAATATGGGATATAGGAACAGAAGTATATTTTGCTATGAATGGACAAGTGTGTAAAGGAACAGTAAAAAGTGTTAATCCTGCTGGAATGTGTTGGGTAGAGCCAATACCTTATAGAGGAGATAATTCTGCAATATGTATTTCACACAAAGAATTATACACAAATGTTAGGTTTGCTTTAATGAAAATTGAAGGTGAGAAGGTAGATGAATCACCAAAATTAAATATGGAAGATTAAAAATGGCAGTAAAAACCACACCCGTATGCGGAAAAGATCATAATCCGGCGAAGCCAACGCACGCGAGGAATAAAATGATAGAATACAATTTATTACATACAAACAGGGCTGGAAAGTTCAAAGTAACAAAAGAAGTAGTTGAACAGTTTTGGATTCGTGCTGCAGGAATCATTATTCCAACAAAGATAGAATACTCATATTCTACTAAGACATTTGAAATAGAAGCATATTCTGCTTGTTTTAAAGATTTATCTGAAGGTGAAGTAATACCAACATATATGCTTGTATTTAAAAAGATAGGAGATCCTGTTGCAGTAGATGAAGTAACAGGGGTATAAAAATGGGAAATGAAAGTAATGGTGGAATTGGAATAAGTATGATCTTATTTCTTATATTCCTGGTATTAAAACTGACCAATGTTATAAATTGGTCTTGGTGGTGGGTGACTAGCCCACTATGGATAGGTGCAGCATTTGCAATAATTGTGGTTGTAATAGTTTTGATTATTGCTAAATTTGTATAAAATGGAATATTTAGAATTTAACGAAAGAGATGATCACCATATAGGTATATGGAACAAAGATAAGATATATCTTGGTGCGCTTGAAAAGATCCGGGTAGGAGCTTGGATGTCTTGGTGTTTAACAGATGTTGCAGATGCAGAAGTTTATTTCTCTGCTGGCTGCCTTGATGAGATAAGAAATAAAATAAGAAGATTAAATGGGAAAAAATCGAATAAGATTATACATAATCCATTGTATGATCCTGAAATAGATGGAAACAGAAAAGAGAATGAAAAGCTTTTTTCATAAAATTTTATTGCGCTTTTTTTTCTT
>Ga0207997_1001243_pt1 | contig 13186 bp, 16 predicted proteins | sample AntAceMetag02UKN_FD_184777 | JGI IMG/M metagenome (GOLD analysis project Ga0207997, IMG submission 184777) | Saline lake microbial communities from Ace Lake, Antarctica - Antarctic Ace Lake Metagenome 02UKN (SPAdes) (version 2) | ecosystem: Environmental > Aquatic > Non-marine Saline and...
GAATACTTATATCATCACCTTTTTGAAAAATTCTTTTACTACCAATATCCATAGCCAAATTTGGGATATCATCTATATCAATTAATGTAGACTGAATATAGTTTTTCTTTTCTGGTCCAGTTTTATCAGGATCTTTATCTTCATCTTTAATTGGATTGTTTGGATTGTTATCAGGAACTTCAGGAGCTTTAGAATATTGTTCTTGATTTATTATAATAGGAGGATAAGTTGTATCTTCAGTTTCTTCCTCTACTTTTCTTCTTGCAATTTCTACTTCTAAATCAACTCCTAATGTTTCTCCGTATGTTTTCTTAGATAGAATACCTCTATCATAACCACTACGAAGTTGAGTTAATTCCTCATCTGTAATAAATGCCTTTATAATAGGATTATATATTTTTATATCATTACGAAAATATTTGCGATGAGTAGGAGTATTTAATTCAATAATAGTTCCTATTACATCTAATAAGAGAGAAGACCATTCTTCTACACCTTGTTTTACTTCTGAAAAAAATGGTTTAGGATTAATAACACTTTCTCTTCTACTTGAAACTCCTTGTACAACATCAATAAAGCCTAAACTTGCTAATATTCTTCTTTCTATTGGATTGTATAATTCTGCTTTTAAAATTTTAGAATATTCAGGTATGATATGTTCAAAATTAGTATCAAAATTAGTAATATAAGCAGAAGTACCATTTACATTTTTTCTTGCCTGAGTAAAATTAGACATATCTTGTTTTAGTTTTTGGAAATCCTTTTCATCATATACAAAATTAGGATTATTTGCTAAAGCTAAATTCTCAGTTCCTTTTCTTAGTAATCCCATATATTCTAAAGCTTTAGCTACAACTGATTCTGCTCTTTTTTCTACTAAATCTAAAAACTTTAAATTTTTATATGCTCCTCTACCTAAAAGAAATGGTGTTGTATAACTAGTTCCCCAAGAAGAATAAGGTTTTTGAATAAATAATCTTTCATTTTTCAAAGTACCTATTCTTTTTTTCTCTTTATTATTTATTCTCAAATAATATTGTTTTTCTTTTAAAGAAGTAACTTTCTCATCTGATTCTTCAATAATATCTTCGCCATCTACAAAATACATTACTGTTGGAAGCAATAATCCATCTTTCTTTTCCCAAAAACTTCTTAATAATAAAAATGAAGAACCTTTCCATCTTTCACGGTAATACTCTTTTGATAGAGCCATTACTCCTACTGGAACTTGTCCTTTTAAATCATAATTAATTTGACTTAACCAATTATTTAACTTTTTAGTAAGGTTTTTATTTGGAGTTTCAATAGTTTGTTTTATTATAGCACTATCAATAGCAAAATCCATAAGACTATTAACTATACCTGAAGTATCACTTATTAACAACTGTTTAATTTCTAAAACTTGTTCTCTATATACTTTTGGTATTATAACTTCATCTCTAGACATTAGTTGCATCATGTCTGCAACCCAAGTTAAGGCTGAGTTCATTCTCATTCTTTCATTAATAGTATTGTTTGTTGATTTTGAATAATCTTCTGCCATTTTTTACATAAATCCTTTAAAAAATTTCTTCTGGTTAATAGGTTTTATTAAATTAAAACGATTCATCCATTCTGCTATTGCAAATACTTGCATAGCTTGTAAAGCATGATTTTCTTCTGCTGTACATTTATATATAATTCTTGAACCAGACTGAAGAGAAATAATTTTATTTAACTGTTCATCTAATTTATAACAATCTTCTGGAATATCAATTTTATGTTCATATAATAAAGATATTAAATGTTTAATAGACCACTCTGAAATATACTCTTCTACAAATAGAGGTTTTCCATCTTTAAAAATAACTTGGTCAAATTCATTTTTTTCAAAATCTACAGCTATCTTAGCATTAAAAGAACACCATACCAAGTTTTCTTTTGGAAAAACTTCTTCTAAAGAACGAAAAATAGCTCTTCCAGTTCCATCAGTTACATCCAATCCAATAAAATTAGCATTCAAACTTTTTCCTAAATATGTAAATATTTTAGTTTGTTCTTTATCAGTTAATCCACGTAAAGTAATATCATATAAGTAGTTATAAATATCTTGTCCTTCTACTTTAGAAAGAACTGCTATTTCTGTTGGTGCAGTTTCTCCAATATCAGCACAAATATATAAAACTCCAGAATTTTTAGGTCTTTCAACAATTAAAGTATAAGTAAACTCATCAAGATTATCTTTTGTAATTTCAAACTTTTTAAGGATTCTTCCGTCATTATAAAAAGGACGAATTCTACTCATATCTATAACAGAAACTCCTTCTTCAACAACTTCTCCTTTAACGAACATTCTAAAACCAATCGAATTACCTGACCAATGACAATTACCTTCTCTTCTAACAAATAAAGTATTATTGGGTGTTGTTTCAACACACCAAACTTTTCCTTTATAAAATTCTTTTTTTAAATTTTTTCGTCTAAGCCAGATATTTTTATTTTTTGTTCGTAAATCTAAAATACCTACTTTATTTTTATTTTTAGATTTTCTTATATTTGCAGTATAATTTATTTTAAAAGCTAACTCTTGTAAATCATCCAATAATCCAACTGATGAAGAATAGCATCTATGATATTGAACTTCATTTAATCCTCCATTCCCATCACCTTTAAAAAAAGCATCTAAAAATATTTTAATTTGTCTTGATGAAAGAAACTTTATATATTCAGGAACTCGTTTATTACGAGAATTGTAAATTGTTTTCTTTTTAATGTAATTTCCTTTATAACAATGTTGAATTAAATGTTTATATATTGCTATACTACCAAAAGTTATTTTCCCTTTTCCAAAAGAAACAATAAATCCCATTTTTTCAACTATCTTTTCTATTTCATCTATATATTTTTTGTTTTTTGTTTGAGAAATAGATATATAATAAGTTTTATAATGTTTATATTTACTGCGAGTAGTTACATGACCCTCTGATATAAACCATCCTAAAAAACTTAACCATATATCCATAGGAATTTTGAATTTCTTACCATTACGAGATTGTAAATCAACTATTTCAATAAATTCCTTTTCTTTCCCCTTCCAGTAAAAATCTCTTTTTAATTTCATTTTTTCAAGAGGATAATACCTCCAATTATAAAAACTCATTTGACATTTCCTAGAACAAAACTTTTTCTGTAATTTTGATTTATCTAATAACTTTCCACATTTCAAACAATTTTTTTGGTTACCAATAACCTTTTCTTTTTTTAAAGGGATGTTATCTATAAAATATTTTAAAGGGATTAATTCCCATTTATTCTTTTTTAATGATTTTTTAAGAATTTTATGGTTCTCTGTTATAGCAAAATTAATATATGAATTTTTATAATAATATAAAAAATCATCATGATTACTTATAAATATTTCTTTAATTGGCTGATAATCTGCATATCCAGTATCAATATTTAATGAAAGAACTTTATCATCTTTATTAATTGTTTGATAAGTTTTCCATCCATTAACGGTCAATATTTCTGTTTCCTCATCAAAACATTCTTCACCACTATGTTTCTTAATAGCTTTAAGCTTTTCCATATCATCCCAAGTAGGGTTGATATATTGAGGTAGGTTTAATACCCAAGGTTTCTTTGTTAAATCACTAAAAACTTTTCCAGCAGGAGTAAATTTAGTAAAGTTACACATTCCTGAAAATTTGTCTATGCAACCAAGTTCATGTCTAGAATCAATACGTTTTTTATTTACTTCATCAGTTTCAAATGACCACTCTTCTATGAATAGTTTTTTTAAATGTTTTCCAAAAAATTGATTACCTGGATCTTTTGCAGCAATATTCATATTGATACTTTCTAAAACTGAATTGTTAGTTGATTCTAAACGAAAAGTGGGGCTACGAGTAACTCTCTTTTTAAAAGAACTTATTATTGGATGATTCTCTAAAGAAGCAATAACTGGTTCAATAATAGTTCTAATATGAACTGCATCATAAGAAGATATTGCCATAGGATAAGCATCATTTAAAACTAATGAATTAAGCATATCAATTTTTAATGCAACACTTTTTCCAAAGTTTCTACCACCTAAACAATATAAATTACCAGCACCTATTTTTAAACTAAAATTCTTTTTTTCAGATAAACGAGAATCATTAGCTATAAGATACTCAAAAGAAAGTAAAGGTATTTGTCCATTACGGATATGGCTTAACTTACCTTCTTCAAGATAAGCTAGATTATCATAATTAGTAAATAAAGCTTCAGCAAAACATCTTGGATGAAATAAGCTTTCACAAAAAAGAATGTCTTCTTCAGATATGGATGTTTTCATGATTTAATTCGTTTATATTCTGCAGTTCTTATCCAATTCTTCTCTATTAACCATTCAACATAATCATCAGAACATTCAAGAATTAAAGCTACATCATGTTTTGTAAGTCTTTCTTGTAAAAAAAGCTCTAATAGTCTTTTGTTAAATAATGTTCGATCCTTGAAAAAAGGATGCTTCCTAACATCATAGTGTTCAGTACGAACTGCTAATAAAAAAACCTGACCACAATATGGACATCCTGCCTCAAAAGAAGCTTGATTATTTTCTCTCCATAAATCAAATTGAGAGCGCATTAAAGAAATCTTCTTATCTATAGTTGAGCTATCATTCTTAATACTATCTCTAGTTATTTGTAAAGACCTTTTCAAAGTCATAACTTCTTCAAGATTTTTATGCATAACATCAACCATTTTTAGATTTATAATTTTAGTCTTATCATTATAAGCTTCATTTAATTGATTTTGCAAACGAAGATTAAGTACTTCTAAAAAGATTATTGAACGGAGAATATTTAAATCGGAAGTGGATTCAGGAGTGAAATCATTAAGGTATTTACGAAGTAAGTTTTGAGCAATACTTGTTTCTTCTTTATCTGTAAACATAGATGGGACATCAGTTAATTTTTCTAGTACTCTATTAAAAGCAATCTTTTTTAAGTCTACTTCAGAAAAATTTTTGTATTGTCTTAAATTTCGTATTTTATTATATTCAGTTTCTAATCTGCTTAAATCCATTAAGTTTCTGTGTTACAGTGGGTTAGAACTAAATCAGGAAGGATAAAAAGGTAAACACTTGTTTCAACTCCTTACACACATATCATATACCGAAAAAGCAAAAAATGTAGTGCATTTATGAAGAAATGTTTGTCACGACTTGTTTGAAAATTTTGAAGATTTGAAAGAATGGAGACGGAGAACAGAATCGAACTGTTGAAAATGGATTTGCAATCCACTACCTTACCACTTGGTTACACCGTCATTTGGAAGCAAAGGTAAGAATCGAACTTACACTTCTTGGTTCAAAGCCAAACGTGCTACCTTTACACTACAATGCTTGGCAGGGATACATGGAATCTAACCACGTCTTTCTGGTTTGGAATCAGATGTGCAAACATTAACACTTTACCCCTTGGTGGACCAACTCAGATTCGAACTGAGGACTCCTGTGTGCAAAACAGGTATTTTACCAATTAGAACTACAAGCCCTGGCAGTGATGGTTGGACTCGAACCAACATATGGATGATTAACAGTCATTTCCCTTACCGAATTGGGTACACCACTTGGTGGAAGATAGAAGAATTGAACTCCTATTTTCTGCATGTAAAACAGAAGTATTTCCATTATACGAATCTTCCATGGTACGGATAGTTAGATTCGAACTAACACTGTATAGTTTCTAAAACTATCGCCTCTTCCGTTGGGCTATATCCGCTGGTACCCCTTACTAGAGTTGAACTAGTACCTTAAATTTAGAAGATTCAAATGCTATCCATTACACCAAAGGGATTGGAATCCTCGACTAGACTCGAATTAGTTTCTCAGGGTTCGTAACCCTGGGCACATCCCATATACCACGAGGATCGGTATTATCCCATATACACATTTTGTACACTTTTCTTTAGAAGTTTACGAGATAAAGCTTTTTTTGCTCTTCCAGTTGCAATTGAAGATCCAAGATTATCGTTCTTAGAATCTTTTCTTGAACGCTTTGAAATTCCAACAGCCTTCTTTCCACTTTCGTCTTGTACTTCTACGACAGTGAATACCCCGAATTTTTCTGTTCTTAATATTTCCATTTTTCCACACCTCCTTTTAGTATGTTTAGATAAAATTATAAAAAAGTCAAAAGGGGTGGATTTGAACCACCGAGTTCTCGTGTCCAAGACGAGTCGCATACCTGACTTGCGTACCTTTTGTGGTGGGCTGAACAGGAATCGAACCTGTTACCTGCCACTTTTCAAGAAGCAACTCTACCAGTGAGTTATACAGCCCTGGGGTAGATAATGAGAATCAAACTCATACTAAGTGGGTCACAGCCACTTGTGCTATCGTTACACTATATCTACCAAATTGGTAGGGCAACGGAGAGTTGAACTCCGACCACCAGCTTGAAAAACTGGTGTGCTTCCATTACACCAAAGCCCCTAATGAAGATTTTGCGGGATAACCCCCAGTAGGGTTTGGACTTACACCATGCTACTATCCTATTTAGCTGGAAGAATTTTAAACCATTATCCTACGCCAATCTTCTGGTTGCGGGGATCAGATTTGAACTGATGACCTTAAGGTTATGAGCCTCACAAGCTGCCTGACTGCTCTACCCCGCATGGCAGTGACGAAGGGAGTTGAACCCTCATACTTCTTCTTGACAGGAAGAAAATTTGCCGTTTAAAATACGTCACTAAATGGTGAGTGTGAAAGGTAATGCTCCTTTGTCCTGGGATTAAAAGTCCCGTATTCTACTATTGAACTACACACCCATAAATTTTTTATGTATTTGATTATGTTTAATAATACTAAGTAGTTTTAAATTGGTGCCTGGAGATAGATTCGAACTATCAGTCGTTGGCTTATCAAGCCAATGCTTTAACCATTAAGCTACCCAAGCTGGTAGTGGCAGATAGAATTGAACTATCATCACAGTCTTATAAGGACTGGGCTCTACCATTGAGCTATGCCACATTATATGGAGCTGACAAGAGGAATCGAACCCCCAACCTGAGGTTTACAAAACCCCTGCTCTGCCAATTGAGCTATGTCAGCGGTGGGTCTGCTTGGAATCGAACCAAGTTGATGAATAAGTTGTTTTACAGACAACCCCCCTAACCATTGGGGCATCAAACCCTTGGAGCGAATGCAGAGAATCGAACTCTGTCCTAATAACTTGGAAGGCTATTATGCACCATCACAACCCATTCGCATTTAATATCTTTTATAATTAACAATTCTACATATAGTAGAATCAGAAACTTTATATTCTTCGCTTAATTCTTTAGAAATTATCCCTTTCTTATATTTATCTCTTATTTCATTAATAATATTAATATCTCTAATTATAGAATGTTTATTTTTTATTCCTTTTTGAGAATGCTCTCCAAACTTTTTCTCTGTATTATTTTTTATACAATAACTCTTAAGATTCTCTTTTTGTACTTCTGGTAATTTTCTTCCAGACAAAGTCTTAGATATTTTTAATCTGTGATCTTTAGATTTATATAAAGCACCTCTACTATTTCCTACATTACATTTTAAATGGCTAAAAGAAATATTATTCAAATCAAAAAATAATTCTACAGGATTTTCACTATCCAACCAAGCTATTTTATGTTCTATACTTAAATCTTTTATATCAATAATTTTTTCTCCACATCTATAACAAATATCAAAATTTAATTTTTTAACTAAATTAAATAAAATCATTTTTCTTAATCGAGCATTAGCTTTACCTAATGACATTCCTAATTGTAATACTTTCTTCTTATTACTATTATTCATTTTTATACCTCCGTATGTTTATGAGTTCTATAAGATTCACAGGTTTTGTTTTATTGAATTAATTTAAAATTGGTAGGTATTGGCTCGTTCCATCGTTTTACCACAAAAATTACAAATTTTGACTTGTCCACTATAATGTCCAGGTGCCCAAGAGTAATTCATCCAATTAGATATACTCGGATGTTTACACATTAATTGGAGGACTTCTATTTCTTTTTGATGCCTTCTATTCATTTCTTTTATATTTTCCATAATTTCTCCAAGTATTAAAGATATTTAATCTTCAAATCCAAAATAATGTTTCCATCCTTCAGTACCAAAATAATCTTCTAAGTCTAAGTCATCTAGTTGATTAATAATCTTCTTAAGTAAGTCTTTTGCTGATTCTTCTTTCATATCATCTATATTTATTAACATAATATAAATTTCTCCAAATATTTTAAAGGTTCTTTCTCTATTACCATTTGTTGTAGGTTATGTTCCCAATTTTTAATTCCAAATGATGATCCTCTATATTCTTTTCCCCAAAAAGCTTTAGCGAAGTCATGAGAGAATATTATTTTATAATGTAATCCTTTATCTATAACAAGTTCTATAAAAGTCATTTCATATGAAAAATCTACTAGAATCTTATAGCCATTTGCAATAGCTATCTTCATTGCTTTCTGTAATATTTTTGAATCTTTCATATTATTTACCTAATTCTTTTACTGCTTCTTCAACCATTTTTCCGTATTCTTCTTCATCATTTGCCATATTATTAGCTGAAATTATTAATACATCCCCACAGATTTGACAAACACCTTGTAAGCCGGTAAATATTTTTCTTGAATAGTATAATCCTGATGCTACTTCTTCACATTCATCAAAGGTTGGTTTAGTTATGTATATATGTGGACAATATTCTAACAAATTTCCCGTCTTTTTATCTCTTAATAGTTTCCCCTTATGATTTTTTGCATCTACAAATCTAATATCATACATTAATTTTCTCCTTTTTATTCTGAAAACATTCCTTTTGCTTCTAATTTTTTTTGCAACTCTTTAGCCCCTTTCATCATCTCATTAGTAACTGCATTATCAGTAATCATCTCATTAAGAGCTTCTTTAACTATCTTCTCATTACGTTCTGCTTTTATTTGGCTAATTATACTCATATTATTATTAGATATTAAATTTATTTAAAATCTTCCTTTTACATTAGTATATAATTTTAATACATTATCACTTTGCCAATATTCTTTAGTATTAATATCCATTATTGTTAATTTACCACTCCAACCTGCTCCTTGGTCTATGTTCCAAATATTGCAAACATGAATAGGTTCACCATTATGTACACCTTCAGTAGAAGTATGTCCTATAAAGATTTCATCAAATCCACCATACTTGTAATCTGGTTTTTGATAATGTTTAAACCTAGCATTTCTAAACATATCTCTATCCCACATTAAATCATTTAATTCTTGTTTTTCTATTGGTCTATTTGTAGGATACAATCCACCATGAACAAACAATGTGTTATTCATTATATAGTATGGTTTGGCAACATCAAAGAAATGTCTATGTGTAACTAACAAGTCTCCTTGTTTGATATAAGCTTCTTTAGTTGCTCTACCACCTTGCTCTTCCCATATTGGATTAGTCCAACCTTCTTTAAACCATTTATTAACCCACCAATCATGATTGCCCCATATATAGATTAAATTATCAATAGTTAATAACTCATTTATACATTGAGGAACTTCGTGCCAACCATCTACTACATCACCTAATACTATTAAAGTGTCTTTCTTATAATCAAAACTACACTTAGCAAGACATTGTAGTAGTGCTTTAAATGCTCCGTGAATATCGCCAATAACTAAAGTGCGTTTTTTCATAATAAATCCTTTTAATTCTTTTTTAAATTTATTCAAACTATTTAACAAATATATCTATTATTTCACTTTGTTAATTACCTCTGAAATAGGCAACCATTTAGATATTCTGCCTCCACAATTTAAACAAATATATCCTCCATCATCAGAAGTAATTCTATCATACTTTCTACATTCTTTACTTTTTAAATTACAATACCTGCCTCCAGGTTTTTCTAAATTATTTCCATTTTTAGCTTGTTTAATCATTTTCTTATACTTTTTTTATACCAATCACTATCTTCTTTATATAAATGTTTACCATCTTTAGCAAATCCCCAAATATTAGATATTTCTTTTTTAACAGGTAAAATATCTTCATTTCTTAAAGCTTGTTCTTGTCTATAACGCAATCTACGATTTGCTTTTCTCTTATCCCATTTTTCACTAGTAGCACAAGTAAAGCCAGTAAATGCATGTTTTTTATAACTTCTACTCATAATAAATCCTTTTTGGAAGAGAGTGCCAGATTCGAACTGACAAAACTTATTTCTAAGTCTACCTGTTTTCAAAACAAGGGCGGTCATCCAGTTACGCTTTAACTCTCCTATTAAAAATTATCTTTTATATTTTGAATAGTAGAATGACAAACTTTATAGATATTACCTAACTTTCTTAAAGTTTCTCCATTTATTGCTCTGTTCTTTATTTCATTTCTTTGTATATTACTTAATTTAGATCTGTAACTATTTTCACCTTTATTAGCTAAACTTATTTTCTGTCTTCCTTTCTCACTTAATCTATAATTTTTACTTTTACTATTACAACTTAGATGACTAAAAGCTATATTAGTTAAATCAAAAAATAATTCTTTAGGATTCTTACTATACATCCAAGAAATTTTATGTTCAATACTTAAATCTTCAATCTTTTCTATTTTTTTATTACATCTATAACAAACATCTTTATTACATTCTTTAACTAGATTAAACATTATCATTTTTCTTAATTGACTATTAGCTTTACCAAAAGACATACCAAGTTGTTTTGATTTTTCATTACTCATTTTTATACCTCCGTATTTTACGAGTTTTTAAAAAGGAAAAGAGAGGAATCGAACCTCTGTCGGTATTACCCTGCCATGGCTTAGCAAACCAGCACATTACCACTCTGTCACTCTTCCAACATTTTCTATTTATTCTTCTATTTCTTTTTTAGTTTTTAACATTTTAGCCAAATCAGTAAGTAATACATAGTATTCTTTTTCACCATTTAATACTTCTACACACATAAACAATTGTTTTGTTCTCTTATTTTCTATATAAACAGGATTGTTGCTTAATGTCATAATATTCATAAATCTCCTACAACCTAATCTCATTTACATTAGCAGGTAGCTCTCCCAAAAATCTTTTGAGCATATTACATTTCTTCTTCTTACATGACTTCCTAAAAAAACAACATCTACATATCCCATAATCCTCATATCGCTTTAACATCTTCACTCTCCTTGCTTAAATACCCTTGAAAATTTGTTAAACCAACAGCTATAATATCATGACCAACCTTCTTCTGTGCAATAATCAATGCATTAAGTATATTATCACTATCAACAATATACTCTTGATCATTATTAAAAATAACTGAATACAACATATACAAGCCTCCTTTTTTTATCTAACTAATAATGAAAATTATGTGTGCAAAATGATCAACTATACTTCTCTTATATATAATAACCCTTCCGCTAAAAACCACAAAGCCTACACAGTAGTATATACCGAAATATCACCAGATGTAGACACTTATGCAAAAATAAATAATTATTCCCCTGTGTGCAGGGGAATTGTGACTGTGACACACACAGTTCTATTGGTAGACACAATCCCCTCCTGTGAGTACACTGTGATGGGATGCAATCGTCCACAGTTCTCTTTGTGGGTAGGTGCACCTATATATTGGGGAATTATACTACCTTTGGGTAGAAATACTACTACCTTTGGGTAGAAATACTACTACCTTTGGGTAGAAATACTACTACCCATTGGTAAGTGATACAAGCGTTAATACAGAAAAAGCAAGCACAGTGCTTGATTGTGTGATGAACCACACAAAATGAGTGGGATGTACGAGGATAGAGCACAAAATGAGTGGTGAGTAGGAATAAACCACACAAAATGAGTGGTGAGTTCGGTAGGGTGCGTATATAGGAGTATATAGGAAACGCTAAATAGAACCCCTCCCCTATATCGCTTTAAAAAAAGTAAACTATTTTATTTAGAAGTTAATAAATTTATTCTAATTTCTTAAGAGAAAAAAGCTATAGTAGGCTTACCTTTTTAGTCCTCTTAAAAATAAGTAAAATAAACCTTTACGTCCCATCTATTTAGTAGTATAATAAAATTAATTAGATAATAGTTCTTTAAAAAAATATTTTACTTTAACTCCCCGAACCGAGAGGATAGGGAGAAAAAAAGTTTAATAGGTAAGTATAAAAAAACTTATTTCTAAAATAAGAAAAAAGAAAATCTTTACTTTTAAAACGAGGGGGAAACTATTAAAAAAGAAAACGAAAATTTAAAAGTAGCTAAGAAAAAAGAAGAGAATTACGGAAAAGGGTTATTTAGAGAAGCTAAAAAAATCTCGAAAATAATAACTAAAATAAATAAGTTAGAGCCTAAGGAAAAGGAAACTTTAAAAGTTAAAGAAGTTAAAAAAGTTTATCCGTTCCCTATCGAAACGGCTAGAATTAACTCTAAGAGTAACCTTAATACTAAAGTAGGATATTTTATATCCGATCTCTTTAGTAGAATAGAGGAGATTAAAGCGAAAGGAGATAAGGGAGTTACTTATAATTTCGCTAACTTCTTTAAGGGTAAAGATATAAAATCTTCGGGTAAAGATAGTTCTTCCTATTTCGATTTAAGAATAGAGAGAATTATAAAAACTTTCTATAAGAAATTAAAAGATTATAATTCTAAGATTTACTCCGAGATAAGCTTTAAGAATAGCTTAACTAAGGACGTAGGTAGGAAAAAAGTAGGTTTAGTAGAAACTACTATTTTTTTCTCTAAGGTTTAAAAGGGGTTAAGTTAATTTAAAAACTTAAAGTAAAGATTTTCTTTTTTCTTATCTTAGATAATTTTAATAATAAGTAGGTATTAAAAAAGGAGGTTTATTATCTTTAGTAATAAAAAAATTAAAAGAGATTATAATTTAAAAGGTAGATTATTTTCTAACGCTAGGAAATCTTTTTTTAAAAGAAAACTTATAAGAGAATTAAAAAAAGCCGAGGAGTTAAGAGATATTCTAGAAATAAATAAATTTCTAGAAATTACGGCTTAAAAAAAATTAAAATCGAGGAGGGTAAAAAAGCCCTCCTCTTTTTTTTTTAATTTTTACCGGAATTTTTTTTTAATTTTTTTCCCTAGCACTGCAAAAAGTCACAATATCGAGTATTCACAGACACCCAAAGTATTTTCAACTTCCGATAAAATACCTTATGTTAACTTTT
>Ga0207997_1001244_pt1 | contig 13178 bp, 16 predicted proteins | sample AntAceMetag02UKN_FD_184777 | JGI IMG/M metagenome (GOLD analysis project Ga0207997, IMG submission 184777) | Saline lake microbial communities from Ace Lake, Antarctica - Antarctic Ace Lake Metagenome 02UKN (SPAdes) (version 2) | ecosystem: Environmental > Aquatic > Non-marine Saline and...
TTCATTCCCATTTTGTTTTTTAAATCTTCTAAATTCCAAAAATCGCTCATATCATCCATTATATCAATTTCGCATTTGTGAAATATAATCTCATCAAATTTGTAATTTTTATGTAAATATTTCTCCAACCCGCCCTTCGCAAAATATTCGTTTTTTTTATTTTTTACCCTCATTTGCTGGGAAATAAGAAATATGCCTTTTTCTCGCAGAGAATATGTAATTAAATAATTCAATTTTTTTCTTCTTTTTATTTTATTCTTCTGTCTTTTCCAGTTATGCAAAATTTGTTATCGCTAACAATTCCAGCTATTCTTGAAACGATCCTTGCATCGTAAGGTAGTTTTCCAATTGAAATATTTGAAGTAAATCCGGTATATAAATCATTGGAATATCTAAATTCAACCAATCGTATTAAAAAATCATCAGAATAATCACTACGCTTCTCAGAACCCAAGTCATCTAAAATTAAATATTTTGTTTTTATTATAGCTTCTTCTTTTTCTGTTCGTGATTTTTCTATTCCGTTGAAAGATTCAAATTGTGTATTTCTTAATTCATCACAAAGTGTAGCAAAATTATAGAATACTATCCAATCATAATTCTTAAAAATAAACTTCGCCTCGTTTTCTATTTTTTTTTCTTCAATTTTTCTGTTAGTTTCTAAATAATAAGCGTATGCATTATGCGTTTTACCTGTTCCGACTTTGCCAGATAAATACCAACTCTCATTAAAATCTAACTTAATTAAAGTATCCAATTTTGCATTTTCGTAAATATTCATCTCATCCTCCTTTTTATCTTTTATAAATCTTTGTATTGACTTTTATCAGTAACAATATTTCTTGTGCTACCAAGACCCTTAAATTGTTTTTTAATAATCTCGTCTTCCCAAGCTTTGTTTCGTAAGAATACATCAGGATTTTTTCTATATGATTTGTCTGGTTGAGATAATTTATATTCAGGTATATAATCAATTATTAATTTTCTATCTTTATTTGATAATTTATTCCATAATGGTTTTGTTTTTAACTTGGAAACTTTTTTATCGTATTCTTCCCAAAATTTTTCAAACTTAATTACATTTACATTTTCATTTACATTTTCATTATCACTTTCATATTCATATTCATCTTCATCTTCAGGGATTTGTTTATACTTTTGTTTAGGGGTTTGTTTATACAAATTAGGATTTCCACCACCCTTTTTCCCAGCTATTGATCGTGCTATACTTGTTTCCCCGTCCTTAAGCATACGTTTTTGATATAATTCATTATTTTCAATCATTAAAACTTCATTATCAATAAGTTCACTCAAAGCATTTTCCATATCATTCATTTGACAAGGTATCTGCTTAACTAATATAAGAGCAAAATCTTTGATTATGCTTTCGGTTTGTTTAGAGTTTAGTTTATACAAAACAGAACCATATTTCTTTTGTTTATGTAATATGCAAAGTATTTTTATATAGATTCCTTGCGTTTGCCACGAACACATATTTAACTTTTCATCAGTCAAATAATCCTGAATGTATAAAGGTAAATACGGTTGATCTCTAAGAGCCATTCTTACACCTCAAAAATAAAAGCGAATCAAACGAAAGTAGAGCATCACTTCTTCTTCCATTCAATTCGCTTATTTTATTAACTGTCATTTTTAATGCTCCTTTTAAATACATACATAGTATAGTGATTATATTTACCAAAAGCAAGGAAAATCGTATAATAATTTTTTTAATCATCTTTACCATCTTTACATTTTGGACACACCCGATGATATTGATACTTTGGAAACCAGCTTGGTAAATAATCCAATTCATTTTTTTGCGTTGGCGAGTATACGATTTGGAACACCCTTCCGCATTTCTCACAATAATAGAGTTCGTGTGTTTTATAAGTTCCATTTTTTTTATCTCGTTCTCGTCTGTTTTTTGAGTTTTTCTTTTTTGTGTCGTGAAAATTCTCGTTGTATCTATAAAAATATTCTTTAATCATTACATATACTCATTTATAAATTCTTCTAATTCTGTTTTTTTTACACCTTTAAGAAAGTATCTAATAATAACATCTCTACTCCCATCACGAAATTCCGTAAACTCTACTTCATCCATGTTTGCAAAGCTGATAGAGTTTGGAATATAGGTTATCTTTCCACCAAGTGTTCTATGTTCTGTTTTATGTCCTGTTTGAAATTTCAACTCGTCTAATATAGCTTCTACTGTTGGATACTGTTTTTCTATATCTTCTGGTAAGTTGTAGAGTACAGCTCTTAACATAGCCATAAATCTGTTGTGTATTCTCGGACAGCGTATTTTTGTAACTTTAATTTCGTAATTTACATTTTCTTTTAATCGTTCTATCTTTTCCATATCGCTTTTAGCAAATGGTGTTAATGATGATCCCTGTCTTTGTATTGTAATCATTATTTATCCAAATATTTTATTAAAAAATTTAAACCGTCTTTCCATATATTACAATATTTCTTTTCAAATGATTCAGAACCTATAGTGTGTAATTCGGTGTGATGCTCACGGCAGAGCGGTAGAAGTTTCCAGTGCTCCAGTAGAGGCTTCTTCCTATCACGCCCCATACCTAAAGGGGTAAGGTGATGAGGATCGGATTTTCTACCGCAAACAGCACAACCAAATTCTTGTTTTCTAAACCAATTAAGATAATCCAAACTGTTCAGAATGGTAAGTCATCGTCTATTGGTTCAAGTTCTTCTACTTTTTCTACCAATTCATCAGCATCATCTTTTTTAAAGTATCTTTGTAAAACAATATCTAATTCATCTGCTCTTGTAGATGTCTCTGGCGTTGTCTTGATTGTCTTAAATGTGGGTACATAATAAGTTATACTTCCGTTTTGTGTTTTCTCAGATTTAGATATTTGTATAGCATTAGCGTAGATATTACCGACATATTGAGTATATTCAATAAATGGTGATAGCGAAGCTCCGTGAAATTGGAAATTAACAATCTCAAAATCATCGTCTTTTTTCATCATAGCATATACTGAGTTAGTAAACTTCCCACCTATTTCTTTGATTTGTGTTTTAATGTCTTGATAAAATCCACTTGCTAATTCGCCACCACCATTTAATTTAACCACTAACCTTTCGTTGGCGAGGTTATGAACTTCATTACTGTAAATACCTTTCTTTTCTGCTTGGTGGTATCCAGTAATCTTAGATAGAACGTCTAATGGTAAAAATGTAATTGGATATTCTAATTCTACTTTTTCTTTTAAATTCTTATCCCAATAATAAAATTTACCTGATGTGCCAGACAAACTTATAAATTTGTTTGCTGGATTTGATGTTGTTTTTGTGTCTTGTGTTCTACTCATTTTACACCTCAAATATTGTTTCTAATTCTGTTCTCATATTTTCAATTAATTGTCTAACTTCTGTCGGTGTTCTAAAATTTCCGATTAATGTATCTCGTTGAAAAAAATTTGTCAAACTAAAACCCAATTTTTTTTCAACACGATCATAACAGATAGAATATTTATTCTCATTTGTGTTGTCCCAATCAGGTTTAAAAATACCAAAAGTATCTTTGATATAATCGTGGACTTTTGTAAGTGCCTCTAATTTGTTAAGATATGTCTGAGCCTCGTTTCCAGTTCTAAAAAAGTTATTCAACAAAATCAGTGTTTTATCATAACGACTATTAGAATAATTAAGTGTTCTAACCCAGCCATCTTCATTAATATACCAATAAATCTCTCCCACTTTTATTTCTTCATTTGATTTTTTTTTGTGTAATTCTTCCAAAAATTTCTTTGCCGTTTCATCAGAAATTGAATCTAATAATTCCTCTTTTATTTCTTTATTTGATTTTTCTTTGTGTAATTCTCCCAAAAGTTTGTTTGCTGTTTCATCAGAAATTAAATAAAATAATCTCTTTTTTGCGTTGTTCATAATTCTCCTTATTTTAAATTCATTTTTAAATATCCACCATTAGATATTTGTTCTGCTCATTTTATCTCCTTCTTTAATGATATTGGATATTCTAACACCTTAGGCTTTTCGTTTTTGTGTGTTTCTTGATAAATAGCTTGTGTGTTTTTAAATATCTCAATATTATGTGGTATATTTTTTACTTCTTTTATTCTGTATCCTTTTTTGTTTGGTTTCTTTCGTGGTATCCATACAAGATATGCTTTTGGATAGTAATCTAAGTTGTATTGCTCTTTAACCATATACGAATATACTGATTGTTGAATAATTGCTGTATCGTGAATGTAGTTTCCTGATTTCCAATCGTAGATAATTAGTTTATCATCTTCCTTAGAAAGTAAATCAATTGTCCCTGCTACATCTAATGAGGGCGAATACATTTTTTTTTCTACATCTGTTTCATTATAATTAAAGTTGGTTGTTTTCCACCATTTATACCATAACATAAACCGTTCCCATACTTCCATATTGTAATCATCCCAAAAGACTTCGTTGTGTAATAAGAACTGTTCAATAGTATCGTGAAAAGCAGAGCCAAATTCTTTTGCTTGGTCAACTATTATTTTACTATTTAATCCTACAGTTTTCAACCACTGATCATATCCGTATCCTTTAGGATATGCCTGTAGAACCGTAGTAACACTCTTAGCATATTTGTCTAACTTTTTAAAATAATACCACCTATCATCAAAAATGGTGATTATTTGTTTATTAGCATCTACCTCAAAGTGTTTGGTGTATTTTTGTTCTTTTGCTTTCATCTTGTTCCCCTTTCAGGTATTAATTTACCTATTTCTCTTCTTTTACCTTTTTTACTCTCGCCTGTTCCCACCACATCTTTTAAGCGGTTAAACAGAGTGTTCATTAGTTGAGTTTTATCTCTAACGCTTTCTTCATTTAAGTCCACTTTAGCTAATGAGTTTATTAAATCCACTATTAGATTAGTCATTTTTAATTGGACAAATTCACCCAACTCTTTATTGACTATTTTAACACCCTCTATTATCTTTGCTCTATTAATCCACCATTTACGTAATTCAGCTTCTGAAACATCCAACATTTGAGAAACCTTTTTATACTCTGGAATAAGATTATCCTCATCACTTATACGTGCATTCATTTCCATTATCTTAATAGCGATAAATTGGTTTTCTATGTTTCCACTATCTTGTTGAAAGTTTTTAAGTATATTAATTGAGAACTCTTCATCTTTAGCAGGATTGGTTATTTTGTTCTCTGGAATACTTATAGGGCGACCAGGCGGTTTTCTAATAAATTCTTTTTCTTTCATACTTTAAATTCTATTTGTTTAGCTAATCTTTCTAAATAATCAAATACTGCTCTTGAATTGCCGTGTCTATTTACAATCTGATTTACAGTTTGTAAAGTAACACCTAAATTGTCTGCAACTTCCTGTTGCGTTGTCTCAGCACTATCAAGTAAAAACTTCAATACTGCCTTATCTCTCCTATCATCACCCGACAATAACCAAGATTTTTTCCTAAAGTTTCCAAATTCTTTCATAATTTCTCCTATTTTATGTTATGTTTCTCTTTCAATGTTACTATAACATACGAATAATTTATTAAAAAAGCAAGCTTTTTCTCATTTTTTTATTGACTTATAGCTGAAATTGTAGTATTCTATAATAATAGTGGAGGTGGATTATTTTACAACCGTATCCAGGCAAACAAACAGAGGCAGGGATAAGTATAGCAGACAATCTTTTATTCGGTGGGAATAGAGGACCAGGCAAATCATTTACAGTTGCTTGGGCTGCAGCATACAAAACGAGAAAGTGGCATTACGAAGTAAGCGGGAAAGTCGCAACAAAAAAACAATATGATAAAGCTCAGCCTAAAAATAGGCAAGCTATTGTAGATAAAGTAAGTATTGATTATCCAGAGTATATTGGATTATTAATGCGTAGAACATACCCTCAGTTGTTAAGGAATTTAAAACCAGATTGTGATAGATTATATAGTGCAGAAGGAGCAGTATGGAAAGAGAAGAAAAAATATTATGAATTTCCAAGTGGAGCAAAGATATTTTTAGTGCATTGTATTAGCGAAAGATCATTAAACGATTATATTGGTGGTAACTATCATTTTATTGGAATAGATGAGAGTAATCAATTTCCTGAAATGTGGGTAACAAAGCTAAGAGGTTCATTAAGAACAAAAAATAAAGAGATAAAACCACAATTATTTATGGCAACAAATCCAGGAAATATAGGACACGCTTGGCACAAAGAACAGTTTGTAGATAGATGTAAACCAATACCAGCAGGAAAAGTATATAATAAAGAATTTGATATTGTATATACAGAATATAGAAGTAATAAACCTTATATTGATGAAGAGGGAAATAGTTTTCAGTATATTCCAGCATCGGTATTTGACAATCCAGAAATCATTAATAACGATAAAAAATATGTATTAAAATTAAAAGCTTTACCAGAGACATTAAGACGTATGTGGCTTGAAGGCGATTGGAATGCAGTAGCAGGTATGTTTTTTGAAAATTGGAATATATTACATCACATTATTGATGAAAAAGATTTTGTTTATGGTAAGGACTTCTCAAAAGATACACACGAACTTTATAGAGCTTATGATTATGGTTTAAAAGAACCTTTTGTATGTTTATTTATAGCAAAAGATAGCAAAGGGAGGTCGGTAGTTTTTGATGAAATAATCAGAACAGAATTAGTTGCATCAGCACAAGCAAAGTTAGTTAACAAGGTAGCAAAAGAGAAGTATGGGTTAGAGCCATCGGATTTTACAGATGAGATTGCAGATCCTGCTTATTGGACAAGACATACAGAAAAAGATGGTGAACCTTACAGTTATGCAGGTTTTTATTCTGATAACGGAATTCATATGACAAGAGCAATTAACGATAGACGAAGTGGTGCTGCTGTTGTATATGCTGCATTAGAAAATGAAATTGATGGAATAAGAATGTTACGATTTCGTAGTAATTGTGAAGAGACAACAGAATCTTTTCCATTATTAGCATCAGAGGATAACGATGCAGAATTAGTAGAAACACATGGGAACGATCACGCATTTGATGCCGTTAGATATTACAGTATAACAGTTACACCAATGCCAGGTGCATTTGAAATCAAACCTAAAAGAGATTGGAGAGAGGAATGGGCTAATGAAGAAACTTACGAAGATGGAAATATGTGGGGGGCTTTATGAGAGGCGATAAGATAAGGACAATATATAATTACGCAGTTGATGCGTATGCAGATGCAATAGAATATAGTCAACGAGCTGTAAACTTTGTTAATAATGAACAATGGAGTTCAAGAGAAAAAACGTTAGCAAGAAAGCACAACAAACCTCTTTTAACATATAACATATTAGCAAATATTATATCAATTATAACTGGAAATGAGCAGTTAAATCGAAGACGAGCAAAAGTAAAAGCTGGAGCTTCTGACAAGGTGAGTTATGAGATGGCTGCAATTATACAAGGTCGGTGGAATTTACTTAATGACGAGCAGAACATAGAAGAAAAATTACAAACAGTATTTCAGGATGGATTGATTAGTCGTAAAGGCGGTTGGTTAGAAAGACGTATAGAGCTAAATGATGATGGTTATCTTGATTATAATTATCAAGTTGCAAATAATATGCGTATATATCCTGATCCAGAATGGCGAGTTGCAGATACAGAAATGAAACATTGCCGATGGATAATTAAAGAATCTTATGAAACATTAGATTATATAAAAGATTATTATGGTGTGAATATATCCGAAGATGATAGAAATTGGTGGACTAATCTTAACGATGCTATTAAGAGATTTAAAGATAGAGATTATACAGCCAGTTCTGGAGTAACTTTTGATAAACAAAACGATAGGTATCAATTAATAGAATTAGAAGAACGAACTGTAGAAAAAGTTTATATTTGTACTGACGGAAATGCAGTAATGGACATATTGCCAGAAGATTTTAAAAAGTTTAAGGAAAAGCATCCAGATTTACAAGTGCTTCAAAAAAGAGAAAAAGACAGGATTCACATTACAACAATAGTTCCCGCATTTAGGAATTTAGAAATATATGATAAAGACAGTTATTTACGCACACCAAATTTTAGTGTATTTCCATTCTTTTCATACAAATACAATATGCAAGCAACGGAAGTAGCCTCGTTAGTTGATATACTTATTGACATTCAAAAAGACGTTAATAAAGGCAAAAGCCAAATGCGAGATTATGCAACGCAAAATTTAAGTGGAGTTACTTATACAGATAAACGTGAAGCTCAAGCAAATCAAATATTAAAGAAAAGAGGGAATGAACCAGGTCTTGTTGTAGAGCTTAATAATTTAGACAAGCATTTACCCAGAACAACACCTCCACAACAAATGTCACCAGATGTAATGACCAACCCACAAGACAGTCTAATGTATGCAGATAGAATATCAACAATAAACGCAGCAATGCGTGGGCAAAGTGAACGAAGTGGTGAGAGTGGTAAATTATTCGATAGTAAAGTAGAACGATCTTCAGCTGCAATTAACCCATTTTTAAAAGGATTAAGTGCAACACGTAAATGTGTATTTAAAGATTATGTAGATAATTTCCCATTAGTATATTCAGAAGCTAACCGAATGACAAGACTTAGCGGAGCAGATAATCAAGATGTAGTATTGAATCTAACTTATGGAAATGAAGTTTTAAACAGTGTAGATAATTTATCCCTGTATGTTGAACTTGATGAAGGTGAAGACAACATAACAGCTAAAGAAGAAAACTTTGAGAAACAATTAGCATTAACAAATATAATAACTTCAATTGATCCTGCTTATGTAGATGTACGGTTCTTAGTTGAGAGTGCACCAATACAACAAAAGGAAAAATGGATAGAATATATTGATAACGTAAGAGAAGCACAACAACAAGCACAATCAAAAGAAGATAAGAATACAGATCAACAAACAGATATAGAAAAAACCAATAAATTATTGGAGAATAGGAAAATAGAAAAAGAAATAAACAAGCCTGATGAGCAGGCGGGGAGTAAACAAAATGGAAAAAAATGAAGAAACCGTAGAAGACGAAGGAAGAATCGTTGAAGAAAACGGTGAAATAATGGTTAGGGAAGAAGAAAAATCAGCAGAAGAACCCGAATTAGACCCGAAAGGACAATCTGAGGAAGATAATTTAGAAACTGAGGAAACGGAAGAACCTAACAACAGTCCTGGTGAAGAGTCGGACAATTCTGAAGCAAAAGCTGAAGAACCTGCAGAGTCAGAGGGCGAGCCTACTAAGTTTAAAGGTAAATCTCGGGATGATTTAGTTGCTATGGTAGAATCGGGCACACAATCAATTTCAAAGTTAAGCGATGAAAATAAAAACTATCGCAGTAAATTGAAAGATATAGATGTTGACCCGCAGGAAGTGAAAAAGAAATTGTCAGCAGATGATTTTCGTGGTCAGTTTCAAAAGGAAAAGAATAAGTTAAATTATTTAGACCCTGATATTGAGACTGCAGATTACGAAAAACAGCAGACAATTGTAAATCAATTAGAATCCGATTGGCTTGAAAAAAGACAAGACGAAATACTGGATAGAAAGTTGAACGACAACGAAAACACAGTATTTATAGAGAAACAGAAGAAAAAGTTTCAAGACGATGGAATAGAAGTTGAAAACTTTAATGAACTTACTGACCAAGCAAAAGAGTATGCGGTAAATGGTAGATTAAATGAAGGAAGTTATCAAAAAGCACTAATTGACAAATACGGATTTGAAAAAGTTTCAAGTTTTTATAATATAAAAGCTGAAAGCAAAGTCCGTAGCGACATTAAGAAAGCCACCACTAATCAAGACAGACGAATAAATGTCAATGAGAGTGGTAGAGGTGTTCGTAGTAAATTATTAAACATTGATAAAATGTCCCCAAGAGATCGAGCTAATTTATTAGAATCATTAAATCCTGCCGAATTACAAAAACTTGTAGATTTAAGAGAGGAAAAAGGAATAATGTAATAAAGAGGAAAATAAAATGGGAACAGCAATAACACAATTATCATACAGTGGAAGTACTCCAGGAAACGACAATGATTATCTAAGTAATATAGCGATTCTTGCAGAGCAAATACAGAAAGAAGCATGGTATGATACACATTGGGCTGCGTTAGCAGGATTTACAAATGTGGCAAGAGCAGATAAAGATTTGTACTCACCGTACAGTTATAAAATATCTGGGAAACCAATTGAAATTCTAAAAAACTTTAGTCCACAAGGTGGTTCAGACCACATTTTGATGCCTTTTGGCAGGCGACCAACAATCAATCCTGTCTTTGGTAACGAAATAGTAAAAGGAACAGGAAACGAAGCAAGTAAATATTGGTTAAGAGCATTTGTAAATGTAGTTAGAGGTGCAGTAAAACCTAAATCAGGTTTACTCTCTGAATACAGAACAAATCCATTAGGATTTATGAAAGATGCAAAACCAAATTTAGTTGAATTTTGGGCACAGTATTATAATCAAGACATTTATAGAGCATTCTATGAAGGTATTGGTTTAAACTTATCAACAGGAATTTATGCTGCAGACACTGACTGTGACTATGAACAGGGATTAGGTATTAAAAAACGTTACCATCCAAATTGGGTTGTTTATAATACTGGTAGAACAGCAATTGATGATGTTGGGACAGAAGATAAATGTAAAACAGCGGCAGAATTAGATACTGCTGTAGGTACAGTAGTAGGTGAAAATCAACCAGCTGTTATGGACGCAAAAGCACTTAAGCTATTAGCAACTAAGTTGAAATACAAGAAGATACCAAAGATTATAACAATTGGTGGTAAAAAGTATTGGAAAATCATAATGCACACTAAACAACTGGAAGATTTGGAAAATGATTCCACATATCAAAATGCAGTTAATACTGCATATACGGGCACAAAAGGAGATCATCCAGAGCTTAATGGTTTAATATCCACATATCGTGGATTTGCAATCTATGAAGATTTGGTTGGAATTAGAAGTTGGGAGGACACTAACGGTCATTTATTTGGTAGTGGAACAGATGATACTTTTCAAACATCACTTATACCAGTAGGCGTAGATGAAAACAATTATAATGCAATTGTTGTAGGTAATAGTGCTATTGGATTGGCACGACCACGTGGAATTTCATTCACTCAAGAAGTAGATGATCACGAAGCAATTGTAGAACTTGCAACAACTTCAATTTTTGGAGCAAACAGAGTTGATATTTGCACAGCTACAAATGTACCGACTGTATTTGAAAGAGGATCAGCAACAGCAGCAGTAGTAGCAGCAACGGCAATGGAAAACACCAGTTCATTAGTGTTTATGACAGGATAACATAATTGAATAGAAGTGCCACGATTTTCTTTTAAATACTCTCCATATTTTGTTAATCGTGGTACTTTTTAGAAGGAGAAAAAATGAAAAAAATATTACTAATCGCATCTCTGATTTTTATGGTAATTGGAATATGTGGAAAAAATTTACACGAATGGACTGAACAGGAAGTACTTAATTTGGTATTAGTAGATTCATCTACTACAAATCTACATTATTATTCAGAACAAGAAGTATTGAATTTGGTTTATTCAAAAACCGATAGCACCTTGCGTGTGAGATTTGATGGCGATAGTTTAAAGAGGTTAAAAGTGGATACATTGGTGGTAGATAGTGCTTATATAAGATTATTAGAAGTGGATAGTGTTGAGGTGAAAATAAGATTATTCGAAGTGGATAGTATTTATATTGCTATAATAGATACTGCTATAATAGATACTGCTTATATAGGATTTTTAGAAGCAAATACTGTTACAATTGATACTGCTTATATAAGATTATTAGAAACTGGTTCAGTTACAAGTAATGGAAATGTAGAAGGATTAACTTATGGAAGTGATGGTAGTGTTACAAACGCAGAATTGTTATATATTAATACACTTTCAAGAAATGCACAAGACCAGATTACAGAGAATGTAGATAGTTTAGCAGATCATCGAACAGACATAAATACAAATTCAACTAATATTACTGTTAATGTAGATAGTTTAGTAGACCACAGAACAGCTATTGATTTAAATTCAACTAATGTTACTGTTAATGTAGATAGTTTAGTAGACCACAGAACAGCTATTGATTTAAATTCAACTAATATTACTGTTAATGTAGATAGTTTAGTAGACCACAGAACAGCTATTGATTTAAATTCAACTAATGTTACTGTTAATGTAGATACATCTTCTGTTAATGACGCTTGGGGTTTTGAATCTACTGCTATAAGTGCATATACAATCGGAATGAATATTTATGTTTCTATTGCCGTTGCCAATACGATCGAGGCAACACTTCAGATAAACACATTAGGAGCAAAAGCGGTTCATAAATTACACGATCAAGCATTAGTAACTGGTGATGTTGAAGTTGGTCAAATATTACACTTAATTTATGATGGTGTAGAATTTCAAATGCTTTCACAATTGGCACAATAATAAAATAGGAGTATTAAATAATGTTTGAAATAAACTATGATTTATCTGGGGCATTTTTGGGGACATTATTAGGGACATTATTAAAATATTTCCTGTCTGCGCAGGCAGGATTAGGGAGTTGAGAAATGGTTATTGAAAGAGATAATGGTAAACTAAAAATACATTGGCAAGCAATAGGAGTAATATTTACGGCTATAGTTTTGCTAATTGGACTGATTACTGGTTACACTTTGTTACAAGCTCAGTCAAATGCAACTGCCGAAAAGGTTATTACAATTGAAAAAAATACTACAGAAAAAACAGAAGGGACATTAAAAAGTGATGTAGTAAGTAATACAGGAATACTTGCTATTCACGATAAAGATATAAGTGTTTTAAAATCTAATCAAGATGAGATGAAAAAAATCCAAACAGAAACTAAACAAGCAATTACAAATTTAAATAAAAAAATGGACAGCAACCAACGAGATATTATGAAAGTGCTACTTGAATTGAAAGGTGATAACTAATGAATTGGCTAATGGCTTTAATAATATTTACCAGTTTCTCCGTAAGAACACCTTTGGATGAAAATCCGTTGGATTACGAACTTGCTTATGGAATTAAAAGAGATAATCTCTATATTGAAAACCAAATTGAGCGTGAAAATGGAAGAGGAATATTTAAAGAAAAAATCTATTGGAAATCATTTGAGACAAAACACAT
>Ga0207997_1001247_pt1 | contig 13171 bp, 9 predicted proteins | sample AntAceMetag02UKN_FD_184777 | JGI IMG/M metagenome (GOLD analysis project Ga0207997, IMG submission 184777) | Saline lake microbial communities from Ace Lake, Antarctica - Antarctic Ace Lake Metagenome 02UKN (SPAdes) (version 2) | ecosystem: Environmental > Aquatic > Non-marine Saline and Alkaline...
AATTAGCTCAACACTATTTACAAAACAATCTTAGTGATAATAAAAAAGAAGCATTGTCTAGAAGACGAAATGTTTCTTTAGATCCGGAAGACTTGGAAGTAAAAGAAAAATTAGAAGATTTTTTACAAACGCCTGTTTTAATCAAGAAAAAAGGTGGACAAGGAGCAATTGAAATTAAGTTTTTTTCTCAAGAAGATTTAAGCAAAATCTTAAATAGAATTTTTCCCCTTTAATGCGTCTTGAATCTTTTTTTTAGTTTCAGTCATTTTCACAAATTCTAACCACGAGGAAGACGGTAGCTTCCTTTTTTTATTAATAATTTCTACTACCTCTCCTGATTGTAGCTTATAATCTAGTGATACTAATCTTCCGTTAACCTTAGCGCCAGCAGCCTGATTACCAACATCTGTATGAATTTGATAGGCAAAATCAATTGTAGTAGCTCCATCAGGCAAATCAATAATATCTCCTTTAGGTGTTAAAACAAATATCCTATCTTTAAAGAAATCAACTTTTAGAGAACTCAAAAACTCTTTTGAATCATAAAATTTCTTTTGCCAATCTCTTAATTGGTTTATCCAATAAAATTTCTTAGGAGGGTTAAACTTCCCCTTTTTTTTATATTTTTTGCTGTCTTTTAAATCACCATAAATCCAATGTGCGGCAATGCCCCATTCTGCTTCTTCGTCCATTTGTGGTGTTCTAATTTGGATTTCTACAATTCGTTCATTTTTAGCAAAAACAGTAGTATGCAAACTTTGATATCCATTAGGTTTTGGGAGAGCAATATAGTCCTTAAAGCGACCGGGAACAGGTTTCCACATTTGGTGAATAATTCCTAAAGCACCATAACATTCTTCTATGTTTGGCATAATAATTCTCATTGCTACCAAATCATAGATTCTTTTAATATCCATGTCTTCTTTTTGCAGTTTTCTCCAGACACTATATAAATGTTTAGCTCGAGACTTTATCTTTTGAGGATTTAAATTATTTTCTTTTAATTTTTTTTGTACTAATGGAACTAATTCTTGAAGATAATTTTCTAATTCTTCTTTTCTTTTTCCTATTATTTTTTTACTTAATCTATATTCTTCTGGATATGAATATGGAAAAGCAAGATCTTCTAATTGAGCTGCAATATCTGACATCCCCAAACGATAAGCTAATGGAGCAAGAATTTCCAAAGTTTCTAATGATTTTTTCCTTCTCTTTATTGGTTCTAGTGGCCATAAAGTTTTCATATTATCTAATCGATCGGCTAATTTAATAAGAATAATTCTTATATCTTTTGCCATTGCTAAAATCATGTTCCTGAAATTTTCTTTTTCTACATTATCATTTTCTTTGTATTTAATTTGATTGACTTTTGTTAATCCATTAACTAAAAAAGATACCTCATCATTAAATTGAGATTTAATTTCTGAAATTGGAATTTTACAATCTTCAACAACATCATGAAGCAGGCTGGCAATTACAGCATTAGTACCTAGCTTCATTTGACTAATAGTTAAGGCAACTCGTAATGGATGATTTATAAATGGTTCTCCTGATTCTCTTTTTTGTTCAAAATGGGATTTTTCAGCGAACTCAAAAGCTTTTTCCAATAAATCTAACTCTCTTTCGCTAGTAGAATCTTTAAGATTCTGAATTATTTTCTGTTTTAAGGATTTCATAATTGCAATTACGATCAGAACATTTTATTTTAGTTTTTGTTTCTACAAGAGGTTTTTTGCATTCCGGGCAATTTTCTCCTGTGGGTTTGTAGGAAGACGCAAAGTTACATTTAGGCCAGCTAGAACATGCATAAAACATTTGCCCCCTTTTATTTCTTTTCATTATTATGTCTCCTGTTTTGCATTGCGGACATTTCATAGAAAATTCACTATTAACAGATTTAGTAAAAGAACATTTAGGCCAATCAGAGCAAGCAAGAAATTTACCATATTTTCCTAATTTTAGAACTAAATTATTTCCGCATTTTGGACATTTTTCTTTTGTTTCAACGACAGGAGCTAAATCATCTTTAGAAACTTCTATATATTTTTTTTCTAGATTATCTTTGAATGGAATATAAAATTCTTTTACCATACTTGCCCAGTCTAATTTTCCTAAGGCGATATCATCTAATTTTTCTTCAATTTGAGATGTGAATTTATAATCCACAATATCTGAAAAGTGTTTTGATAAAACACCATTAACTAAAATTCCAATTTCTGTAGGAACAAAAGCCTTGCCTTTATCTCTCATAACATAACCTCTTTGTTGTAATACAGATATGATGGGGGAATAGGTAGAAGGTCGCCCAATACCGAAGCTTTCTAGAGTTTTTACTAAAGATGCATCATTGAAACGCGGAGGAGGTTGGGTAAGATGTTCCTTTGAAGTAATCTTTTTAATTTTTAATCTTTCTTTAGTTTCTAAGAGAGGTCTTTTTTGAAGATCAGATGGTTTAGAATAAGGATAAATATTAAAAAATCCATCAAAATCTAAGTTATAAAAATTACTTTTAAATAAATATTTATCTTGTTTTCCTTGGCACTCAACAGAGATTGAAGTTTTTTCTAAAATTGCAGAAGGCATTTGACTAGCTAAGAATCTTGCCCAAATAAGTGTATACAAAGACAATTCGTCTTTTGTAAGATATTTTTTTATTTTTTCTGGAGTATAGAAGGGATTAGTGCAACGGATAGCTTCATGCGCTTCCTGGGCTAAACGGGATTGTTTTTTGAAAGTTCGTGGTTGGGATAAGGTATATTCTTTTCCTAAATTTGTTTCTAGAAAATCATGGGCAGCTTTAAGGGCTAATGGTGATAGATTTATAGAATCAGTTCTCATATATGTAATTAACCCAACAGGTTCTTTTTCTAGTTTTTTTCCTTCATAGAGTGATTGTGCTAAATACATTGTTTTCTTGACAGAAAAATGAAGTAACTGCCATGATGCTTGTTGTAAGGTACTCGTTGTAAACGGAGCGGCAGCATGACGATTCATTTTTTTTATTACTACGTCTAAAATATAAGCATCTTTTTTATCAATATCCTCTTTAATTTCATTTATTTCTTTTTCAGATTTAATCCCTGGTTTAGGTATGGCAGTATTATTAATTTTGTATAAATCAGATTCGAATTCATCAGGGGTTTCTTGTTTTTGGATTATTGCGGAGATTGTATAATATTTTTCTTCTTTGAAGGACTCTCTTTCTTTTTCTCTTTCAACTATTAATCTTAAAGCAGGTGATTGTACTCTACCAGCTGATAATCCTCTGACTATTTTTTTCCATAAGAAAGGAGACAATTCATAACCTACTAAACGATCTAATATTCTTCTAGTTTGCTGGGCATTTACTAAATCTAAATTAATATCCCGAGGATTTTTAATAGCGTTTTTTATAGCTGGTTCAGTGATCTCATGGAAAACAATTCTTTCTACCTTTTGTTCTTTAATATCAAGTACTTGTGTTAGATGAAATGCAATAGCTTCTCCTTCTCTATCTTCATCCGATGCTAATATTATATGATCGCTTTTTTTAGCAAGTTTTTTAATCTCGTTTACCTTTTTTCTAGCTTTTACCGGGATAATATAATGGGGAGTAAAATTATCTTCTGTATCAATCCCTAATTTAGATTTGGGGAGATCACGAACGTGACCATAGCAAGCAACAACATTAAAATCTTTTCCCAAGAAATGAGAAATGATTTTTGCTTTTGTTGGTGATTCAACAATAACTAATTTCATGATATTTTATTATATTTTAATGCAATTGTGATTTATTAAGTTTCTATTATTAAAAATAGCAAAAGTCTTCTTTAGAAGAAAGATTAGGGTTTTTTATAATTTTGTCAATAGCAAGAGATTTTTTTAGAAAAAAGTTTATAAATTTTTTATTCTTTTTTATGAACAGGCGTGTCTTTTACTATTGGTAAAGTGAGTTGAATATTTAATTCCTCAAAAATATCTTCGATTTTAGAAACTAGCTTTGCTCCTTGTTTTATTAAATCATTAGTTCCGATAGAATTTTCATTAAATATTGAACCAGGAATAGCAAAAACTTCTCTATTTTGTTCTAATGCAAATCGAGCAGTAATTAAAGCGCCGCTTCTTTCAGGAGCTTCTATTACTACGGTAGCTAAAGAAAGCCCACTAATTATCCTGTTTCTCCAAGGAAAGTAGTGTTTTAGAGGAGGAGATTCCAATGGATATTCTGTAATTAATGCACCTTGTTTGATTATTTCTTGAGCTAATTTTCTATTACTATAAGGAAAAATTTTATTTAAACCTGATCCTAAAATAGCAATTGTTTTACCTTTATTTTTTAAAGCAGTTTCATGGGCAATAGTATCAATACCATAAGCTAAACCACTTATTATAACAAAATTATAATATACTAATTTTTGAACCAATTTTTCCGTAACTAATTTTCCATAAGGGCTTATCTTTCTTGTTCCAACAATAGCTATACATGGCATTTTTTCAGGAATCTTTCCTTTGATATAAAATGACGATGGAGCGTAAGAAATTTCTTTTAATAAATATGGGTATTTGTTTTCTGAAGGGAGAATAAAGTCAATTTTTTGTTTTTGTAATTTTTGCCATTCGTTACAAGGATCAATATGTTCTTTTTGCTTAATACTTAGTTTTTTCCAACAATCTTTAAAAGACTTACTAGCAGATAAAATAGGAAGCAATTTAAGAAAATCATTTTCAAAAACTACATTAAGAGCATTCAAATAGATTTTTTCTTCTTGGTGGGGCATAATACATAAATTATATCATAATCGTATTATTCTGTCATTTTTATTGTTTTTTTTTATATGTTAATATATAATTAAATCTAATGGATAATTTCAAAAAGAGATTAACTTTAATTTTAAGTATTTCATTATCTATCATTTTGATTTTAGGAGGGCTGTTTTATTATTTCTATAGTGATATTTCAAAAAGGGTAGTTAAAATTAATTCTTATAGACAAGAAGTGGCTTCTCGTGCAACAATTCTAAATAGGATTTATTTGCTAGAAGGGGAGCATACAAAGTCCTTAGTATATTTTGAAAAATTAAAAAATGCTCTACCAACAGAAACAGAAATGGTTAGCTTAGAAGAAGTTTTAAAAAATTTAGCCAGTCAAGGTAATTTAAATTTAAGCTTTAGGTTTGGATTGTTAAATGAAGCAACTGAACAAGAACCAAAAAATTATAGTTTTAATTTAATTCTTTCTGGAGAAAAAAATAATATTTTGAAATGGTTGGATGGGTTTCAATCCTTAGATCATATAATTCGTGTGGATCAAATAGAATTAACTCAAACTAGTTCTGAAGAATATAATACTAAAATCTTGGGAAGGGTCTATCTTCGATAATAATTTAAATATGTTTAAAAAATTTTATCAAAAGCTTAAAAAGAAAAATTTATTCTTTTTAACAGGAGGATTAATAATTATTATCGCTTGTGGATTTTTAATAATTTTTAGTTTGACTTTTTTAATAAAAAATATTAATTTGGTATTAAAGCCAGCACCTCCAGAAAATTCTTCGATACATTTTAACATTTCTGAAGCGGAAAGATTATTTTTACAAGATAAATAGCTTTTTATGGGCGACTAGCTCAGTGGTAGAGCGCGTCTCTGATAAAGACGAGGTCACAAGTTCAATCCTTGTGTCGCCCACTCATAAATTTTCTGTAGGGCCCGTAGCTTAATTGGTAGAGCGCCTGTGTTGCATACAGGAGGTTGTCGGTTCGAGTCCGATCGGGTCCACCAAAAAGGAATTTGCAAGTTTTGAAGATTCGCCTCGCTTTGCTCGATGACTAAATCATAAGGAATTCCAGGCGAAAAAATCAGTCGGCGATTCTGTTTTTGGGAAAAGAAAATTTTTAATCATACTTTTTCTTAGTCGAGGAAAAGTTATACAAATAATTAATTTTTGAATAATAAACATATGAATCAAAAAGGTTTTGCGCCAATAGCGATAATTTTAATAATAATTGGGGTTTTATCTCTCGGCGGAATTTATTGGTGGCAGAAATCATCTTCGGTTCCCGCACCGACAACATCAACCTTCACGCCCGCTCCAACGCCAACCCCTAGTTCTACTTCAACGCCTATTCCTCTATCAACCGAAACTGCTAATTGGAAAACTTATCGGAATGAGAAGTATGGGTTTGAAGTGAAGTATCCTTATATAGTCGGCTATAGTGTTTATACATCTAATAATAGTGATGAGGTTAGTTTTCCATTTGGAGACGCTAATCATTTCGGTATTTATATTAATAATCAAAAAGATTTTTCTAAGTATAATAAAACCCCGAATGATAAATCTATATATGACGAATTAGTAAAATTAGATAAAAATTTTGAAGGATATCAGCCTAAAAAATTCCTTTTTTGTAACCTAATTGTAGGTACTGAGTGTAAAGACGAGATATTGAAAACCAAAATAGATGGATTTCCTGCGCTTGATATCCGGTTTTCATCGGTTGATTTTGGCAGATTAATATATTTACTAAAAGGAGATGAAATATTTTTAATTGCTAATAGCTTGCCGTATTTGCCTAAGTGGACCGATGAAGAAAATGTTAATAAGCTATATAAAGATTTTGAAAATTTTCTTTCCACTTTCAAATTTACTAAATAGAGAACTTTAGGAATTTGCCGCCAAAGAAAAACTTGAAATTGTCAAAGTTCAGGATTTTGGTTCGGAATTTTTGGCCAAACCCTCGCCGTCGCAAGCGGCGAAATGCGTCCGAACTATTTTAAGTATAGCCCACTTCATTTTTTACTTGCTTGATATAGATAAATTTTATATAATATAGACAGAAATAAAGAAGGTCGATAAAACTAAAATTTAAAAATATAAAAATATGTTTAATACGATAGCTCAAGCCAGTTCTATTGCTTTGTTTGATTTATGGAGTAGCTTTATCTTGTTTATACCTACTATGTTTGGAGGTCTTATAGTTTTCTTTGTAGGTGTAATAATTGGTAATGGTATTGCTCAATTAGTAGAGAAATTGATTGATCTTCTAAAAATTGATCCAATTTTAGAAAAAGTTGGATTTAAACAATTTACTGATAAAGCTGGTATTCGTTTAGATTCAGGATTTTTTATAGGGCAAATTGTTAAGTGGTTAATTATACTGTCGTTCTTAGTAGCTGCTTGTAATATTTGGAATTTGTCAGCTGTTGGCGATTTTATTAAAAGCATAGTTAATTATCTTCCGAATGTTTTAGTTGCTATTATGATTCTTTTAGCAGCTATTGTTTTGGGGGAATACTTTGCTAAGTTTGTTCGTGCCTCTGTTGCAGGAGCTGGATTAAAATATCAGAGTTTCTTAGGTGCTGTATCCCGCTGGGTATTTATTATATTTGGACTTATAGCAGCTTTATCTCAATTACAAGTTGCTCCATATATAACAAATACATTCTTTACAGGAATTGTAGCCATGATGGCAATATCTGGAGGATTAGCTTTTGGTTTAGGAGGAAAAGAACTTGCTTCTGAATTATTGGCAAAATTGAAAGAGGATCTAGAGAAGAAAAATTAGGGCTTGACAAATTATTTTGTTTTGCTATAATAAGGATGCTGTCGTTTTGAGATATTAAATAGCTTGCTATCTAATTTCAAAAAGCGATAGCATTTTTTTTACAACAAAAACACAGGAGGAAATCTTCTGTGTTTTTAAATTACATATTAGTTTGGGGTTGACTTTTAAAAAATATTTATTATAATAAGAAGACTGAATAAACTATGAAAATCTTTAAAGAAAACTCTCGAAAACAAAGAAGTGGATAGGTGTACACACCCGCGTTTTAAACGCCACCACTTCACGGTGGCTTTTTTAATCCAAGAATTTCTATTAGAGAGTTACAAGAATAGAAAGAAATGACTGAACTTTGAAAATGACTGTCTTTAGTTTGTCTTTTCACTAAAGATGGGAAAGTTGTAATAAGGGCGAATGGTGGATGCCTTGACACAGTAAGGCGATGAAGGACGCGGCGTAGCTGCGATAAGCCTCGGGTAGGTGTGTAGTAACCTTTGATCCGGGGATTTCCGAATGGGGTAACCCATCCCAAGTAATGTTGGGATATCCTGATTTTAATAATCAGGAAGTATACCTGGGGAAGTGAAACATCTCAGTACCCAGAGGAAAAGAAAACAAAAAAAATACATTTTACTACTGTTGTTTAGTACTGAATAGTAGTTAAATGTATTTGTGATTCCTTGAGTAGCGGCGAGTGAAAGAGGAGAAGTCTAAACCAAATATTCAATTTATTGAGTATCTGGGGTTATAAGGTTGATGCGTGAAAGCTTCGGCTTTCAAAATTTCAATGATAATTAGTTAAATTATCTGGAAAGATAAACCATAGAAGGTGAAAGTCCTGTAAACGAAAATTATTATTAAATTTAGTATTTTCTCTTGATTACCTCGGGGACAGAAAACCTTGAGGGAAGGATCCGGAACTATTCCGGAAAGACTAAATACTTACTGTGATCGATAGTGAACTAGTACCGTGAGGGAAAGGTTAAAAGTACCCCTGTGAGGGGAGTGAAATAGAACCTGAAACCATTTTGCCTACAAGCAATCGAAGCCTCAATTTTTATTGGGGTGACGGTGTGCCTATTGAAGAATGAGCCGACGAGTTTATATCTACTGCTTAGATTAATTCCGTAAATCGGAAGTAGTCGTAGGGAAACCGAGTGTGAATAGCGCGTTATTAATTTTTCTCTTTGCTAATTTTTTTTGTTAGTAAAGAGATTAATTAAAATGTAATAGGTATAAGACCCGAAGCCAGGCGAGCTTGCCATGACCAGGATGAGCCCCATAGAAATATGGGTGGAAGTCCGAACCCGTGAGCCGTTCAATACTCTGGGATGAGTTGTGGTAAGAAGTGAAAAGCTAATCGAGCCTGGGAATAGCTGGTTCTCCCCGAAATAGCTTTAGGGCTAGCGGGCTGTTTATCCTTATGGGGGTAGAGCACTGGATGGTGTGTATAGGGCGAAAGCTCAGCTTACCAATCAAACTCCGAATACCATTAAGGTTATGATGGCCTAGTTAGACTATGGGGGCGAAGCTCCATGGTCAAAAGGCAATGAATCCAGATCGCAGTTTAAGGTCCCTAAATTTTGGTTAAGTGCTGTCAAAGGTAGTGATTTACCATAGACAATTAGTAGGTTGGCTTAGAGGTAGCCATCCTTTAAAGAGTGTGTAACAACTCACTATTCGAGTCCGATTTTCGGATTGGAATGGTAAATTGCGCCGAAAATGTATCGGGGCTAAAACCAAATACCGAAGACGCGAATTCGTTTTGTTTTTTAAACAAGATGAGTGGTAGGGGAGCGTTTCTTAAGCATTGAAGTTCATGGCGTGAGCTGGGATGGAGCTTAAGGAAGCGAGAATGTCGGCATGAGTAACCACAATCCTGATGAGAATTCAGGACTCCGTAAACCCAAGGTTTCTTTGGCAATGACAATCAGCCAAAGGTTAGGCGGTCCTAAGGCAATGGCGAAAGCTGCAGCCGATGGACAGCCGGTTAATATTCCGGCCCTTCCATTTTTTTCGATGGGATGACGGAGTGTAGTAGATCGAGCACCTTAGTGGATTGGTGTCTTCGACCGAGAGTGTGTGTCAGGCAAATCCGGCACATGGTCCTAATTTATTAGGACAACTTTCAGGGTAGAAGCGATTTAAGGTTTTTCCTTAATAAGTTGATCGAGCGCACTTCCAAGAAAAATCTCTAAGAATAGAAAAATGGAATCCGTACCGTAAACCGACACAGGTGGGTGAGGCGAGTAGCCTCAGGAGAACGAGTGATTCCTCGTTAAGGAACTCGGCAAAAAAGCGGGCGTAACTTCGGGATAAGCCCTTCCTGCTTAAATTTTGCTTGCAAAGTTTGAATAGGGCGCAGTGAAAGTTTCCCTGGCGACTGTTTACCAAAAACACAGGTCCCTGCGAAACCGCAAGGTGATGTATAGGGGCTGATGCCTGTCCGATGCCAGAAGGTTAAGAGCGTCGGTTATTTCGATTTATCGGAATAGCTAAGTGCTTGAAGCCCTGGTCAATGACAGCGATAACTATAATCGTTCTAAGGTAGCGTAATTCCTTGTCGGGTAATTTCCGACGTGCATGAAAGGTATAACGACTGGGGAACTGTCTCAACGAGGAGCTCGGTGAAAATGCGTGTCCAGCGAAGACGCTGGGTACCCGCAGCAAGACGAAAAGACCCTAGAAGCTTTACTACAGCTTGGTATTGAATTTAATTTTAATCTGCGTAGCGTAGCGGGGAGACTTTGAAATTTCGCTTTCGGGCGAGATGGAGTCACCAATGAAACACCCGTCTTTTTAAAATTATGTTCTAATCCCGACGGCAAAAACGTCGAGAAACAGTGCCTGGTGGGTAGTTTTCGTGGGGCGCGATCCTCCTAAAGAGTAACGGAGGAGCCTACTAAGGTTGGCTATCTGCCAATGGAAACGGCAGAGATAGTACAAAGGCAAAAGCCAGCTTTATAGTGAGGGAGACATCCCAAACTATTGCGAAAGCAGAGCTTAGTGACCCGATACGTCATTATAGAATGCGTAAAGACCTCGGATAAAAGCTACTCTAGGGATAACAGGCTGGTGGAGCCCGAAAGTTCATATCGACGGCTCCGCTCGGCACCTCGATGTCGGCTCACCCTATCCTGGGGCTGAAGAAGGTCCCAAGGGTTTGGCTGTTCGCCAATTAAAAGGGTACGCGAGCTGGGTAAGTGTTAATGAGCCCAGTAAAAACTGGCTTATAACGGTGGAGCCCAAATTACTTTATTAATATAGAATTTGGTATAATTATAATATGGTAATGGGTAATATCGTGGGAAGACAAATTTATATTTCTTCATTTCAAAGGGAAGTTATTGATGGCACGATTTTAGGGGATGGAAGAATAGAATGTCGTTCAAAAGGAATAAGAGTATTTCCTAAAACGGCAAGAATAAGAATTCATCAAGGAGAAAGCCAAAAAGATTATTTGTACTGGAAATATCAAATTCTGCGTGATTTTGTTTCTCAGAAACCTAAGCGAATAATCTGTGGAAAAAATCATCAAGGAGATAAGAATTATTATTCTTGGTATTTTCATACAATTACGATAGAATTTTTTGGAGAATTATATCAACAGTTTTATTTAAATGGATACAAAATAGTGCCAAAGGACATATCACATATTTTGACACCATTAAGTTTAGCTGTTTGGTACATGGATGATGGATGCTTTAGTCAAGGAACAGCAATTCTGAATACTCAAAATTTCTCTTTTAATGAGCAAAAAATTTTACAGAAAAGCCTAAAAGAAAAATTTAATTTGAAAGTAACGATTAATAAAGATAGAAATAGATGGCGTTTAAGAATTAAAAAAGAAGATTTTTCTAGATTTAGTAGTTTAATTAAAGATTACATTATCCCATCAATGAGATATAAAATTGTCCCCGTAGAGACTGAGTCCGTAAGGACGAGGTAGTAGGCTTTGAGCTTACTACAATACGCCAGTTCCGATATTTATATCGGAAAAGATATAGTCCGTACTTATAGTAATATAAGATTAAGACGTCAGACCGTCAATTTGGCGGCTCCGATTGGGCAACTAACGGAGCAAAACCGACTTATATCGGTGAAATCCTATCTTGATTTTTGACCTGTCATATAATAGGATAATACCGAGGGAAGTTGTAGATTTTTGTTTTTTATAAAAAAATCTATTAACCCCGTAGAGACTTGTTCTGGTTTTTACCAGAACGGAATAGAGATTTTTAATCTTTATTAATACGTCGGTCTCCTAACATAATGTTAGGATGGTGATATAGTCCATACTTTTGGTAACAAAAGGAAAATATGCGTGAGACAGGTCGGCCTCTATCTGCTGTGGGCGTTCGATACTTGAGGAGAGCTAATCATAGTAAGAAATTGCTACTTTACGGAGTAATCCGTAATGACAATTCGGCTAATAACGATGAAACCTGAAGTAATTTTATTGTTGCATTAAATAAATTTGCTTAGGTCCGTAAATTTATATCATTATACTTGAGGACCATAAAATTAACAGGCAATATCGTGGGAAGATTAATAAAAGAGATATTAGGTTATTAACTTTTACTAATCCCCGTAACGACTGATTCTGTTTTAAAACAGATGAGATAAAAAACTTTTAGTTTTTTATCATACGCCGACTCCTAATTAAGATTAGGATGAAGATATAGTCTGAGCCTTTAGAAATAAAGGAAGAACTTGACGAGAGGACCTGATTGGACGAACCTCTGGTCTACCGGTTGTCCTGCCAAGGGCATTGCCGGGTAGCTACGTTCGGAAGGGATAAGTGCTGAAAGCATCTAAGCACGAAGCCTACTCCGAGATTAGGTATCGTTTCCCATTTATGGGAGTGAGATTCCTGGAAGATGACCAGGTTGATAGGCTCTAGGTGGAAGTCCAGTAATGGATTAAGCCAAGGAGTACTAATTATCGAAGCAACTTTCCTATCTTTAGCGAAAAGAAGAAAAAGACGTTTTTTTTATATATATAAATTCCGCTGGTGTTCTACTTAATTATGATCCACCTCTTTCCATTCCGAACAGAGAAGTGAAAGTAATTAAGCCCGATGATACTCTTTTGGGGAAAGTAGGGTATGCCAGCGGTTTTTTTATTTATATTTCTTATGATATAATAATTAACAATGGATAAACGAATAAGAAAACAAATTATTGTTGCTTTAGTGTTCTTAGGTATTTTCTCGCTTATTGGCGGGGGAATTTATTTAACTCATCGTTCTTCTCCAACTTGTTTTGATAACAAACGTAATCAAGGTGAAGAAGAAATAGATTGTGGAGGGCCTTGTATCCTTTGTGATTTAAAATATAATCCTCCTCTTTCTTTAGCTGATGCCCCAGTTTTATTAATTAATCAAAACAACAAAGTAGACATTCTTTTTAAAATTACTAATCTAAGTTTGGAATGGGGCGCTCAAGAATTTTCTTATAAAGTAATCCTGATTGGGGCCAATAATGAAAAACAGGAATTTATCAAGTCTGGATTTATTTTTCCTCACGAAATTAGATATTTTATAGTTCCAAACATTACGGTTGCATTTAAACCTGTGGAGGCTGATATAGAAATTTTGAAAGAAACAATTGTATGGAATAAACCGTTAACA
>Ga0207997_1001251_pt1 | contig 13153 bp, 19 predicted proteins | sample AntAceMetag02UKN_FD_184777 | JGI IMG/M metagenome (GOLD analysis project Ga0207997, IMG submission 184777) | Saline lake microbial communities from Ace Lake, Antarctica - Antarctic Ace Lake Metagenome 02UKN (SPAdes) (version 2) | ecosystem: Environmental > Aquatic > Non-marine Saline and...
TATTATTATTATAAGATACAGTTTTAACATATCTAGTTTCGTATTCAGAATTATTTACATTAGCTACTAATACTAAAACTAATATCATTACACACATAAAAAGAAATACAATACGATTATTTTTATCATTCTCCATATTTAAATCTCCTATATATAATTATCATACTTTCTATCTCGTTCAATAATCTATTTCTTTTAAGTATCATAATATCTATATCATTATCAAAAGCTTTTAAAAGTTTTATTTTTTCGTTTACTTCCTTTTTAAATTTCTTTAGATTCTTTTTTTCCTCTTTTTCCTGTGTCGATCCTCCATTCATCTTCTTCCCCCGAACTATTTATTATATTTATTACTATAGGATAATTTTCTGGATCTCTAACATTTATTCTACGCAATTGATGTTTATATTCATTAATAACAATCCTAAGCTCTGCTATACTAGTTCCCAAACCCTGTGTTATTTCCATTATCTTATAATAAATACAAAATAAAAAATTTTATTGTCTACCCTTTAGATCGATATACATTATTCTAGACGGAACAATTTTATATTCTGCAATTGTTATAATACTATTTGATTCTATACTATTATCAATAGCCTCTAACACAGATTCTATCTTTTGTTCAGGGCATTCAAAAATAGGACATATCTTCGAACCATCTTCTAGTACAAAAGTCAATTTATACAAAGGTGGTCTATTATAACCTTCTCTAGTAACAACTCTTCTTTCTTCTTTAGGTACATTAGGATCTATAGCATCTAAATTAGATTCTTTATAATGTATTATTTCTTCACCATCAGGAATTGTTCTAAGCTTTTCTTTAGTATATACAACATCTTGATTTTCTTGGGGAATTGGTATATTAGGTTCTTCTAATTTATCAGCCTTACCTTCTATTTCTTTCTGTAATTGTTCTCTCTGTTTTCTAAGCTTTTCAGCTTCTGATTCTGAATTTTCTAATTCTGATCCTTTCTGTGCTCCGCTTCTAATAACATCTGCAATTTTCATTTTTCTTATCCTCCTCTATACAATACTTTTGTATTTCCAAATTTAACAGACTCATTTTCATAATATTTTATATAAAATTCGCTTGTATTAATATCTTCTCCTAAATGATATAAAATATATTTCAAGGAATCTATAGTATGGTTATCCCATATTATTATACAAGATTTATTAGATCCTTTTACAAGTTCGTCAATTTCCATTTCATAACTACCTGCTGAAGCTCTATGTACTACACTTTTATTAGTATAAGCATCATATATTACTCCCATGTCCCAATTACTTATTATACAATTACTATCATTTATTGTATTAACATAATCCATAGCATTTTCTATATCCTGATTCATAATAGGTTCTCTCATATATATGTCAGTACTAAAAACAAAAACTGGTATTATCAATAAACTTAATACCAAAAATTTCTTTATATCACTATATTCTAGATCTGTAAATATTATACCCGAGCAAAGGTATAAAAATGGTAAAAATAATATATTAAATCTAAACACAAAACACGTAACAATAAATGTAAATATAAAACCTACATATACAAAAAGATATTTATCAATCTTATTCTTATCATATTTTTCAAGTTTTATTTTAGTAATTATAAAAATCCAAACAATAGCTATAATTATAAATTCCCAAAAAAATCCAATATTCCATACTGGGTTTAATTCTGATATAAATTTAATATTCATATTACCAGCTAATCGTATGAATCTATTATATGCCATATATAATGAAGGAATACTAATAAAAAATAATATCATTAAAATTTTATAATTTTTATTTATTATCAATTTTATGATATAATATAACGCAACAATCGCGAGCATTCCAATCCAACCATCCCAAATGAAAGCGAACACACTAAAAGATAATATAAGAAGTATTAATTTATGCCACCAAACTTTAAACCTTCCCATTATAGCTATAATAAATATAATCATAAATATACTAGGTATATTTTTATCAAGCATTCCGAATTGAGTATTAAAAAAAATGAGAGGAGATATAGAATATAACAATGTTGCAATAAAAGATCCTTCTATCGAAGTATATTGTCTACACATATAATAAAACATAATTATAGAAAATATTGACAAAAATATTAGTATATGATGTAATCCATCTATTCCGAATAAATATCCAAAATGTTCCATAAAATTAAAACCATGGATTCCGTCATTTATCTTATCTATATAATAATAAGAATCAGCATTCATAAAAAAGTTTTGAGTACTATATACAAAATGTCTTATTGCTAATCCGGATATAACAGGTAATAATATTAAAAATATTTCATGTCCTGAAAATTCACTAAATTTAATACTCATCTTTTATTTCATCCTCTTTATTTATCCAATATAAAAAAGCTTTATTATTTCTATCACATGATATATCAGATCTTCTTCTTATTCTGTAAAGAGATGTAGACAAACTTGTACTATTTATTTCCCCATACTTTTTTAAATAAATTTTTAATATTTCGGAAGAAGTTAACTTTTTATTACTTTCTTTAAGTATTTCGTACACCTCAGTCTGTCCCATTTTTGTCATTCCATTCTTTTATTAATTTGATAGGTATACTTTTTCTAGCTCCTTCTAACATATAACTATATACTTGATTCCATGTAATATTATAATATTTTTTTCCATGAATCAAATATATATATATTAAAGAACCATGTTTAATCATTAATGTAAATTCTTTACATTGCTGATTTGTAAAAGTATCAAATGTAAGAGATTTCTTTTTTCCATTTAAACTTTTAATTTCATACCATATAGTACAACCATTTACTATTACTAAATAGTCAGGTAATCCACCAGACATAACTCCACTAATTTTATAATCTGGTATTTTTTTTATATAACATTCATTATTATAAAATTTTAATATTTTTTTCCTAGCTTTTGATTCACTATCTGTCATACTTATATATAACGAATCTCTAGTTTATTAATCTTTACCTAGTTTTTTTCTTTTTCTTTCTTTTCTTATACTTTCTTTTATGTTTTTTTTTATCTTCTTTATCTTTTTTAACTCCAAAACCTCCCATCATAGAACCTATTTTGTCAGGATCCATTCCACTCATACCACTCATCCCTTTAAAATTGAATGGATTATTATCTCTATTTTCATTATTACTTCCATTATTTCTATTCGTTCCTAACATTCTGTCAAGTTTTTCTCCGGAATCTCCTATATCAAAACCCTTAGCAAGTTTTTCTAATATTCCGTTATTTCCTTCCCTCTTTTTCCCAGTAAGTTTTGCTAACTCTTTTTCTTTATATTTTTCTTTTAAAGCAGGTTTTAATTCTTTTAATGCTTCTTTCCTAGCTTCTGATCTTATACTTCTTCTGATACTTTTTACTTCTTTATACTCTTTTAACTTTTCAAGAAATATTGTTTTGCCCCAAACCTTTTTTAAAAAATTACTTTTATCTTCTTTTGTTTTTTTATTTACATATTCATCATATACCTCGTTAATTATATTCTCATTATCTTTGTTATCTTTATCATCTTTTTCATTCTCCATTTTTATTCCTCCTCCTGTTTTGATATTCTTTCTCCACAAAATGGACAAAAATTTAACATAATTTTATTACAACTACGATTATTATAAGAATCTCTATACATTATACCCAAACATTTACTTTTATTAATTTTAAAATCAAAAGTACGAATTCTTACAAAACCCTGGACACTCGCATTGATCTCTTTTTCTAGTATTTTTTCCATAATACTACAACATACTAATTTTCCATTATTATCCAATTTACATTTTTTATCAAGTATCATTTGTATTTTACATCTCCTTCATCATCATATACCAAATCATAACTAGTTCTATCTATATAAAAATCTTTTTTTATTTTTATACCCAATTTCTTTAATTTATTTACTTTCCTTGATTTATTTTTCATTATATTTCTTTTTATTATATTCTCTATACTATTATATATTTTTACATTATCTATACTATTATATATTTTCATTTTATCATTATAATGTTTTTTATTAGCATTCCATCCAGCTCTAAAAGCTTCTTCCCAAATTTTAGTTAATTTATGATCCAGATGAACTTTATTATATTTTTTCCAAATTTTTATAGACTTTTGATAAGCTATAAATTTTGTTTTACTAGTTGCCATATTTAGATTCCTCCTTTTTTTTCCGTTACATCAAACTCTTCTTCTAATATTTTTCTTCTTTTAACATAATGCTTTTTAAGATATTTAGATTCGTCCATAAAATCTATGATAACACTTTTATGTCCATCTTTTTTAGGTCTCAAAACTCTTCCTATCCTTTGCACTAATTGTACAGAACTTTGACCTCCTGCAGCTAATATTAAAAAATCGAATTTTTTCAAATCTACTCCTTGATCAAAGATAGATGTTGCTATAACTACATCATCAGTATCTTTTATATTTCTTTCTTTCATACTACCATTCAAAAATACATTATCTTGTTTAGCTTCTAATAATAAAGTATTTAATACTTCACCATGTTCTATTCTAGAAACTAAAATTAATATCTTCTTATTTTTATTATTTAATACTGATTTTAATATTTTATAATTTCTTTCACCATTATTAACTATCATAGCATTATAAATATCATGATACTTAATAAATCTTGACTTTTCGTGATTTTCTAATTTTATATACCTAACTTCTGCATCTGCTATATACCCACGTTCTATTAATTCTTTTCTGGATATATTATATACCATCTCTCCAACTGCAGCATAAATCTTTAAATCTTCTTTATCTTCTCTATAAGGTGTTGCTGTCAATCCTACAGAAATAGCATTACCTATAGAATTCATAACTTTATAAATTGTTTTAGCAGGTGTCATATGACAATTAGATACTATTATACCTTCGTCATTCTTACTTCCTGATATTACATAATTATGATTATCTTTTACTTCTAAATTATAAACATATTTTTCATCATTTTTAATTTTTTTAATATTTGTTATTTTAGCATAACCTAAATTATTTTCATCTTTATAATATCCAGATAAACTATCTCCTTCTTTTAATTCATCAGCTCTTTTATAACCATTATTCGTTAATATTCTATGATTATGAGTACAAATTATTCTTCTTTTGCTATACTCAATTCTTAATAATTTATCTTCTTCTTTTTTAAAAACTCTAACTATTTCTTTCCATTCAAATTTTTTCTTTTTAATATTATATGACCAAGCTTTTATATATTTATATTTATCAAAATTATTTACTAAAGAACCTATTTTAATTCTTCCTTTATCAGTTAAAATATTCGATCTATAATGTAAACATTCATCATAACATACAACTTCATAATTTCTTACTATACTTTTATTCTTTATCAATTTATGATGATTAGTAACTTCTATATTTTTATCATCTTTAATTTGTTCACCCCATTGTTTGACAAGATCTAAACTAGGTACAATAACCAAAGTCTTTTTATTCATATACCTAGCATATTCTAAAAAAGTATAAGTTTTTCCAGCACCAGTAGGTAAACATACTAATCCCCCTTTATTAAGTATCAAAGCTAATATAGCATTCTTTTGATAATCTCTTAATCTAGGATTCAGATTTTTAATTCTTTCTTCATTCAATTTTACTAATATATCTTCTTCATACTCAGGATCATAACCCACACTTTTTATTATTTCAAAAATTCTATTATGTAATCCCCATGGAAATCTTCCTGTATTACCTTTATAAAGTTCTACTTTACCCCAAGAAGGATTAGGCATGAATTCGTAGCCTTTAATCATATAAGAAAACTTAGATTTTAATTTTATAGCTAACCTTCCTATAGGTAATGGATCTATAACTCCAACTCTTCCCCGTTTTATTATTGTATATTTAAAACTCATTTTTATATCACGCTGCATATTCCGTTAATGTCTTTTGCTTAACAAAAAGTTCTTCAAAAATTTTACAATTCTTAAAAACTTTACTTATCACTATATCATAATTTACTATATATTTGAAATTATCTAATTCTTCTTTTTCTTTAAACGCTAGATTTTTGTCTATACCCATACACTCTAAAATATAAAACTTTTCACTCATTGCTATTTTTAATCCTGAATTTTTAATAGCTTTTTTTTCTGCTGTATTACCTACATACTCTTCTATAGGTTTTCTTATTACAGTAGGAAATGAATAATAAAAGTGATTACCAGACTTTATACTATCTCTTATCTTATCTTTAATATCTTCTTTTATATTCATAATATCTGATAATTTTACATTATCATCATCAAATATTTTTTTAATAACTCTTCTTTGATACTCTTTTAAAGCTTCTGGAAAATCTTTACGAATCAACTCTAATCCTATTATTTTTGATTTACCATTAATAAGTTGTGCATACTTTTTCTTTATCCCGAAAATTATAAGTTTATCAACCTCAGCTTCTAGTTCTAACAAAGTATGCATTTCATCTAAATTATGTTCTTTCGTTATTCTATCCAACACAATCTCAGAACCTTTTAAAACATCTTCATTTGTAAAACCTTTATTAAGTTTACATAAGAATGAATCAGTATCTCCTAACAAAGTTTCTCCTATACCATTCTTTTCTATATATTCTATATGACGTTTTGTATAATATTGACATCCTAAAGTTATGAACATAGCACCAAGTTTACAAAAAATTCTAGAATATTTATATCCTAACAAACCATATATAGAATTTATAAGACGTTTGAAAACTGTAGCTAAAGATTTATTACCTTCGTGTTTATAATTTAATCTAGTTTCTGTAAGTATATCAACTATATGAGTCAACTTACCTTTTTTCTTTTTACTAACCCATACTTCAAATTTCCATAATTTTTTCATTTCTGCTATAGAAGGATTCAATACAACTTTTGCACCTTTACTTTTGTCTGCTTTTTTATAGTAACATAAAAAGTGTATATAATTTTCAGGATCTGTAGGTTTTATATCAGTAACTGTTTCAGGAGATATATTATTACTACGTATAAAACTAGGATAATGAGAAGCAAAATCGAACTTTGATGTATCTTTAAAAATACCTTTAGCTGTTGGAAAAACAAATCCTCCAGGAAGATCAAAAATTTCTTTTTCATAAGAATTTGTTAAAACTATATTTGTATGTTGTTTAATATATGCATAAGTAAGTTTACTAGCAACAACAGTCTCTTCTAAATTTATAGACATAACATTTTGAAAAGCTTGCATCTTTTCTATCATACCTTCTTTTTTGTCTAAATCTACGCATAACATTACATCAAGAATATTATAATCTATAAGTTTATCAAAATCATTATAATATGCTTTATCAATATTACCTATTTCTATTTTACCTCTACCCAGAAACTTCTTAGAAATAGCATCTAAAGAATATCCAACATCAGTACCCATCCAAAATTGTCTAGATATTTCCATCAAATCTAATATACCTCTACCTTTAATACTAACTCTAGAATCTACAGAATTTTTATAAGACTTTACAGAAAGTTTTACAGAATATATAGGACTGAATCTACGATAATCAACACCTAAATTTTCCATACGTTTTACTATATATGGCATATCAAATTTATCAGCATTCCATCCTGTAAATATATCAGGTTGTAATTGTTCTACTGCTACAAGTAATCTATTTAACATATCAGTTTCATTATCAAACTTATAAATAGAAGTATTATCTTTTTTAATATCTTCTTGCTTATCTGATAAAGCAAATGTAAAAACTTTATTACAAAAACTATCATATACTGTAATCATACATATTTTATTAGTAGCTTCTTGGACTGTACAATATTGTCCATTCTTATCTCTTAAAGTTTCTATATCTATATACCATTTTCTTATATTACTATCAAACGTAGGTTTAGAATCCCAAATCCATCTATCTATAGCTCTAACATCACTTTCGTAAATTTTACCTTCGTACATATCATTGAATTCTCTATATTGTTCAGGATTAAAACTTTCTAAAGGATCAACTTTTTTAACTTTATTACCATTAATAGCTTCATATCCATGTTCTTCTATAAAAGAATCTTTATCAAGTTTAATATCTTCATCCATAAAAAAGTATCTTTGAGTTATCTCTTCTACTTCGACTAACCTTTTTTTATCTTTCCAATAATAACAATAAGCATATACAGCTTTTGTATGAAAATCTCTTTTAAAAGTTATGTTAGTATATATTTTATTACTTATCATTTTCCTTGTTGTATAATTTTAAAGTAAAAGGTATTTTCTTTCTTCTCCACTTGGTTGATCATACCTTTTATAATTAACTTTTTTTATTTGATTACACCTTTAATCTTATTATTATCCAACCACATTTTAGTTATTCTTATAATATGATCTTTAGTTTTAAAATTCTTAGGTTTCATAGGAATTTTAGGCCCGAAAGCAAACTCTTTAGGAAGTCCGTCTGCTAAAGCAAAATCTCTTACTAATAATTTATTACCTCTTTTGTTAACTTTAGAAGCAAAACTCTTACTAAAACTATTCATTACAAAACTATAATCTAGATAAGGTACTCTTAACTCTATACCATATTCAGAAATAATATGATCCATTCTTTTAAGATGATAAAATAAAAGTTCATTCTTAAAATCTATCCATAATATTATATTACTATTATTGTAAGCTTCTAAATCATTCATTTGAACATTATAAGCATTATCTCCTATCAATTTCTTTTTTGCTTCATAATCATTCTTAGTTATTCTATTTATATACCATTCTATTAATTCTTTAGTACGTAGACCATTAGTTTCTGCATATCTTTTATACCCACCAGAAATTTCATCATTTCCATCTCCTGATAATAATACTTTTATTTCTGTCTTTGCTATTTCTTTACCTATAGCATTAATAAAACTTACACTACCGAGATCAGTAGGAAAACCTATCTTATCAATACCTTCTTTAAGATTTCTTTCAAAACCTTTCTCAGAAATAATAATTTGATGATGTTTAGAACCTATATGTTTAGCTAACTTTTTTGCAGCTACTATATCAGGATCTTCTTTAGTAAATCCTATAGTAAAAGTATGTATCCTTTGTTTAGATATCTTAGAACACACATAAGCTATATATGCTGAATCAATTCCACCAGACAATAATATACCAACTGGTCTATCACTATTGACAAATTGTTCTTCTATAGCATGTTTAATAGTCTTTCTTTTATTGACTATAAAATCTATATTCTTTTTATTAAGATTACAATCATAAACTTTACCAGGCTCAAATTCATAAATTTTATCATATACAGGAACTCTTGGATATCCCCAAGTTAATATATCATTGATAGCTCTAAAATTTATAGATTTATCAGTAAAAGGTTTTAAAGTTTGAATCTTAGAACTTGCAACTATTTTCCCACTATTAAAATAAAAGTATAAAGGTTTTATACCTACTGGATCTCTTAAAAAATATGTTTTCTTTTTTATTTTATCATGCAAAGCAAAAGCAAACATTCCTTCTAAATATTTAAAACCTTCGATACCTAACTTTTTATACAACGCAATTATAACTTCGGTATCGCTCTTAGTTTTGAATTCAAAATCTTCTAATATAAGTTTCTTTATTTTTTTATAATTATATATTTCTCCATTAAAAGTTATTATACAATCATGTAGATCCATAGGTTGATTAGATCTTTTATCTATATCTATTATAGATAATCTAGTATGACCCATTACAAAATTTTCTTTTTTGTCTATATATATATCATTAAAATCAGGACCTCTATTTTTTAAACTAAGGATCATTTCTTTTATTACTTCTTTTTTAGGTATCCAATTAATATAAAATATTCCGCACATTTTTAGAATCCTCTCCTTTTTGTAATTTTATCTTTTTTGCCGAGAAGACTCCTTCCTCGCCTTTTTTGGCAGGGAGGAGATGAATCGGCACTATCCTCATACATATAAACCACCTACTGAAAAATATTTCTCAATTTTGTTAATTGAAATAGTTTTTTTGTTGGATAATAAAATTGTTTTTCCAAGATTCATCATTCCATTCACAATAAATTCTTTACCTTTAATCCATACTGAATCTTTCGGCTGAATCTTATATGTTGTTCTTCTAATGCTTGGTTTGTAACCTTTCCTATTCAACTGACAACATCTGTTTGTCACTCGTTTCTGTTTGAATATTGTTGGAAGGCATCTTATGATATTATTATCTGTATTTTCTATACAAAACGCATCATTATAATGTGTTTTCTCCAAACCTAACTTCAATCTATTACAAAATGTCTTGTAGCCAAAGGTCAAGAGACAATCAATATCTTTCTTGAATCTCCATTTGATGATATTCATAAAGGTTGCTCCCTTATATTCCTTGTTTGTGAACTTAATATTTAATCCTTCTTTGTGTAACTTATCATGGCATTTCTCATGTAATAATGCAATATTGGTTGGTTTGTTAGTTCCCCCATCTTTCCTTTGCTTTAGATGATGTAATACCATCTTATCTTTTGCATCTTTACCACATAACTGACATCTACCTTTTTCTCGGCTGAATACAAAATGTTTCATATTTTGGTATCTATATAGACTTCCTTGTTGATATTCTGTCCCTTCAATCTCTGGGTTTTCTAATTTCTGGATGTCGAAGTTACCAACCTCAATAATCTTTCGTGTAATCGGCAACAAATTACCAATTCTATTGATTAGGCTCAGATGTGTCTGATAATTCCGTTCAATGCTTGGGGGTAACCACCCTTCTGGTCTTGTCCGATTATTGAATCGTGGTTTACGATACCATAGCCTGTTTCGTTTTGACCTGCGATACATCTTTCTGTCTGTCAATCGTTTTGAAGTTTTGTTTTCCAAAACAACCTCTCCACAAAATAGTTCTTTCTTGTCTGTTGTGCAAGAAAAACCGATGTTCTTATACCCACTATCAATCTTACAAATGATTTTCTGCGTTTCATTCCTGCAAGGAACTAATAGCTGTATCACAAAAGGTTTTCGTTTCACAACCTTTGCCAATCCTTTCTTCAACAGTTTTCTTGCTTTCGGTGATGTTGTTGGCATCAATGCTTTTCCTTCTCTATTCATTACATACACAATTCCAGATATTGTCTGGACAACTGTATGATGTTGCTGAGTTGCATCGAGGTTGTTAGGAAAGGTTTTTAAGCCATGCTCACTGAGAGTTTCCTCTCTGTTTAAAGACATCGCCACAGAGCTACAAACTTGCAAATTCGTAGGTGTGTATGTATTTCTCTTTCCTAACTTCTGTTGTTGGTTTCCCATTTTTCAACCCTCTAATCAACCAATTACTCTCAAATCTCACGATTCAAGCCCCTTCCTCAAAACCTTTTCGGGTTTAGGGAGGGGTGATTGACTAGATTTACCACCGGTATGTTTTGTATATTGTATTTCTTCATCATTATCTATATCTATATCTGTATCTATAATTGATAAACTTTCTTCATCTATCCCGAATTCTTCTTGCATTTTACCATCCTTATCAACTTTCGGTGCTATAGTATATTGTATACATCCATTTATAAATTCAGTCTTTGCAACAGCAATACCTTCGAAACCTGTATATTTGCATCTTACTTTATTTCCTAATTTTATTCTTTTTATCATTATTTCCCTCTTATTTAATTTTTATATAATTTCCCATTGCTCATGTCCACATTTGGAACATTTAATAATTACTGTACTATAAGGATATCCTTCAACTTCGTTTGTTATATTTACAAATTTATCTATATTATTACACACACTACAAACGAAAGGATTTAATGACCAATCTACTAAATCATTTTTATTTTTTATCATTTTGTATATATATATTTAAATATTAATAATATATAAATATTGACTTCTTGCTATAATTTATAATTTTCATTAATTATCACCATTTAGTACATATACAATGAAATTGTTGACATCTTATATCGACATATAAATATTTATCTCCACAACGTTCTTTACAATCTTCATTTACCGATTCATACAACAAATCATAATTATCATGACTTATATTAAAATAATCAAAAGTTTCATATAAACCACCATAATAAAAAACTGAATCATGATTACAATCAGAAATTATTCCTACTACTATTATAATAAAAATTATTATTGATACTATCAGTGCTGATAATATAGCAGCATTATTTTCATCTTCTGATTTTAACTTTTTCATTTTTATTATAAATCATTAATTTTTAACATTATAAATTACTTCCATAATAAACATTGTTGTTTTTCACTTTCTAAAAAATTAAAATATCTTTCAGGTTTATATTCTCTTGTATTATTATATTTACAAGTAAATGTATTATGAGATATTAACGAACTATAAATCATATTTTCCTTATTACAATATTCTTCAGCAATTTTTATTTTACAAGACATATTTAATATAATTGCATATATAATAAATAATAATATTAATATTATAAATGATGATATTCGTAATATTGTTTTACGTTTCATTTTTTATTAACTTTCCAATTTTCTTTTCCATTATATTTATTTATTCCTATTTCTTCAATATATACCGGACATCCAGTTACTACAATACCATATAACCAAACTTGCATTCTATTTAATGTTGTTATATTAACATTTATTTCTTTACACATTGCAAAATTATATTCTCCTCTTATTTTCATACAATCTACTACAAAACAATGTGTAGCGTTTTCGTCTAATTTACATCCATAAGGATATATAGGATATTCACATTCATACTTTTCATAATTACTTCTTAACATATACGACGAACCTAATATAAAAAAAAGTAATGCAAATATTATTAAAAAAACTAATATACTACATAAAATAATTTCACAATATCCTAATACTAATCGTAATCCATATTCTCTAAATTCATATTTATAATTTCTATAACTACTTATCATACTCCGTTTTATTCTTTTTATAAATTTATTCATTTTTATTATACTTATTTTTTACATTATTATAATATTTTTCAACTTCTTGGTATGATATAGTATATCTCGCAGTCAAACTATCATTAGTTTCTATACCATCAACTTCTATAAAAGGTTTTCCTTCCCATACATTTTGCCAATACATAGAACATAATTCATTATATTTTATTATATTAGGCATTAAACCTAATTCCA
>Ga0207997_1001252_pt1 | contig 13145 bp, 15 predicted proteins | sample AntAceMetag02UKN_FD_184777 | JGI IMG/M metagenome (GOLD analysis project Ga0207997, IMG submission 184777) | Saline lake microbial communities from Ace Lake, Antarctica - Antarctic Ace Lake Metagenome 02UKN (SPAdes) (version 2) | ecosystem: Environmental > Aquatic > Non-marine Saline and...
TTTTTTAGTAAGTCATTTTTAATCTCTTGGCGTTGGGCTTTGAGGATATCAGAGATGAATTGTTTGATATAATTTCTATTTACATTTTCAAATATTGGATAAGGCGAACCAATCCCTGTATATTTTGGAAACTTTTTATCAAATTGTTCTTCTTGTTCTTTATTCATAATTCTATATTAATTGTTATTTATTTAATTCTAACTCCCAAAACTAATCTCATACCCACAAACCCAACTTCTAAAAACAAACCTTCTATCTTCCTATCAAACGGGTTAGCTTCAAAATGGAAATCAACTCTAAAATATATAAACTCTAATTCAGGATTAAGCCAATCTGACACCATATGAAACCATATTCTTTTGTTACCAATTTGTAATATAACCATTTTAAATTAAATATACTCTAAAAAGGTATATCTTCTATACTAATTTTATCTTTAACTTCATCTGATTTGACTTTAGATTTCGGCTCAATTTCTTCATCAATACTTTTAATTAAATTTTCAGGAGTTTTAAATTCTTTAATATCTTTAGCTGCTTCTCTCTCTTGTTTATTTCTATAAGTCATCAGAGCGCTACGCTTACTATGTAATTTCTCATACAACCTATGATCCCTAACTGCGCCTTCCGGATATTTATCATTAACAACCCAAGCATCTTCTTTTATCAAAAGCTTTTTAAATGACCCAGCTTTTTCTATCTCATCTTGAAAAGATAACAACTCCTTAACCGACCAGAAATCTTCTAAGAGATTAGTTAAGAGATTATGTTCACTATTAAAAACTTCTATTTGAGATGTTTTTAATATATTGCCTCTAAACTCAATATGGAATGGCCTTGGCTTAGATAACATAACTTCTAATATCTTAGCGTGTTCTTGATCTGTTAAATTATATTCTGTTTGTTGATATTTTAATAACTTCATATTTTTACAACTTCATCTTTATTATTTTCTTTTTCCTTTAATTTATTTAGATCTTCATCAATATACTTTCCAACAGTTTCAAGAGTCCACTTAAAGTTAGCGTTCTCTTTCAGATATTCCATCACCTTCCCTATGCGTAGGGTAGGGTATCCCTTCAGTAGCTGTGCTGCGCGTAGGTTACGCCTAATATAGCTACTGTTCTGTTCTCTACTTAACTCTTTAATGTTCTTATGATAAGCGTATAGATATATTATCTTAATATCTGTTCTTATTCTTTCACTTATAAGTATATTCTTTATGTTATTATATATATATATAGGCGACAAGACATTGTCCGGACTTTGTCCGACCACTCTCCGAACTTTTTGAGTAGTGTCATCAGCATACTTATATAATTTAGGGATTGATAATATGCCTCTACTAAGCGATTTCTTATCTATAAGTCCTATATCGGCCATAAAAGATATAATAGTTGAGGTTTTCTTCTCGTCTATCTTTGCTATCTTCCCGACCCTATTTGTCCAGTTTTGCCCAGACATTATTCTGAAACCATCTTCTCCTTGACTTGCTACTATTTCGCAGCATATCCAGAAAATTCCATAACCCTCTGATCCAAATTCGTCAAGTAAATCTTGGATCTTAATATCTGAATATGCTGTTGATAAATGTTTGAACCATTTCATAAGTTTTCTTTAATGTTAAATAACTTTCTAATTGTTTTCTTATGACGACACTCTCTATTAAATACTCCAGCAACACAGTCACAAGAGAGTGTGCCATTTTCAAAGAGGAAAACATTATATATCTTTTTAGGATCACTACTACTCCTTACTTTCCACTTTTTCTTTGGTATTAAATCTGGGAATATCTTACTTAGTTTTACCATCTTTTTCTGGCTCAACAATAGGAATATCTTTATCTTCAATATCCATTGAAGGAGTTAGATAAATAACATCTACTAATTTTCCTTGGACTGGTTGTTTTGTGACAGAAACATCTGCTATCTTCCCGACCCAAGCAGCAGTATCTTCCCCCCACTCTTCTCCTAACGCTCTTAATGATGTCTTGTTAGGAGTTAACTTCTTGTTATCTCCGCTGGGCATTTTAAGATCAAATATTAATCTCTCACCATATTGCCCTTTGTCTGGAGTCCCTTCATCTAAGAAGGTAACTTTATCACCATTTCTAATGTCATCATTAGCTTTGGCGAAATCACTATCTGTATATTTACTTATATTAGCCATCTTTTTATGCGCTCTGATTAATAATTAATTAAAGTTAATGAGTTCTCTTTTGAACAACCCAAGCATCCTTTAAGAAATTACCTATACCAGCAGCACCTCTTTTAATTTTATTTTGCTGTCTATGGATTAATAATGCTCCCAAAAACATTCTCATAAATCCATCAAAGTCATCAGAGTATTTGACTTGAATACTCCCGTCTTTTTTAGTATTAACTATCACCATTTTGTGAGTATCAACTCCTTCACATTCTTTTAAAGCAGCAGCATAAGCAGCACATTGCGCCCACATAGTAGGAAAAATACCTGAACTTGTTTTAATGTCACCAAGATATACCTCTCCATCTATTTTACATAAGAAATCTAAAGTTCCGGCATACCAATACTTTTCAGAAAATACTATGCTTTCGCTTTGAAGAAATTCAACTTTATTATCTACTGCCCAGTTGATAAAATGATCTACCATAACATCAACCATCTTCTTATCTTCTTTATTCAATTTATCATATCCTTTATTCTCTTTAGTTTCTCCTTTTAAATGATTAACTATTATCCAAATCTCTATTTGGCGATGGGCTATCGTTCCTATGTCAGCAGCACCTTCTTTCTTCTTGGTATGTGCTACTCTCGCTTCATCTAATACTTTTCCATTAGCAGAATAAATACCATTAGTTGAGTCATAAGTAGAGTTATCTAATATATGGTTAACTGCCATATTCGCAGCCCAAGGTATTAAAGCTGGAGCTGATATATTTTTAAGAATAGTAGTAGCACCGGATATTATATTTCCATCACTTGGAAATGTATATATATGTTTTATTGGATCAAGGATTGGCTTCTCTCTTTTTGTTTTGATTTGTAATTTTTTCATTTTATTCCTCCGCAAATAAAAAACTACAATGTGGACACTCCACAGAGTAGCTTTCTGGATATGCTCCTCCAAACCAAAGTGGATTCACTATCATTTTACAATTAGGACAATATGCCTTGCCTCCTAATATCTCAAATAGATTTCTCCCTGATCTTAAATGCTGAAGAGCAAGCATATAATTTGCTTTATCCCAAACTCCTGCTTTCATCATCTCATAACCGACCTTATGAGTTAAATCTTCTCTCCAAAACTTCCATTTTGGAGTCATAACATCTTCTATCGTGTATTGAGATAATACATCTCGTTCTCTTTTTGTAAAGTTATTCATTTTTAATTCTCCTTTCCTCTTATTAATTAATTTTTTATTTTTACTTCTTCCTCACTAATTTTTAATTTTTTACCAGTTAATTTTTCGTAATCTTCAATGTGTTTAAAAGCTGGCCACATTAATTTGAGAAGCGCTTTAAGTTTAGCTGTTCTAACTCTTGCTCTCCTTTCATTAGTTTTAAGATTTTTATATTTTAAAAAGTATTCTTCTTGTGTCATCTTTGGATGACCAACCTTCCCTTTTATTTTTTTATCCATAAGTTTATTCTTTCTTATTATTTTATACTCTACAGATAGAGTATCAGAATAAGAAAAGCGTGTCAAGCTTTTACTTGTGGATAAGTTTGTTCAATTTTACTATGCTCTTTCTTGTGTCTATTCCTTCATTTCTGGATTTTTCTTTCTTTTAATTTTAATCCTAAGCGATAAGCTAAGGAAATTAAAAGAAGAGCAACTAAGGAAAGTCCAGCAACAATTTTATCTCTATAGATAAGATCAACTGCTACTGGCATTAAGAAAAGAATAACAGCAAGGATAGCATCTCTAACTAATAAATTTTTATCCATTTTTATAAAACTTTTTAATTTGTTTTGAGAACCAACCTACTTGACTCTCAAGTGCGACCTTTAATTCTTTGTTAATACTAATCTGTTTATTATATTTATCTTCTAATCTGTTCAATTTTAACTTGAGTTGACCTATCTCTTGCCTTTGCTCTTTAATTGTTATTAGAAGCTCTCCTGTGGCCTCTACGGGTTCATTAACAACTTCTCTTAACGACTCAACAAACATAATAAGGTTATTACCCGGACAAACTGTTTTTGCTTCTTTTACTTCTCTATGGCCTAAAATATTCTCAATAGGAATATCCCATATCTTTTTTAGTTGACTAACTATTCCTTTCAATGTTTCTAATTGTTTTTCAGTAGGATGTTCAATCTGAAAATTTCCAGTCAAAGCAATTCCTAATGATTTATAATTCATTCCACTTGCCCGGCAATGTGCGCCAACTTTATCTTGTTTTCTTCCTTCGTGTAATACTCCATCGGCAGTAATAAAAAAATGATAACCTATATCTCCCCACCCTTTACTAATATGATATCTCTTAACTGCTTCAAAAGTAGTTCTATCTCTTGAAGTAGCTGTATGATGTATAATTAAATATTTTATTTTCATAATACTTTGTAGATGTCAATTATAGTTCTATAAAGTTCTAAGCAAAAAAATGAAAAGAAACATATAGTAAATATAATACACCAAAAAATTATTCTTCTTAATATTTTTTTATTCTCTTTGTCCATATATAGAAAAAAGGGAGTTAAACAGTTCTTTTTTCTATAGTTAGAGGTTGCCCCTCCATATTATATTTTTAGCTGATAACTCCCTTTTTAATTAAACCATTTTGATCTTATTAAATCAATTATAAAATTTATACTAATACTAATTATGAAAATAAGAAGAGCAGCGCCAGTTCCTATCTTGCCAAACACAATATCGTGTTTGGATATTTTCTCTTGATGCTTACTAACCAATTCTTCAATGGCAGTTATTCTAACATCAGAAGCAACTACGACTCTAACATTCTCCTCAACAGTTTTACAAACTATTCCAAGATTAGCGTCAATACTTTCAACTTTCCCTTTAATATATCCTAATAATATTTCGTCTTTTTCTCTATTCATTTAATTGATTATAAAGATCATTCAATCTTGAGTCATAGGTTTTGAGCCAAAGTTGAAAATCTTTTTGATTAGCTGTCTGCCCGAACTTTTTTATGTTATTGCTAAACTCTTGTTGTAAGCTATATATTTGTCCAGATACTCTTTGTTCTTTTATATTTCTCATATAAAGGAAAGTGATTGGTCTTAATACCATAGTCCAGAAAGTCCCAAGTTCTTCAGCTAATTCCTTAGTAATCTTTCCTTTATCTCCTGCTCTTGGTTCTGACATTACTAATTCTGATACTCTAATAATTCTTCTCATACTATACCAGAACATATCTCCAATTTGTTTTGGCGCTGGATCATTAGGATTATATACAGGTTCAAAATCAGTTCTTTGATTAGATGCTATTTCAATAACTAATTGATGTAATGGATGTAAGTCCCACTTAAAAGTAGAAGCCAATGAAGCTATCTTGTTTGTGTTATAAGGCATAAGTCCTGACTTAATTCTATAATAATATCTTAAAGGAAGGTTAGCAGGAGAAGAGAATGTCATCACTAATTCTTTTGGCTGTCCGTCAACATCAGCTTTTTTGTAATATCTTCTACAATATTGATCTCTTCTAAATCCAAATCCTTTAGTCATCATTAAATCTTTGCCCATAATTATACCAACAGTTATTGCTAACCCTCTACCAAAAACTTTATCTGCTGTTAATGGATTAGCTTTAGTCCATATCTCCCCCTTCTTTATCATATCAATATATTTGCCCGGCTTAGAAAGATAACTCTTCCATAATCCTTTAATCATAGTTCCATAAAGTTTTGCCATTACTACCTTAAATGTAGGAGTAAAGAATACTTTATTCATAATGCGTCTTGTCATAGGAGGAACAGAAGCATAATCTCCGTGGAAAAGAGCTGCTGTTTGTGCTGATTCTAATCTTCCAATACCTTTACTTCTTAAATGATTGTAAGTCATCATTCTTATTAACTTATCTCCAGTCCAAGCTATATTCCAAGAAGCAGTATATATGGAAGATAGAACCTTTTGAGGATTTTGTTTATAAAAATTAGTTTTTTCTAATAGACCTAACATCATACTACCATCACTATCTAACTTTGATTTTAATCTACTGACATCTTTCATATAAGCGCTAAATGGATTAGAGAAAGGTTGAGAGAATAATCCATTATTATAAGCAATCCAATATTCATCATCTTTATTCTTTAAACTCTTAATTGCTTTTATTAAACTTCTTGGCATTTTAGGAGTTAATAGAGCGCCTGCCATAGCCGACTGAACTACATCATACATAGGAAGGAAGATTGGATTATAGAATTGAAGCATTTTAACAGAAGCCATAACTCTTCCAATACCAGATCCTGACCTTGATAAATCTGCCATATACTTTTCTAAGTATTCTTCAAAAGCAGGATGTAAAGAATATCCTTTAAACTCTGGAGCTATCTTTGTAGGTAGATTGACCCATTCTGGAGGAGCGTCAACTGTTAACTCGGCCATACCTTCCTTCTTGGCCATCTCCATAATATCTTGAAGAGCAAACTTGTTCTCTATATATCTTCCATAAACTGCCATAATATCTCTAATATCTACATCAGCGCGTTTCATAACTCCTTCTTTTTCTAAAGCTAAAACTAAATCAGCAAGAGTAGGAGTTTCTCTTCCATAAATACCATAAGGGATAGAAGAGATGACCTTATCGGCAACATCAGATGGTAGCGCTTCCATTGTATCTCCAAGCCATAACTTGACTGGGAGATGAACATATTGTATTTTTCCCTTTTCATATTTTGTAATCAAAGCTCTATTGTTTTCCAATTCTTTTTTAAGTTTAGCAACCCTTTCAGGATTTGTTCCTTTATTTATTGATTCCATTAAATGTAAGTTTCTTTCTTCTAATCTTTTAATATGACTTTGTGGCCAAGGAGATTCTAATCTTCCTCTACTTTGTAGCTTTGTTAAATAACCATCAAAGAATTTTCTAATGTTTTGATAAGCAGGTGAATACTTTTTACGGATAGCTGGTTCTAACTTTCCAAATAGTCCCGGCCTTTCAGCAATGAAAGCAAGTTCAGTATAATCTGATCTTGTTAATCCCATTCCTTTAAATTTTTGAATAGCTTGTAATGTTTTCTCTTCACCAGCAACTCTCTTAGAAATAAAGTTCTTAATATTAATTCCAGTTAAAGGAGCGCCAACATCTTTATATGGTTTCTCAACATCAAGGATTTTGAAAAATCCATCTTTAACTTTTAAAATATCTTCTAATATAGCTCCCGGATTAGCTACTCCTCTTTGCGCTTGGTAATTAACGATAGCATCTAATAGATCACTATCGGTATCATAAGCATATCCATATCTTTTTAGATCATCTCTTATCTCATCTAAAGGAAGCCCAGTTTTATTATTGCGCAAATATAAAGGAATTTGATTTAACTCTTCTGATAAGAATCCAGCTCTATATGATTTGATTCCACCAGCTATTTTAATTGCTTTGAACAGATCAGTTACTTCTCCTTTAATTTCTTTATTAATTGCCATTAACGCCTCTTCTTCAACTGCTTTTAATTCTTTTCCGGATAAACTATCTAACATCATTAAATCTGTTTGTCCTTTTTCTGTTTCTTTTAATTCCTTTAACATATCAGATTTGAATTGTTCTGAACTAATAGCTTCCCCTTTTGTTTTTTTCAATAGAGCTTCTTTATCAGCTCCTAAAGATAATCCAATTTGTTCTAACGGAGTTTCAATCTCCTCAACATTTCCTGTGATAGTTCTTTGTTTTGGAGTTCTTTTAGGACTAACCTTACGATATTCTATTGGAATGCCACCGGGAGTATGAGTAGGGAGTCCTTCAGTTGTTACTGATTTCTTTTTCTTTGTTATTTTTTTAGTAGTTGCTACTCCTTTCATTTTACCTTCCATAACTTTATTATATTCACTCTTCTCTAATTTACTTAACTTGCTCATATCAACTGGCTCTTCTTCAAAAGTAATTTGTTTTTTAATAAAACCTTTAGTAGTTTGAACAATCATTGTGCCATTATCATAAACATCTTTAACAATTCCAAAGCCGGGCAATTGTTCAACTTGTCCTTTTTTCTTACCACGAGTAATTGGTTTCTCAATTGGCACTTCGTTAACTCTAACTACATCACCGGGAGTAATATTAATTCTAATTCCAGCTCCTGCTTGTAAGGTGTTATAATCCTTAACCTTAGCAATAGCATCTAAATCAATAAACTCTCTTAACGACTCTTCGTTACCCATTTCAGGACTAAACTTAACTGTGAATATATCTGCCTTGTTAGCATTTTTATCTGACTTCATAAACATACCAGTCAAATCAATTTGAGTTCCTTCACCACCTGCCTTTTCTATAATCAAATCTCCTTGCTTATAAAAATCAGCAACTAAATAATTTAATTCAGCTGGGACTTCTTCTCCTTTAAATATCTTATATACAACATAGTCGGCCTGACTAAGTGGTTGTTTATATATTGAAATTGCTCCCTTACCTACTTCTTGATAATTTAATTTATTAAATGTAGGTGAAAAGCTTTCTTTAGAAATAGGTGGCCTTGAAGCTGACAACGATTCTATTGCTTTAGTAACAGGTGGCATTTCCGATTTGAATCTAACTGGCTTAATATCCATCATTCCACCAGTAATCATTTCTGGCTTAGGTAATGGAGATCTAAGAGAAACATCTTTAGCTCCTCCTGTTTGAATATCTGCCATTGTTTGGACTCCAGCGCCACTTCTTGTAGCTGGTTTAGTAGAAGTTTTACCTCCCATTAACATTTTTTGAACAGCAGGTCTTTGCGCAGGAGTAACTGATCCACCCCACATTTTTCTTTCCTTTGTTAAAATATCTGCTGTCCTAACAAGGACAGGTCTTTCATTAGTTAATGTTTGATATGCTTTATTTAAATTAGTAAATGCCGCCTTGCTACCACCAGCGTCAGGATGAGCTGTTTTTGCTAAGTCAATATATTGTTTTCTGATAGCTGTTTTAGAAGCATTTTTTGAAATATTTAAAATACCTTCTGCTTCTGAAGTAGCGATTGGAAGCGATTGTTTAGTTGCTATACTTGACAATTTTTTTGAAATAAATTGTTTAGTTAATCCGCCTACAATAGCTAAGTCAAGTAAGCTTTCAAGTCCGGTTTGTAATACCGCAGTTTTCCAACCATAACCAGAGTTCATTAAATCTTCTGTTCTTTGCGCAGCAGTTTCAATTTTAATTGGTTCTTGAGGAGTTTTAATCCATTCTTCTTTCCCTATCATTTTTAGTGCTGCTTCAGTAGGATGAGGAACTTCTATCGCTTCATCTTTTTCTCTTAATCCTAATCCTTCAGTTACTCTTGAATAAGTTCTAATAGGCCATTCATAAAGAGCTTTACCAATAGAAGAAAGAGTTTTAACTGGATGTTGAACAGTAGTTTTAATTCCACCTCCGATAATATCTTTCCAATCTTTTAAGAATATTTGTCTGGTGGTTTTAACATTTTTCTTAGCTTTTTCTGCGGCTTCTTTTAGTTGAGTCATATATGCTGCTCTGGCTTCCTTTTGTATTTTCCCAATATAATAACCATCAACCTCTTCTTGAGGGATTTCACTCTTAAAACGCACCCCACTTGATCGTGGAGAATTAAATCCAGTAGTGTTTTGTCCAAAATTTATTGACATAATTTTAACCTTGTGATCCCGGGAATACTGGGAAATAATAAGGAGTTCCCTTCGTTTTAATTTCTTTAGCTTGTTCTGGAGTTAAATCAGAATAATGTTTATATACTTCACTCTCAATATCTTGTGGAACTAAATCTGGATATTTGCTTTGTAATTCATTAATTAATGCCTCTCTCGTTTTATAACCAACTGGGCTATACCCTTCCATTACGCTTCCAGCATCATTCATATCACTATAAAATCCACTAAGTAATTCTTTCTGATCTTCGTAATTGTATTTATCAATTTGCCATTGTTGATAAGGAGAAACACCACTATCTTGAGGAGCTGTAGCAATTAAAGTTTTTTCAAGAGTTCTTGGATTAATAGCATATAAAGAGTTCCCTACTGTCCTTAACTCAAAATCTTCTGTTCCACCAGTAGCAGCAAGATAATCTTGCGCTGTTGTGTAAGCTTCATCTAAACTCATATTAAGATTAATTCCTGCTTCAGCATATTCTATCATCAAATCTCCAACTTCTCCTTTTTCACTTTTAATCTCTTCATAAGCTTTTTGAGCATTCTCTAATGATTTATAAATAGAATCTTTATAGTCATCATTTAACCCATCAATAATCTCTTGATTAATTTCAACGAATTTTGATAGAGTTTCAAATTCTTTTTCTTGATCATAAATAGCAGAATCAACAGCTTCTTTTACAAACTGGCGCGCTTCACCAAATAATCCTTGTTTAGCTTGAAGAACTGCTGCCTTAGATGAAATGTCAGAATTAATTTTAGATAATCTTCTTTCATACTTTGTTCTTGTTACCGCCTGCTCTCCTTCTATTAAGTTCATTGTAGTTTGTCTTCCTTCAATTATTCCTAACCTATCATTCATTTCAGCTTCTATATTATTGTATTGTGTTTGTAGTCCACCTATCTCATCATATCCAGCTTGAAGAGAAGAAAAATAATCTTTAGCATCTATTCCAATATCAGCAAATGCTCCGGAAGTTAAATCTGTTCTTGACTCTCTTTCTTCTTGAGAAGTTTTAATTTCATCCATTATGTCTTGTTGATCTCCACCTATTGCCTCTGTTTGAGCAGCTATGTTAGCAGCTTGATCAGAATAGAATTTACTGATAGCTCCATAGCCAGAAGTCATATCAACAGCATTTCCAGCGAAAGGATCAACTGTCGGAATCTTAAATTCACTATTATTAAGATTAGATAAATCAGAACTAAATGCTTCTGGCTTAATTTCTTTAGATATTAAATTTTCATTAGTCCAATCTATTAGATGAGGTTGAGTTCCTAAATCAGAAGCAAGTTGTTTATTAGCTTCTTGTTCAGTTAATCCTTCGCCATAAGCTTGTCCAGTAGATTTGTTGTATATTGTTCCACTTCTATTTTCTAATTGTTCGTATGTAATTGGCATATATTTTTTATTTTTTATTTAAACACCGACCTTTATTATCCATTATAAATTCCTTTTACTTTATATTCAATGGTTAACATAACTTCACCAGTTCCTGACTTTCCCCCAGCTGAATAGAGAGTAATTGTATCACCGGCTTCTATGTCTTTTTTTAACAAAGTGATTCTACTACTATTCCATATTGCTTTAGAAACTTCTGAAGTCCCAGTATAATAATAATCTCTATCTGACTCTTTCCCTACTTCTAATGTAACTCCTGCGTCTGCTGAACTTGCTTCTGTATAAAGAATGAAAGCTCTTGTTATCTCTGCTTTTAATTCTGTATGTAAGCAAACCTTAGTATCTGCTGCGCCTGATAGATCTATTGAAACTGATGTTCTTTCAACTGAACTTGGGACATCTTCTAAGTCAGAATAATTTACTTCCTTACTCTTCTCTTCTGAAGGATCTTCTTCTATTATCTTATCATATTTTATTTTTCCTGTCTTCTCATTAATTTTCATAATATTATTATTTTTCTGCGTCTATATAAGGTTCACCCCAAACTTCAAGATCTCTAACCTTAACATTTCCACCATCATATCCGAACCTAAGAGCTAAATCTTTATCTGCTACCTTTAAGTGAGAAGAAGAACGCATTGCTCTTAATGTAACTCTTTTAACTTTTCCGTGCTTAGCGTAAGAAACTGTTCCAAATAATGAAAATGCGTCATCAGGATCAGTTTGAGTATAAATCTTTAAATTATCTCCAGCTACTAAATAATTTCCTAATAAAACTTTTATTGCTTTTACCCTAACCTTTCTTCCTAATGGGATAGCTATCGTATCAGCTATAAGTCCAGTTGCTCCTCCACTAAGAAGAGATTGACGATATAACGAACCATCATTAGTGCTAAAATAAATATAATATCTTCTTGCTTTAGTGGTCAAAGCTGCCACCGCTTGAGCAGAAGACCAACCAGTAAATGGCCTATATAAAACTGCTGGATAACCCGGCAATGGAGAACCATAAGCCGATATACTATTTTCTCTATTCCCGGAATATATCATATTTCCTAAAACATCAGTAACATTATTTCTTCCATATGGTGCGTTTATATTTACATTTATTTTTCTTGGAGATGTAGAATAGGAAAACTTATAAGTTCCTCCTGAAGTAAAGGCATAATTCCAACCACCAGCATTAACTATTGAAACTATATTAACATCTGGAATTGGCCATTCTCTATTCCAAGAAGGAGAATAAGTATCCCAAAATATTACTTTTGTGTCACCACCAATAACAATATCACCAAGATTTTTAGTAATGCCCATAACAAGTTTCAACCCGTCATCATTAATGCATTGAACTCTATAATCAGAAGCGAAATCTAAAATATCAGAACCAGTTACTAATGTGCGACTATCAGTTATCTTGGCCATTCTATTTTTATCTCCTATCCAAAGCTTATCTCCAAATAAATGAGTTGGATGATAAGCATAATCTTGTAGTCCTGTCATAAAACTATCAGACCAATTTGTAGGATAAGAACTTGTAACATCCCAACGACCAACTTGCGTCTTCTGTGTATAAAAAGCAAACGACTTATAAAGATCTAATCCACCGGCAGGATCTGTAATAACAGAAGAAGCAGTTGCCCTTAAATCAGAAATAGTTTCTGGAACTGTAGTATCTGAAAGATCTACTTTATAAAAATGTCCATTAGCTCCTAATCCATAAAGATAACCATTATTTGCGCTTGTGGCTTTATTAGCAAAAGCGCGAACATCATCTTTAACAACGCCTGATGTAAATTTTACTGGTGCGGCAGATGTTTGTAATAATCCAAATTCATTACTTCCTTTATATGGAGAAATAGAAGGAGAAATACCTTTCGCAGCATAAAAAATACCACCTCTGCTGCCAAAGTAATTTTCACTCTCTCCAGTTAGCCAATCTTTAGTTGTAAGTTCTAATACTTTAATCATTAATGTTTATCCT
>Ga0207997_1001253_pt1 | contig 13142 bp, 42 predicted proteins | sample AntAceMetag02UKN_FD_184777 | JGI IMG/M metagenome (GOLD analysis project Ga0207997, IMG submission 184777) | Saline lake microbial communities from Ace Lake, Antarctica - Antarctic Ace Lake Metagenome 02UKN (SPAdes) (version 2) | ecosystem: Environmental > Aquatic > Non-marine Saline and...
CTATACAAAAAGAAAAGTCAAAGGACTAAATAACCTTCCCTCTCCCAAATGAGACGGAAGATTATTTAAAACCAAAAAAAGGAGAAAAATGAAAATAAAGTTATTTGAAGGATTGGATAAAGAAGCATTGGAGAAAGAAGTTAATTATTGGTTAACAAAAAATCAACCGCTCTGTTCTTCTTTGGAGATTGTAGATATAAAGTTGGCTTATAGCGAAAGCAATGAGGATGGGAAAACTCTTGTTATGGTTGTTTATAAATAAAGGAGAGTCAAATGACTAAAGTCGTTAATTTGAGAGTAGATAAGTTTGATGTGTATATTGGGAGACCAAGCATATTTGGTAATCCCTTTGGTGTTGTAAAATATGGCCGGGAAGGCTGTATTGCTGAATTTAAAGAATACTTCTATAAAAGAATTGCTGATGCCGCACATAGTGTATACAACGCAGAATTCAAACGCCGTATTGATGCCCTTAAAGATAAAACCTTAGGTTGCTACTGTAAGCCTAAAGCTTGTCACGGTGATGTTATTGCTGAGTATTTAGATAAAGGAGTCAAATGACTAAAACTATTTGTTTCCTTGCTTACTCATATCTGATATTACATATTGGTAAGTGGTGGAGTTCAGGATTTAAATTCAACTAAAAGAAAACCCTCCCTTTCCCCATTCGGGTAGGGAGGATTTTCTCTACTTAAAAAGATTAATAATGTTGTAGAGTATAAACAGGAGAAGAAAATGAAGAATAGTAAAAGTGTATTTTTTAGTAAAAGAGTTGAAGGATTTGATTATAAGTCCATCAATGGAGATGTTTATAATTTGACTGTTATTGGTGCTTCTTTGAAGCAAGGTCCTAAAGGGCAATATATGCACGTTACTGCGAAGAATGTTGACAACCCTTTAATGCCGTCTGTCAGATGTATATTTCCCTCAAGTAAAGAAGCATTATGGAAATATAATTCATTCTGTCTCTCTGCTGGTTATAAGAATGAAGAAAAAGTTAAAGATAGTGATGATTTAGTCGGCAAGAAATTTAGCGCGAAACTTGAAGTTCACGATAATCCCCAGGGAGATAATAAGTTCATTGACGGACTTCAATATATTTCCTAAGCAAATTTGTACCGAGAGTGAGAGATGTCGTTTAAAATATAATGTTTAAATACATTAATACCGGTGTCTCTTACTCTATCATCACATACTACATAGAGAATAGAGAGTGTTTGTCAGGCTATTAACTGAAAGAAAAAGCCGGAGTTGAGAAATGCTTTCTATTCTCTTATTTTTTTTAATTAAAAGTGGAGTCTGGCTAGAAGAATCTGGGGAGAGTGGCGTTCTGGCGAAAACGCACACTATGGGAATCTGCAACTCCAAAAGAACTACACACTACTTGTAGAAGGTAGACGGAAACCTAACCGTTGTAGCATATTAAAAGCAGAGCAGGTTCAAATCCTGCCTCTCCCCAGAATCAACAGGAGAAGATTATGAGAATAGATGAACAAGTCTTACTAGGAGTCAGAATTGAATTAGAAAAATTAGTAACCGAAAGAGAAGGAATGATTGCAGAAAACCAACAAAGAAGCTGTAGCAGCTATAGCCCTGCTTACGGTGAAAATGGTTTTTTTAATATTACTAAAGAGATGGAAATTTTAAGGGAAAAGTTAAATTTACTTGGAAAATAATATCTGGGGAGAGTGGTGCTCTGGTGAAAGCACTGTTGACAGTTGTTAAGGAGAATGAGTGGAAAAATCTGGCCACCGAAAAATAGGTTCAAATCCTATCCTCCCCAGATTAAATTAAAGGAGAAAATTATGTTATCTAAAAGAGAATTAGTAAAAGTATTTACATCTATGGATAAATTCGTCGAAGAAATTGATTGGCTTTGGAGAGAAGAACCATTAGATAAAGAAGAAACTGGGCAAATCGCAGGAAATTTAAAGGCCAGATTAGATGATGAAAATGGAAATTAATAAAGGAGAAAAATGGGATATATGAGACATCACACAATAGTATGTTGCGGAGTAAATTTTGGGGAAAGCAAGAAGTATTGCAAAGTAAAAATAGATATTAAAGATGCTCATAAGGAGGCAAAGGAAATTTTTAATTATGTGTCTCCTTTATCTCCCGCTACAACTAATGGTTATCGAAGTTTCTTTATTCCGCCCGATGGAAGCAAGGAGGGGTGGGAAGAATCTGATAAGGAGAATGAAAATAGGGAAAAATTTATTAAATGGTTAAAAAGTATCAGATATAAAGATGGAAGTTCCCTTGTAAATTGGGTGGAGGTTCAATTTGCGGACGATGAAGGGGTTTTATTAGTAAGAGAAAAATAACAAGGAACCAAATGTTAAATAATTTAGAATCCAAAATGATTGGAGCAATGGTTATTATTCTATTATTGCTCATTGTTATTAATAATTGCGCTAATTAAAGGAGAGTTATGAAAACAATTTTTTTATTGTCAATAATTGATTTAGATACCGGAGCAAGTTCACCCTCAGCAGTTTTTGATTCAAGAGAAAAACTAGAAGCAGGCATAGAGGAATGGGAAGAAGATTTAAGGATGAAAGTGAAGGAGGGGATCGATTATTAAATAAATGAATTTTATTTAAATCATTTTTAAGCCAATGCGGAGCTACCTGGAAAGGCACGTTGGCTAATGCTCTTTAATGTCATACCATCAGGAGTAATCAGTCTCCATTCAAAAGAGATAAGAGCTACTGAAAGGGTTGTAGCCGCTTTAAAGAGCAATTTAAACTCTCTGATGTTCTGCACGCCGATTAAAGCACGGTAAGAACTAGAGCATGGTAGCTAGTCACGTCAAAGAGCACAATATAAAGAGGGCAGTGTGGAAGAGACCACAGACCGTAACAGGAATTTCTAGAACGGGTTCTAAGGTAAGAACGCAGGCCTCGTTAACCTGCAAGTAGAAATAAGCCGTTCAATTCGGCACTTCGCTCGTTTTTCAGCTGCCCTCTTTTAAATTAATGGAGAAAAATGACTAAAGAAGAAATAGACAAAAGCAGGAAAATTTTACACAAAGCAATGGATCTGTATTTTTTAGGAGAAGTAGATTGTATCGCAGAAGGAGTTGAAAAAATTGTCGTTATAGAAAAGATTGAAAAACAAAAGGAGAAAAATGGACTTAAGAATATTAAACAATAAGGAAGAAGGAAAGAAACTAATATATTTAAGTTTAGCAATTGTAGATATGGGTATTAGCGTAGTTGCATGTGATAAAAAAGGAAAATTTTATATGAATGACTACCTTGTATGTTTCGGTACTAAAGGAACAATGTCAAGATATTTTAATGTAAACACCTCACTAGGATTTGATTTAGATAAAGAAGGCAGAATTGAATTAGATAACAAATAATCAAAAAGGAGAAAAATGAAAAAGATAATAGTCTGTGTAATGCGGCCAGACTGGATTAAACCTTACTGCACAGAAGGTAGGTTAATTCCGGTAGTATTGCTTTCCTCGCACCCAAACTATGGCCCGGAGACAAGATTTGACTACGGTTTTCTGCAAGTTGCACTCGAACAAGGATATTCTGTATTTTTATTAAATAAGGAGAAAAATGAGAATATTTAGAAAAGTAGAAGAATATATGAAATTTGCAAAAGTAGTAAAAGCAGTTGAAAAAATGATGGCAAAATATGGAATCAACGATTATTGGGATATAGAACTTGAATACACCGTCTATTCACCCAAAAGAAAAGAACTTGTATGGAGTATTTATTCTGGAAAAGGGAATATCGGCTTTTCTAAAGCACCTACTGCTGAACTTGCTCTTTGGCTTTTCGAAACAAAAATTAGAAAGGAGATAGGATGGAAATAAATAAAAGAAAAATAGGAACAAAAAAATATGTTCGTATCGTCCTAGAGAAAGATGAATATGCAAATTCCTTAAATTGTGTTGAAGCAAAACGTTTGAACCCACTGCCCGGAGACAAAGAAATTGATATCGGAGACAAATTATACATATCTCTTGAAGCTGAAATTGCCAAAAAGTTAGGTAAAGAATTAGTCGCAAGTGCTGAAAAGGAGAGTTTATGAAACTCAAAGAAATTATGTCAGATATAAGACGTAATAACGAACTTGTAAAGCAAGGAGGTGCCATTGGCCTGGGTATTTTAGAATGCCAAAGAGAGGGTATCAAACTAAATGCTAAAGATTATTTCAATAAAGTATTATCACGAGCCCAAGACGTCTCAACATTCATCGCCAAGCATCGTAATGAAGACTTCGAAACAGTACTCAAAAACGCAGAGTGGCAAAGATATCTTAAAAGACGCTATCTCAAAAAAAAGAAACTTGACAAATTAAATAATAAATGATATTATTATTTTAATCAATGAGAAGTAGCCTTTTTATTTAGAATTAATAGCCCCAGAGTAGGTTAAGAAAGTATTGCTACTTTCTCATTGAAACCGAAATGGGGCTTTTTTCTACTAAGAAAAAAATGTTTGATAAAAAGAAATACAATCAGGAATATCATCTTCATCATATAGAAAAAGAAAAGAAATATAGCCGAGAATATTATACTCAGCACAAAGAAAAAGTGAAGAAATGCCACCAAGAATATACAGAAAAACACAAAGAAAAGTTAAAAAAATATTATCAGGAATATAAGGAAAAACACAAAAAAAAGCTAAATGCCAAAAAACGTGAAAAGATGCACAAAAAAGGTATTAACATAAACTTTTATCTTACGTTAGGAATTTCTGATACTCCAATATATAAAAAAATGAAAGGACAAGAACGCAGATGCAATATGAGAAACGCAGGCAAACTTACTTTGGCAACTATTCAGCAAGTTTATGACGAAAACATTGTCGCCAATAGTGATGTTTTGAAATGTATTTATTGTGATAAAGAATTAACATTAAAACAGGCTACTCTTGAGCATAAACAGCCAATCACACGAGAAGGAACTAATGACAAAGAGAATTTAGCAATTGCTTGTGGACATTGTAATCACAGTAAAAATAATAAAACGGAAGCAGAATTTGAAGAATATCTTATAAATAAGGGAGGCAAAAATGTTTAGCATAAATGTTGATTGGTCTGCACCAGATACTTTTGATAAGTGGGAGTTTATTGGCAGAGATATTGCTTACTCAGATAAAGAAAAAGACGGAAACGGAGATCTTGGTTTTCCCATGATGAATTATGCTTATCCAATCTATAATTTCGATGGAGATGAAGAAAAAATTGAAAAAGTATGCCAGGAAACAAATTGCACCGTTGTTCGTAATATAGATGAAGACAAATACTATCTCGCTCTTACCGGCGGAGGAACGGATCTATCCCAAGACATTGCTTACGCATATATGATTATTTCCGGATATATCGAATGGGATATTCTTGATGAAATCAAGCTTTCCCAATGTTTATCAGTTAGCGAAAAAACATACAGAAAAATTCTCCGGCAAGCATTCAAACAATATAAAAATCAGAAAACTAGAGCCAGTCTGAACCTAAATGAAATCAAAAGTTACATCAAAGAGTCTCTAGAAAGAACAGAAAAGGAGAAAAATGTTTGAGAAAGATAAAGTAATGCAGGCTTTTGAAAAAGAGTTTGAGCATTATAAAAAGAAAAATATAAACCTCTACGGGCTGATTAACGAAGTTGGTGAATTTATGTTCAGACTTCACACTTTTAGCGAGAAAATCCATCATTACATAATATGGGGAGATATGGAGCAAAAATGATAATAAGAAAAGTTGTTGAAGCCCATTATGATTCTTATCTTGATTTGGGAACTTGGTATGTGTTAAAAACTGCTGGAGATTGGGACACCGTTTTTGTTGATGTATACAATGGCGGAAAAAAGAAGCATACAAGAGAAAAAATTACCTGTCTTAAATATGGAGTTGGCTTTCTCAAATTAGTTAATGATTTTGTGAATGAATTACCTATTGAGGAGAAAATATGAAGTTCTTTAAACAGTTTTTATTATTTAAGAATATCACCGATAACAACTTTGAATTAGTCAGAATGAACTCTCTACCCTTCGTCAATGCAAAAGTACCAGAGAAGTTAAAATTGGCTGTTGCTAAAGAAGCTAAAGAGCAACAGTGTAGTCAAAAGAAAATCGTGATAAGTGCTTTAGAGAATTATCTAAAAAGCGGGATTGCTAAGGAACAAAATGGTCAGAAATGACCTTTGGGTCTTCTAAAGCGGAGGGTGAAATATCCCGAGTGAAGGGATTAAACCCCAATCGGTAATCCCGCCAGTAATAATAAAAAGGAGAAAAGATGAAAAAACCAGTTGCTAAGTTCATTGCATTAAATGGCGGAGGTTCTTATAAATTAGAAATCTATCTTGTAGAGAATGCCCCAGAGAATCAAAATGCTTGGGCAGATTCACAGGGTGAAGTAGTCTTCGATTACCAGTTAGCAGGAGTTAAAGCAGACTTAAAGAAAGACGGATTTACAGTGAAAGTAATTAATTAAAGGAGAAATAATGTGTAAACCTATAATGAAAAACGGAAGATGTATAGCGGGGAATTTGGAAAAGACAGATTTGCATATTTGTAAAGGTTGTGAAGTTGAATTTATCAAAGACCTAAAGAAAGCAAAGTTTTCAGGCCTGATTATACGTTCAAGCGGTAAGAAAGTAAAGTTATAAAAGGAGACACAAAATGTTTTATAAAAAAATAGATTTAAGAAGCACGAAAGCAATGAAAGAGTTCTTATCTAATCACTTTAGATACTACACTATGAATTCGTGGAATCTCTCTACTTCTTATGCACATAATCTAAAGATTCATAATGTAATTCCCGGTGAATTGCAAGACAAAGCTTACGAACTTTTAGACACCGAATATTTTTATTCAGATTTCATCAATCAACTAATCAATGAATTTAATATTAATCACTCATATGAATACCAAGCCGGATTCAATGGCCGGAGTGGAGGATATCTAGTTCTTTCTAAAGGAGGCCAATACACCGAAAATCTAAAATTTAAGCCCGAGGATCCTAAAGATGCAAGAAGTTATTCAGATGTCTACGGAAGATGGATTTCGCACCAAGAAGCAATAGATATGAAAATTGCTTATCATTCATTTCCTGGAAGAACATATTCCCAACCAGGGAAATCAATTGACCAAGATGAAGATTTCGAAGATTGGGACCTATATTCATTAAAAGATAGAGTAAAGTTAGTCCAAGAATTTGACCTATTATGTGATGATATTGTTAAAGAAACTATTTATGCTTGCAAGAATTTCAAAGTTGAGGAAAAAGAAATCAAAGTCTCAAAAAAGGTTAAAGTTTTAGTTGAAAAAGGAGGAAGAAATGATCGAAATTAAAGGTGGAAATAGATGCACATGGGGCCAGAATCCTCATAGAGTAGAAATTATGATAAGATTTTTTATAGAACACCCGGAATTCAAAGATAAAAAGTATCTCTATGATTTCCATCACGAATATTTATCCGGAAACAAAGGATTCGCCATGGTATATGGTGAGAAAATGCTTCCAGCTAAAAATAACGAAGGCAAAGAAGTCCCTACCTTAACCACCGTCGAAATTGGTAGAATAAATTATGAAGTTGAAACCAAAGATGAATATAGTAAAGAATTTAATATGAATTGGGAAGTTTTGAACAAAGTTGTCTCAGTTGAATTTGTTAAGGCCAAAGAAAAATCTAAAAAGGAGACAGAAGATGAAAACGAAAATGAAATGTCTGGTTGATTTGGGAGAAAAAGGAGAACAGTCTAGATATATCATTCTTAAAAATGCTGAAGAAAGGGAAGAAATTGAAAAGGAACTCGCCGGAATGCTTCCTTATGAAAAAGAATTCATTACCACCAAAGGAGAAAGTATCACTGGAAGTCAAATTATATTAGAGGAGGTAATTAAATAATGGAAAAGAACCTTAAAAAGAAAGATTTAAACGATATTAAGAAGATAAAGAAACGCATACATGAAGAAATGATAGACATTGAAAAAGAATATGATGTTTCCGATTGGACAGATAATTATCTTGAGCCTGGAAGAATGGAAAGTGAAGAAGCCTTTAATCGAGGATATTATGAGGCAATGCAGGTTATCAAAAACATTATAGAAGGTAAAAAATGAAAAGAATGAAATGGGAAAAGATTAAAGAGAAATTAGCAAAAGCTTACAATGCACCTAATGGAATAGATATAAGAAAAGAATTAAAAAGAGAACAAGGAAAAAAAGAAATAAAAAAGTTAAAGGAGGCGATATAAATGGAAAGAACATACGACATTTTCTTTTCAGATTTAATTCCGCAAACACAAAAAGAAGTTTTAACTTTTTTAGGTCTCAAGAAACCCGCTGATGGAAATCTAGATGTTTTTGCGCTTACTGTGATTAGCCAAGAAGATGAAGAAGAATTTAAAAAGGAGGTAAATAAAAATGAAAGGACCACTTGAAATTCTCGTCTATAAAATAGGCGAAAAAGCAATCAATGAAATGACCGATATTAGTAAACGTTTCGATATTGATGATTGGAGCAATAACTACCTTGAGCCAGGAAGAATGGAAAGTGAAGAAGCATATGAAAGAGGCCGATACGAAACATTTCAAGAAATTAAAAATATTATCATGAAAAAATGAAGGAGGTGCAAAAAGAAAATGGACAGACAAAGATGGAATAAGCCTTTTCCAATTAGTTCAATATGCCGAGAAGATTTAAAAGAATATTTTACTGACCAGCAAATCGCTACACTTGACGATGGAGATATGGAACGAATCGCTTCTAAAATGGGAGATGCTCACATGAACACATACTGGATAGATATGGAGATTATCGTAAGATATATTTTAGAAGATAAAGATAAGGAGAAAAAATGACTAAAACAGAAAAATTTAGAAACTGGCTCGATAAAGAACCAATTATTGAACTTGTTTTCCAAACTTTAGAAGAATATCATTATAAATCTTCTTTCAAAAATGCAAAAATTCTTTGGCTTGATATGCTTCAAGAACTATCAGAAAATGGATATAACACGCGCTATCTCAATCATAAATTAGAATCCCTAAAATTGGAAGAATAACAAATTAAAGGAGAAGAATGGCTAATTATAGAATAGAAATTGAATCAAAAGAAAATTTAGGCACTCTACTAGCTATGATTGCAGCTCACACTCATAGCTCAGTTAAGAAAGTAGAAGAAACTAAAAAACATTTGCCTACTGGTTCCCGAGATGATTGGTGGGAAACTTTATATATAGAGGAGATAGAATGAAAATTAGAAAATCAAAGATGAACGAATTCATCTGGCTCAGAATAGGCGATGCCGGAGAATACCAAAAATTTGATAACCCAGAAAAAGCCGGAGATTATCTAGGAGATTCAATCTTTTTTTCTAAACCACTACAATGTACATTTCTAACTTTTCGCTCTGGAATCGAAATCACACCAGGGTTTACTGGCCTTAACTATATCTCACTATTCTGGGGAGATGGAGAAGCTCAGCGAACTCATGATTTATCTAAAAAAGACAGGAAGAACTTTTTAAAAGCATTAAAGTTTTCTCTTAAAGAAAATCAGGAGGTAGAAGATGAATGAGACTAAACACAAATGCAATTGGGACACAGTTGTTTGGGAACCAGACGGTTATCATGTAGCCGGATGTGGAGAAACCCTTGAAAAACATGGCAAGTGTAAAGTATGCAGTAAAACTTTTAGAGAAGTCTACATTCATTCTTGCATTATCGATGAAGAAACAGGGGATGGAGTATCTCTATTTGGAGGTGAATAAAAATGAAAAAAGGTTTAATATGCCCAAAATGTAAAGCAGAACCAGAAAGTTGGGTTGAGAGTTCCGTAGTAGAAACTGAATTTACAGTTAAAAATGATGATACTTTTGAAGAATTAGATAAAGATTATATTGGTGAGAATGCTTTCTATTGCCCAGAATGTGGAACAATGTGGAAAATGGATTTTGAAGAAATATGGAAAGGAATTAAGGCAAACATTAAGAAACACGAAAAGGAGGAATTATGATTAAATGTCCAAAGTGCGGAAATGATCAATTTTTCTACTTTTATACAATTACAAGTTATGAAGCAGATCTATCAGTTGATGAATTCATTAAGAATGATGAAAACTGGCATCATGCTACTTGTAGTAAATGCGGAAAAGAAGTTGAAATACCAGAAGAAATTTTAAATAAATTCTGGAGGGGTACATAATGTACATTAAAGAAATAAAGCTAAAGTTCAAAAAACGTAAAGCAAAGAAACCTGAAGGCCTTAAAGTAATAAGCTCTAGATCGGCATCTCAAGCCCTTAAGTTTCTTAACAAAGAAGTTCAAGAAAGAGTTGTAGTTATGGTCCTCAGTGCTTATAATATTATTCAAGGAATCCATTTAGTTCATATAGGAAGCCTCACCGAATGTCTCCAAAATCCTGCTGATATTTTACGAATTGTCTTATTCGCAGGATGTCCATCATTTGTTGTCGCTCACAATCATCCATCCGGGAATTCAACACCTTCAAAAGAAGACTCATTAGAATATGGCCGACTCAGTAAAGCCAGTAAACTCATCAAACTTAAACTCTTGGATTATCTTGTTATCGGAGACAAAGAATATTATTCATTTACTGATCAAGCAAAAGGTGATTTGTGATTTATATGTTTCAAGTGATATAATTTATTTAAGGGTGAGCCGAAAAAGTTGAAAGGGAAGCGCAGGATTAGTTTGCGGGATTGGGGGGAGAAGAAGAAATGAATAGTTGCGAAATTGAAGATTAGAGCAGAGCGTTCATTGCCTCTATTAACGTGGGATGCTTCTGGAGATACGGGATATACCGAGAAAACAAGTTATATGAAGGGATTTATTGTTGGCTATCGTCTCCGACAACGAGATGAGAAAAAGGAGATAAATGAAAAAGAGTGATTTTTGGTTTGCGGTTTGCTGCCTCATAATCCTCATCGGGTTTCTTCTGGCGATATTTTACGGGATGTGGGGATTTCGGAAGATAGGAAAATGTGAAGAAGCACAGAAGTATATTGCGGAGTGCTACCAAAGGGAAGGGGATTTTGGGAAGGTTATTGATAGTTTTAATCGGGTAATCACTATTGGAAGAGAATTTGTAGAATACCGACCTCTTTGGAATGAAAATACTGGGAGGGTAATTCTATGGTATCCTGTAGGACCAAAGTGGGGAGGTGGGAAATGTCTAAAATAAGAAAGAATATCCCAAAAGAAATATATTTACAGATAAGTGATGATTGCGACACCGATGATTTCCTTAAAGAAACAAAGATAGTTGGGGATGAGGGAGAGGTTGGAATAACTTGGTGCGAGGATAAAATCAACGATAACGATATACGATATATTCTTGATAAGAGACATATTAAAAAAGGGAGGAAAGGGAGATAAAAAGACCTGAGAAGAGGGAATATCCCGAAAGCGATATGCTCGGAAGGTCAGAAGTGTTTGGTTACAATAAAGCCTGCGATGACCACGATAAGTTTCTGCCGGCTCTTATAGAGATAAAAAACATATTAAATGACGAATGTTATCATTGCAAACACTCCTCCCCGGGATGTCAATTAACTTGTTCTATATTAGCCAACGCAATCGCCAAAAGATTGGGGGTAAAATGAAATTAACAAAGGAAGAAAAAGATTTAATAGAAGAAAATAGAAGGAAAGAACAGGACAAGAAAGAAGAAGCTGAGTATTGGGAAAATTATGATGCTTGTTATTGTTATGACGAATACGGAAATTGGAAATATAAATGAAAAACTTTGACTATCAGAGTTTAATCTGTGGTGTATTGATTACTGCCTTGGGTTGTCTGGGGCTATGGCTTATATTAGCGAGGGGGTGGTGAGGATGAAAGAAGCAACCTATACAATGCTGGATGGTTCAAGGAAAACTTTTAAGTATGATGAAAATGCTCCTTGTAGAAGTTGTGGTTTACCTGTGGTTTCAGCATCAATGGGCGGAACTGATATTTGTTCGTGGTGTGATTGTGGAGTATTTAGAGACGGAACAAAGATGGATTATGATGAATTAACGAATGAAAGTTTAAGGAAGAAAAGAGCAAAAGAAATAGTTGAAAAAGTAAAGAAGGGTTGGATGCCAGAAAATCAACAACCTAAATGTGACTATGTTCATTGTATGGCAGGAATGGGTTTAGTAGGCGGTGGTCGTTGTTTTCTGAAGGGTGAGTGGTGGAATAAAAAATGTCCACAATTCAAAAGAGACGAGGAAATCACAGATAAGGAGATAAAATGAAAAAGAGCAGAGCGATTGAGTTGGTTTGTATTTGCTTTATGTTTACTGCGATGGCTCTTTCCTATACATATTTGATAAGAACAAATCGCTGGGAAAGGTTTGCTCACAAGTGCGAGGTGATAAATATGCACCACCTTACTATGGACATATTGCTGGATAATCGGGGCGGGTGGATGCTAACTCCTAAAGGTTTTTATAGAATAAAGGATATATCTCTTGAGAAATGGGCAAAAATGCCTGATAGGTCAAATGTGGTTATTATCAACGAGAAAGCAATTAAGCAGATGCAGGAGAATTTCGGGATGGGAGAGAAGGAAATAAAATAATGCTAATAAGCAGAGGGGAAGGATTTGCGAGTCAGCAAGTCGCTACCTATAAAGTAGACCTCTATATTGGGATACTACCCTCTGCTGTTTTTAGGGCAGGAAGTATTGATGATAATATAATTGGAGGTGAGAGATGAAAAAAATTCGTTGTCCTATATGTGAAACTTTTATGAAGAAAATATCTAATAAAAGTGGAATTAAATGGCATTGTGAACAGTGCGGTTACGAATCTCCGACATTCAAAAGTGCAATAAAACTTAAAAAGGACAAAAAAGAGGAGGAGAATTATGAAAAGTGAAAAAGAGATTAGGGCAGAAATAGAAAAGACAAAGAAGTATTTAGTAGAGCAAACAGCAAGTCATCACTTTATGCCTTGGGATTTAGCAGAACAAGTGGAACGATTAGAAGGACTTAACTCGGCTATTGTTACATTGCAATGGGTATTAAAGAAAGATGAGCCAAAGGAAGACCCAAGAGATTAAAATAATGGGGAGAGTGGTGCTCTGGTGAAAGCACTCGGGCTTATGTATGCAGGAGGGAACTACCGAACGCACTGAAGGGTTTCATATGACCCTCTTACCTGTTCG
>Ga0207997_1001255_pt1 | contig 13138 bp, 16 predicted proteins | sample AntAceMetag02UKN_FD_184777 | JGI IMG/M metagenome (GOLD analysis project Ga0207997, IMG submission 184777) | Saline lake microbial communities from Ace Lake, Antarctica - Antarctic Ace Lake Metagenome 02UKN (SPAdes) (version 2) | ecosystem: Environmental > Aquatic > Non-marine Saline and...
CAACCATTATATAATCTTCCTCGCTAGTTTCCACAGTAGTTGAATTATAAGTTTGATTTATTTCTAGGAAATCATACGTCCATGTTGAAGTAGAACTACCAGTTAATCCGTATGTATCTTCTGCAAAAACCGTAATACTATTAACACCATCTACATAAGTAAAGTTAACTTCGGTCTCAGAACAATTAATAATATTAACTATGTTCCAATTTATTGCTTCTTCATAAAGAACACCATTATAAGGAAGATGAATAGGGTCGTATTGAATATTTACATATTCTTTTAATGTGTTCCAAGAACCGTCATAACATTGCCAATAAACATTTCTAAATTCTACAGCTTCATCCTGAAAACGATTACTTTTACTTCTTAATAATAAAGCAGTAGAATTATAATCCCAACAAGTTTGAGAAATTGATATATTAACACCTAATCCTTCAGTAACAAGAGATTTCACAACCCATTTACTTTCATTTGTTGCTCCTAATGGTTTTGTATAATTAACATAAGAATAACGCCAATCACTAACTGAACTTGCTAATCCAAATGTACTCCAATTCCCATCTATTGAATTATCCCAATCAGTAAAAACTCCACTAGATGAATAAGTCCCACTATAATCTAAATTACAATCACCATCAATTCCAGTTTGATTTGAAATATTAGTACTTTCTTGGTAACAAAAATTATCATCTCCATAAATATACCAACAACTATCAAAGTGACTAGAATTTTCCCCAACCTCACTAATATTATAAGTTAATGTTTGATTGTTGCCTAGTAAAAAATAACCAAGCCTACCACTAGGTTCCGTTATAGTTACTGTCGGAGCTGTTGTGTGAATAGAAAAAGTTCTTTTAGAATTTGTTATTTTATCTTTAATAGATGCGGCCCGAACAGTCCAGTTATGAGACCCTCCAGAAAAATTAATATCATAAGTATAGCTTCCATTAACACCAGATGAATTAGTTTTATTCACAACACCATCTAAAAACAAAGTAATATTTTTTATTCCATAAGCATCTGTAGCAGTAAAAGTAAAAGTAATATTACTATCTAAAAAAGTAGAAGCATTTGCTGGAAGAGTAAGGGTTACCGTTGGGCTTGTAAACAATATTTCAAATGTTTTGTTTGCGGCTTGAGTTTCTTTACTTAATATAGAAGTTGCTAAAACACTCCATGTATAATTACCCTCTGAAAAATTCTTAGTATAACTATAATCTCCTTTAACCCCAGAAGAGTTAGTTTCATTTAACACACCATTAATATATAACTTGACATTATCAATCCCGTTTATATCTGTAGCATTAAATGTAATTGTAATTTCTGAAACTGCAAAACTAGAATCATTCGCTGGTGTTAATAAAACAACAACTGGAGAAGAATATGAAACTTGGAATGTTCTATTGGCAGAAACTGCAGATATGGTTGGGTTTATAGCAGAACATCCCCAAGTATAATTACCCTCGGCAAAATTAGTTACTTGTTCAAGCGTTAGATTTTGTGCAACTGTTGAATTAGTAACCGTTTTATTAACCACACCATCTATTGTTAAATTAAGTTGTGTTACTCCAGCATCTTCATAGGCTTTACAACTAACATTAACTTCTGCCACTTGAGAAGTTGAAGCATCTGTAGGACTAAGTAAATCAATAAAGATTGGTGGTTGAGTATAATTAAAAATTCTTGTTGCTGATTGAGTTGAAAGTCCGTCTGTATCATAAGCTAATAAACTCCAGTTATGAACCCCTTCTGCAAATGTTTTTGTGAAAGTGTAAGTTCCGTTGTATTGGCTGGTGTTTGTTTCATTTGCTGTACCGTCTACATAAAGAGTTACATTAGCTATTCCATTATCATCTGTTACACTCGCAATCATATCTACACTAGCAGAAATTAAACTAGAATCATTTGCTGGAGTGGTTAAACTAATTACTGGAGCAAGTCCAGTAAAATTAAATGTTCTAGTTGCTGATTGGTTAGATAGACTATTATTATTCCAAGCCAAGATACTCCAGTTATGAACACCAATATTTAATGTAACTGGAAAAGTATAAGTTCCATTAACTCCAGAGGTGTTAGTTGTATTTAATGCTCCGTCAATATATAAAGTTACATTATCTACCTTAACAGCATCTGTAGCCGATGCTACTAAATTTAATGGCATCGCAGTTATATTCGCATCATCTGCCGGAGAGTTTAATATTATTGTTGGCGGTTGGTTAAAACTGTCTGTATAAGTAATCGCCAAACCCCCGTTATAAAGTTGTATTATTTCGTCTGCAATTAATATCCTATCCCAAACGCCAACTTCATCTATCAAATCAGTAAAAGGCCATTGTTGAATAATTGAACAACTAGTCCCACCCCCACCGTTACAAATAGCCCCTATTGAGAACTGGTTTAAGGTTGTTGTTCCTATGTTTGTCGTCGAATTTCCGATATTAACACCATTAACCCACAAACTTATTAAATCGTTATTTATATCGAATGTTCCGGTTACCATTATCCAACTTCCGTTATTCGCGTCTATTGTTGAAGAATAACGCGAGAATGTCAAAGCGTCATCTCTTAAGGTTATTGTTAATTTTGTGTGACTTGACATCCCGATAGTAGCAAAAGGTGCCCCCGTCCCACTATTAGAGAATGAAACAATCCCCACCTCTACTTGTTGGCTACTATTCGCGTTTATCCATGCGTTAAAGGTAAATTGAGTTCCCGCCCCTAAATCAGTATTATTATATAAAACATCTCCCGCCCCCTCCCCTGTTCCGTCAAAGTCAACAGATTTTAATAATATCCCTCCTTGGTTATATGTAGGTGTGTTAACATCTGTTAAGGAATGTAAACCTAAGCCGTCTATGGATGGAGAGGTTGATTGGTCTAAATTCCAATATCCTAATATATCTACGTTTAAATCTTCTGTCCACGTTGCCCAGATATCGTGGCCCACCCTAACCCCAAAAATCAAAGGTGACCAATCAATTTTATCTCCTTTTTGAACATTCGTATATCCTCTTAATGTTACTTTGCCGTCGGCTTTCTTTAAATCTGCTGGAGTTACTTTTTTCCAATCTTCAACTTCTTTTAATCTTGAACCATTAACTCCATAATCTATACATCCAAAAGTTTTATTTTCTGTCGTCCCTTCTTTTATACATCCATAAGTATCTTCAGATATATTTTTCATCCCCATAAATATTTTTATATCAATATCTCTATTAACTTTTTCTTTATGATTATTCAAATCTTCAAATTCAAAACCCTTTAAGAAATCATTATAATCTTCATCGACTCCCCAAGCATCCATTTCCCAAACATAATTATATCCTCTTCCTACTTCAAAATTTTTGGGAGTTTTCAATTGAACTTTACCTACTTCATCACCGACACAAGTCCATCCAATATCAAACAAACAACCATTACGAAATGTTAGTGTTTCTGTAGCTTCATCATAATCTGAAATTGCATTATCAAATTCAAATGCTGCTGCTAAACTAATTAAAAACATACTCATAAACAAAATTGCTAATATTTTTCTCATTAGTATGCGCCTCCCGGGGCCGGTGCCCCTCTGAATCCATATAGTATTGCTGAGATAGAAATGAACAATATGAAGATTGTTAATGGTAAGTTATTCATAATCAAATTTATTACTGAGAAATCATCTGCTGAGTCTACGAAATTCTCGTTAGTGGTAATACTCTCATAAGCATTTGAAAAAATAACAGCTAAGATAAGAGAGATTGATAAGATTAAGATACCGATGAAAAAGAAGGCCGGGTGAGACCTGCCCATTATAGCCATGACTAACCCGAACCCAAACAGACCTACCAATAATAATGGAAACAATGGATTAAGCATAGCAATACCGCCGCTAGTTTGTTCAAGTATCGCAGTTACATTTGCGTTAGCATCTACAGGAGTTGAACTTGTAAGTGCATCATTCATACTATCTTTAATATTTTTATCATAAGCATTGTAAAGAATAATAGCGAAGATAGCAACCCCGAATAAAACCGTCAAGACAAAAAACAAACTAATAAAATCTGTCTGTGCTTTCTTTGGTTTTATTTTACTTAATCGTAATCCCATCTTATGTCCCTCTTCTTTTTTAGTATGTTAATAATTTCAATAAACGCATAGATAAAAATCCATAAAAAGAATAGTAGCATCACAATAATCATAAGCATGATTCCAATCTCTCCCATTTTACCAAGTGAGTTTGATTCTGATGCAATTATTCTTGCAGAGTTAACTGCAATAAGTCCAGCTCCAACTGCTAAAAATTGGAAAAACGATTTTAACATCCAATACTCTGTATTAAAGAAAAATGAAATCGTTAAAAAAATCGCTGCTAATCCAAGCAAAGCAAAAATAATCATAGAGTTCGATAAAGAAACTTTTTGTCCTGTGTATGTAACTTCAAAATCATAAGCCCAAACAGTATCTGTTCCCTTCTCATCACAGTGCCCATAAACTAAATATCGTCCAAGCTTTTCTGTTTCAGAGAAGACATAAGAATAAGTATTGCCGTTGGCGACCATCGCCGTTTCGGTATCCAGAGCGAGACTAGAGTTGGGAAAAGTAATTTTTGAAAGATTAGAATAGCTAGAGGAGTCGCAAGACTGTATGAGGGTAATGTTCATTCCCGATTCAAACGTTCCGAGAGTTTGAGCACCCCAAACGCTACTCATCATTGCGATTGCAAACAATAAGGCAAACACCCTTTTTGTCACCATTGAATACTCAAGGGATGTGGATATTAAATATCTTCCGTTTTTCCAACCTGTCATACTGACAACCATCTAGTCGGGAATTTTATCCCGATATAATGTATCTATGTATTTTTGAGTGGCATCCTTTACATAAAGTAGCAAAGAATTTAGGATTATCATAATTTGGATGGTGTCTTTCTAGGTTGATTTTTGTTCCACAAATCTCACAGAAGGGAAGTGATTCTATCATCCTGGCTGCATTTCTAGCATTAAGTTTTTTCTTATTTGGTTTTCTTGTTATCCAATATAAATCTTTTGAAAATGCGCCGGAGGGTTAGTTTAAGTCAAACCCATCCGGGAAATGACTAGAGCTAGTTTTAAGTCGAAGCTCTTAGGGGCGACTAGGTTCTGATTATCAAAGCTTGCGCTTCTAGTTGGCTGCAGAACCTTGGAAAGAGGCCAGGGTTAGTTTAGGCAAACCTGTGTAAAGCCCGAACCTTTTTTAGAAGTTGGTCCTGAACTTCCTCTAACGCAAATGAGTATAAAGTTAAAAAAATAAAAAATATACTTGAGTAATGTTACTCTGTCTTGTTTTCGGATTCAACCTCGGCTTTAGTCTCATCTTCTTTAACTTCAGCTTCAGCTGGAGTTGTTGGTTCTTCGTTTTCCATTTTAATTTAACCTCCTTTCTAATATATTAATTATGTTTCCCATTTATGTGTTTCCTTTTGGCCAGAGGCCGGTGAATATAAAACCTAATAAAAAAATAAATCTTAGGCGAATTATAAATTGTGAGGATTATTCCTCGTCGTCTTCTTTTGTCGATGTAACTACAAACCTACCGTCTTTAATCTGGGACATCAAATTGTCTGTGATAAGAATTTTAGAATGTTTTTCTTCTTCATCCCTATCAACCCATCTAATCATAACTTCTTGGGAGTCTTTAACACATGTAAAAAATGTTTCCATCTGAGCTTCGCTCTTCAAGTCAATTCCTTCTTCTGTGCATTTATTTACTTTAAACACTTCCATCGTTATTTTTTAGCTGGTTCATTTGATTTCTTAGATTGTGAAACAGGTTCTTTATCTGCCAACGCTTTTAGAGCAAGTGGAGTTAACCCCAAATCGTTTTCTCTTGCAATCTTATTAAGAGCAGCGTTAGCTGTTCCCTCATTAGAAGTTGACATAGCAGAAATCATTTTACCCAAATCAAACCCATCTTTAGCAGTTCCGTTTCCGCCAGCAAACACTTTCACGTCTGCAGCAGTAAGAGCCTTAGCAGCTTCTATACCAACAGCCTTATCTTTATCTACAATAAGTTCTGCAGTTAAAGCTATAATAGCTTCTGGTGTAAATTTGTTAAGAGCATCTTGAAGTTTTTCTTTCGCTTCTGCTTCTGCTAAACCTTTCTCTCGGATTGGGGCTGCCGCACCTTTAGCCATTTCTTCTTGCTTAAGTCGGTCACCTTCACCTTCAAGTTGTTTGGTTTGTTTGTTAATAGTTTCTGTTTCTTTCTTTTGATTTGCCATAACAATTGCTTTGTCTTTATCAATCTCAGCTTGCTTAATCTCAACAACTCGAACAACATCGAAACGCTTTTCCTCAGCAAGTTTTTCTTGCTCAGCAATCTTTTGTTTCTTATTTTCTTCTTTCTCAGCAATAGCTTGGTCCTTTTCAATCTCTCTCGATTTTGCAAGTTCCTCAGCATCAGCTTCTTTGATTCGAGCATTCTTTTTCTTCTCAGCATTTTCTTCACGAGTCCTAGCTTCGATTTCTACTTCTCTTCGCTTTGAAATATCTGAAATGATTTTACTATCCTCTGTATCTCTAAAATCAATAAGCTGGAAACTAATTAATGAAAGTCCCCATTGTTTTAAATCGTCTTGCATTTCTTTGTGAATTGCTTCACCCATTTGCTTTTTCTTAGACCTCATATCTACGACGTCATACAAAGCAGCAACTGCATTGGTACTTGAAACAATTACTTCTTCTAACTGCTTTCTCAATTCAACATCATTGTCGAATGTTTCAGCAGCTCGGTTAACATTTGAGATTCTATACTTAGTAGATGATTTCACTTTGAATCGAGCCTGATTCTTTTCATAAGATTCTTGCTCAACAACAGCTTCTCTAATTGTCAAATCCATTATTCTAACCTGTCTCCCAATAAATGGGATTCCAGACGGGATACTAAAGTAAGTCTTCTTCTTATCACTAGCAATAGAATCATCAGAAGATACAATCATCTTCTTAGATGGAGTGATAACAAGGTGGGCTTCAGTTGGTGATACAATTCTATACCAAGCAAATGCACAGATGATTAAAAGAGCAGCAATTATAATAGCAGCAATCAAAATAATACTAATTATCATTTACCTTTACCTCCTTTTCCGTTGTTATAAGTGTGTCCCTTTTCATATTACTTACTGACCTACTTACTTAATAAATGTTTCTATTCACATAAGTCATCATAAGTATTTTTATTAAATGCTGTTAAAATTAGCCCAAGAATTATGGCGGCTGCAGCAACGATAACCATTATAGGAAGGAACTCAAAAACAGAACCAAATAATTCTCCTCCACCATTAGATATATTTGATGAGCTTATAGCTTTTCCTGTCTCATTAAGTATCATCCCCCCTAATGTTATTGTGATTCCTAAAACAATAATTCCCGTTATTATAGATGAGATACTGGGGAGACTAAATCCAGAAGATTAATCTCTATCATCATACTCATCATCTTCCCCATCTATCTCTTTAAAATAATCGTCACAGACAGGGCTGTCATTACATCCATCAATAACTTCTTTACCACAATAAGAACAAGCAACCATATCATCTTCTGGCTCAACTTCCTCACCATTATATTCTGAGTACTCTTTCTCCGGGACTTCAATCGGTGGGGACGTCTTTTCTTTTTTAGATGGATTGCGCCCGCTGAAAATAATTCCTAAAACTACAATAACAAATAATACAATCACCCCACATATTATTATTGCTATTGTTTCCATTTTATTAACTTCTTATAATCGTAAGAATCTCAGAAAATGAAAACCAAGCCATAGCAGCGCCAAAAAATAATGGAGCTAATGCAAGAAAGGCAATGGACCCAAGGTTCAAACGAAGAAGATAAAAGTCATTGATAAGAATATTAGAACCCCACCAAAACAAAACTACCCCTAAAATAAAACTACCGAATACCCCGAGGTATTTCCAGAAGCCATAGAACATATCTATTTTATCATCACTTTTGTTTTGATTCTTTTTTGTCATCGTCAGCGCACACTATCCGAATAGAAGATTTGCACTTTGGGCAGCAAGCATAAAACTTACTCTTCCCTTGATAATCCCAGACGTGTTGGCAACTCTCCCTCTTACATTTTAATTCAACCATAGTCTTACTTACTTACTAATCTTTTTAAAACTTTCTGAATAAAATGAGGCTGGACTCTTTCACACGGGAGAAGCAATAAAACCCGCTCACCCCAAGCCCAGCCCCGAACGGCGTTAGCCGCAAAATGATAAGGGGCGAGTATAATGTTCCCTTCAAAATGGGAACAATTAATAATTTAAATTACTGATTCGTAAATGTAATTATTCCATTAGCGGGATTACTTGATACTTAGTATTCTCTTTTCCTTCACCTGTCTTCTTTACTTTAAAGAACTTCAGATTAGGGTTGTCCTCTAACAAAATTTTAAGTTGTTGTTTGCACGTTTGCGGAACACGATACTTAACATCATCAATAATAATAACTTCTTGCTGAACCTTTTTTGGTTGTCCAGTAACTCTATCCGTAAACTCGAACTCATCTTCTACTAATTGTAAATCAGTTGAAACTTTCTCCAAGTCGGCTATGTTCATTGTTTGTGAAGACTTGTATTCTTTTGATGCTTCTCCTATTGTTGCCATTTTTTACCTCCTATATAATTTAGTTTAATATAAAGTGATACTACCATTATAAATCTGCTATCCTCACAAATTCACAGTTTAATTTTTCTTTTATAATTTTTTGTCTGTGGGCATCTTTCTCGACTTGTTTTTTCTTAAAATAATCTTTATCATCACTTATTTTAGTTATTACCATTTTTCTTGATCTCCGCTTTTAGTTTACCATTTTTTAATTCCCATTCAGCAATATGCCCCGTTTCTACACCAGCTTCTTTAATAAGTTTAGCTGGAATTGTAGTCCTTGTTTGCCTTTGGTCTTTGATGATTTTTGTTTGTGCTTTCATATTATTATTAGGACGAATTGGTTTATATAGTTATCGTCCTACTTATTAGGGACAACAGTATCGTCCTATTACTGCTTATCATTCTAAAGCGAATAGTTGTTAATATCTATACCAACAGCATTTCTATTTAATTCATCAGCAATATTCATAACTGTTCCATTTCCGACAAAAGGATCTAAAACATTATCTCCCTTGTTTGTATAAGTTTTAATCAGCATCTCAACGAGTTCTCTCGGAAGTTGATTGATTCCATTATTCTTTTTATCTTTAGAAACATTTTTACATAGGTTATATTCAAATGTAGAATAATGAGTTGGTGCAAATCCTTGCTTAATTCTTTCTTGGATTCTTTTATCTGTTGGATTCTTGTATTCTTGATTCTCTGGGTTAAAGGTATATGCTTTTGGTTTGCTAAAGATTATTATTGTTCTGAAATTTCTAGTATATTTCTTTATTGATTGTCCTACATTAGTTGGATATTCCCAGATTAATTCTTGAACAAAGTTATATCCTTTTCTAATCAAGTCAGTATAAAGAATATTATTGTTTTCAGGATAGTTAATAATTGCTAAAATTCCGTTTGGTCTTAGTTCCTGAATACATAACTCTGCCCATTCTAAACACCATTCATTGTAATCCTTTTTATTATCATTAACCTTATCAGAATATTTCCATCCTATGTTATATGGTGGGTCAGTTAAGATTAAATCAAAATCTCATATCCTTCCAACTGGTTCTACCTTGTTTATGATTGGTAATTCTTTCAATATGTCTCCCTGTATGAATAGTTTACTCATTTTAAGGCTTAGGCGAATCCTCAATTCTTTGTTTAGCTATTTGAAAATATTTTTCATCTAGTTCTATTCCAATAAAATCACGATTAAGATTTTTACAAGCTAATCCTGTTGTTCCAGAACCCATGCAATTATCTAAAACTAAATCTCCTTCATTTGTGTATGTTTTAATTAAGTATTCCATTATAGCTACTGGTTTTTGTGTTGGGTGTTGTCCTTTCTTATTAGGATTCCTAATTGTGATTACACTCTTTGGATAACGATAACCAGTATTCACTACATTAACAGTATTACCAGAAAATCCGTATTTATGCTCATTTCCATTCAAAACCCTTGTTGGTTTTTTCCTAATATCAGTATATGGCTTTCCATTTTCCATTTGTGGGTTATAAATTAACTTAGACTTGCCAAAAATCATTATGTTTTCAAAACTCGGCAATGGTCTAATCTTTGCTAATCCTGGATTTTTACATAAATCTTTATTCCAAACTAAATCATATTTCCATATTTTCAAATTACTTAGTCTTAAATTACTTGAAAATGGTTCGCTTCCAAATAAAACAACAGCCCCGTTGTCTTTTATTATTCTCTCATATTGTTCCCAAAGTCTATCAAACGGAATTATCGTGTCCCATTTACAAGCAGTAGTGCCATAAGGTAAATCACATAAAATCATATCAACTGATTTATCTGGTATGTTCTTCATCTCTTTCAAACAATCTCCATGTATTAGTTCCATTTCGTTTAATTACACATCTCCGTTTCCTTGTTTAGTTTCATTCAAAAGCGTAACCGCAGTGTGGACAATAGAGATAATAATAATGGTCTCCAAACATACATTCATCTGCAATTTCCATTTTACCTTTACATTCTGGACAATCGTCTGACATCCTTAGTAACTCTTTAGCTTGTGTTTTTTTCATTCTTTTGCGTCCTCAACTGCTTTAATCCTCGCATTAGCTATTTTAATATAATCAGCATCTCGTTCAATTCCAATGTAATTCATTCCTTCTTTGATACAAGCGATTCCAGTAGTTCCACTCCCGAAGAAGGGGTCTAAACAAACTGCACCCTTGGGAGTTACTAATTTTACAAGATACTGCATTAGTTTAACTGGCTTTACCGTTGGATGATGATTCTTCTTTGGATTATTACTTCTATTTTGGGGCATATCTCCTGATGCTAGACTTTCATCCCTACCATCATTTCTTATAACTTCATCTAATTCTTCACAACCTAAATTCCTTTCACTCTTACTTGCCTTTGCACAATAGAAGAATCTTGATGCTCCACCTTTTTCTTTATCCTTTTCACCAACTCCGAAATACTCCGACTTACCATTTCCAAACTCTCCGAATCCAGTAACCTTTGTTTTAGACCAATGTCCATTTCCAACTTTTCCTTCAGTCTGTTCATCTAGTATCTTTCCAGCTTCTTCATCTAGGATTATGTTTGCTGGGAATCTTCCTTGTGGTGAAACCTCTTGGTTAATTCCCTCATATCCACCCTCATAAACATTCTTCGCACACTTATCTGTTTTCCAACTACCACCAAAAGTTCTTGGGTCAGTTTTCCCAGAATATCCAACCCTACAACCATTAATATTAATTCCGCCAGTTCCCCACTTCAAAACATTCAAAGCTACATTCTTTTCACTTAATGGTTTTCTAGCGACTACGATTGGCTCACAAGCTGGTTTAAGGGCAGTTCCATAGCCTTCCCATTCTGAGTTACCTTTTGTTAAATCGCATTTCTTTCCTCTTATCCCAGCTTCATAAATATCCTTTTCTGGAAGATTTGTTCTTGCATTATTATTTTCTCCAGTAACCTCTCTATTATTTCCTTGTATCTTATCAACCTGTTTTCCAATATTCAAGCTCTTAGGAAATCCAGAACCATACAACCAGCTAATCATATCTCTAATCTCAAATCCAGCATCTTCAATATTAACTGCCATTCTATGATAGGTTCTAGTTCCTGCGAATGATAACAAAAAGCCACCATGCTTTAGAACTCTAAAAACCTCTTTCCACAATTCTACACTAGGCACATCGTAATCCCATTTCTTACCCATGAAGTTTAATCCGTATGGTGGGTCTGTTACGACTGAATCTACTGAGTTGTCTGGGAGTTCTTTTAGGAGAGTAAGGCTATCTGCGTTTATTATTAAGTTAGTGTTTGGTTGTGGTATTATCATTTTGTTTGTTGCGACTGATTATAAGGCTTAGGCGAATAGTTTAATTGTTTGAATATGTGAACAATCACATCTACTGTCCAGCCATTACCAAGCATTTTTCTTCTTTGATTATCGCTAACACAATCTGTATAATTATTTGGAATGGTTTGGAGTCTTTCGTATTCTAATGGAGTAAGCCATCTGTACTCTATTTCTTTGGTTGATATTCTAGGCTGCTTTGTTTTCACTACAATATTATCTTTTTGGACAGTCGTGAGGCAGTTAGTCTTATTGTCCTTTCTACATTCAATGTATTGTACAATTGGGATACTCCTATCATAATCACTTCTTGTATTTGAATTTGGGTTTATTCTTCTCCCCCTCATAGCTGCACAAAACCCTTCATCCTCACAAATATCATTAAAACTAATGTTTTTATCTTCTGGCTGTATAATGTTTGGTATATTTGTCCAATAGAGTCTTTTTCTTTCCTGAGCAGATACCAACCTACTATTAATAAAAACTGGATTAACACCCAACTCTTTTGAAATTATATCTTGCCATGCCTGTTTCATTCTTACATTCTCTAATAAAAAATATTTAGGTTTAATTTCTTTTACAAGTCTAACAAACTCAAAGAATAATTTACTTCTAGGGTCTTCAAAATTAAGTTTCTTCCCAGATTCTGAAAACCCTTGGCAAGGACTACCTCCAATTATTAAATCAATATCTTCAAAATCTTTTGATTTTAATTTTGTTATATCTCCAACTTGAATAGTATTTGGGTAATTATTCTTAGTAACTTCTATGCAATACTTATCTATTTCTGATGAATAGTAATTATCAACTTCTATACCGACCCTCTCTAGTGCTATTTGTCCACAAGACATACCATCGAATAGACTTAACACATTTATTCCCATTTTTTTCCCATATTACGTCTTATAATCAAGAACACGCCTTCTCTATTAATTTAAATACAACATGAGTACAGGACAATAAGTGCATCTTCTTGGCTGTTTGTGATTCGTAGCTATCTACATAACTTCTCCATTCTCCTCTTAGTTTCATTTCTTTTTCTTCCATTTTTAATCACTTCACGAACCGAGTTATCCTTTTAGGATGTGTCCAATCGGCTACTTCATTTAATTCTACAACTTCCCCTTTCTTAGCTTCATATTTTAGATAGTTGTTTAAATCTTTAGTATTATTAAAT
>Ga0207997_1001258_pt1 | contig 13133 bp, 12 predicted proteins | sample AntAceMetag02UKN_FD_184777 | JGI IMG/M metagenome (GOLD analysis project Ga0207997, IMG submission 184777) | Saline lake microbial communities from Ace Lake, Antarctica - Antarctic Ace Lake Metagenome 02UKN (SPAdes) (version 2) | ecosystem: Environmental > Aquatic > Non-marine Saline and...
TTACTAGGCATAAACAAACCCTGGCTATTAACGCCACGACAATTAGAAAAGTATATAAAAAGGAGTAAATAATGGACACGATTGATGATATGACACCAGAGAGTGGATGGCTAGGACAAATGAGTGATGATTTATCTCCAGAGTGGTGGAAGAGGAGTAGCTTCGGTGATGATTATGAAGGAAGAGCAGAGGAGGCAGAAGACGCACAGGCCTTGTTGGACAAAGAGGCATCAGAAGCATTAAGGAAGAAGAGAAACTCATTATTTCAAACAGATAGCGGCTCGTCTGGCGTGGTAACGGAAGGCGTCGGCGCACGAGATACCTATTTCGGAAACTAAAGAGGTGGCAAATGATTACTGAGGATCAAAACTACAAAGAGCTGTTTATGGACAGCAAGACAGTACGGGCAGAGAATGTCAGCCTTTGGCGCGACATATCAAGTCATTGTGGCGTAACTATTAATGAGCAGTTCTTGGAGTCAGCAGAGTCAAAGTCAGCTAGTGATCCGCTTGATGAAGACATATATGATCCTACGGCTGCGCTGGCTGTTACGCAGTCAGGAGACTATTTAGACGGCATCATGTGGGGTACAGGCGCAGAAGCCGTTACAGTCGAGCCTAGCGAGTTTGTGTTGCAGAAAGCTGACAAGAGTGCAATAAAGAGCTATTACGAGTTTAGGACAAAACAGTTATTGGCTAACATGAACGCCAGGGAGGCAGGGTTTTCGGCAGCACGGAAGCCTTATTTTTATAGTCAGATGTCATTCGGAACGTCAGGCATAGGCGTGTTTAAGAACGCAGATTATCCGGAGAAAGAGGAAAATCCCTATTTCTTTAGGTCGTTTGGCGTTGACAGCATGACTATTGCAGAAGGCAAGAATGGGTTGATAGATATAGTCTTTCTGGTTTATCATTGGAAGGTATGCCAGATCATGGAAGAGTTTGACTATAACCCCGAAGCTGAGGAGCAAATACTCCCCAAGGTTATTATAGATGCCTATAATACAGGAGAGTACAACAAGAGGTTTACATTGGTACAAGGGGTTGTCCCAAGAAGCAGCTATAGCCGTGATCTAAAAGGCAAGAATGGCACAAAGTATAAAGGCGTTTGGTTCTTAGAGAGCGAAGCGGATAAAATTTTCTTTACTGAGGACTTTAGGCGTTTGCCAGTAGGTGTTTGCCGGGCAATTAAGATTCAGGGCCAGGCGTGGGGCAGAAGCTCAGGATCTCTTTTGATTAGCACGATCAAAGGCACGAATTATATGCTGGATCAGGCTATTCAGACCATTGAGAAAATGAATGATCCGGCGTTAGGCACATACAATAACGCTATGTTTGGCGACAGCGTACTAGATACTTCCGCGGGTGGCTTGGTTACGTTCCAGGAATCAATGATCGCTAAAGGTCAAAATCCTATGTTCCAGTTGCATGACGTAGGAGATCCTACCGGGCTGATTAGCTTCCTATTGCCGTATCTTAATGACAAGATCACAACAGGGTTCAAGGTAGATATGCTGTTGGACTTCTCAAGTGCTAAAGAAATGACAGCCACAGAGAGTATGCAACGGTACGCGATAAGAGGCAAGTCGTTAGCTGGTTTATTGGGTCAGGAGAAGAATGAAATGCTTGACGTTGTAGTTGAGCGTTGTATTCAGATAGAAGATGACAACGGATTGGCCGGGGTTGATCCAGAAGACTTAGCGATGATTAAGGCTAAGGCTGATATTAATCGTTCCGACATGGTTATCCCGGAAGCTGTGCTGGAAGCAATGAAAGCGGGGAAACGATGGTATAAAATAACATACAATAATGAGCTTGAGAAGATGGTCAAGACTGAGGGATTAGAGCGTATTATGCAACTAATCAATGGGATTGGCATATTAATCAGCTTATATCCAGCAATGGTCGAAGCGGTGCAATGGTATGATCTGTTCAATGATATTAACGAGGCTCTTGGGGTGTCTTACATCAAAGACGCAGACGAGTTCAAGCAAATCATTACGGATCAGGCCGAAATTAGGCAACAGGGTTTAGCAATACAAGCTGCTCAAGCAGGGGCAGACATTGGTTCAACAATTAGCAAAGGACAAAAAGATGGGGCAGATGCCAGAAAGTAGCAAGAAGGATGCAGAGTTAAAGGTCGCGCAGCTTAAAGAGTCAGAAGACTTGAAGAACGCAGCCAGGCGGTTGTTTTCGACAATAGACGGGATCAAAGTCGGCAGGGCTATGATGAGAACTTGCCAGATTTACGACTTGCAGATTGATACGCTGGATGATAGCAAGATTAGGTCAATGGTCTCAAGGTCATTCTTGTATAAGCTGTTTATCATCGGGATGCTAACACCTCAACAACGCATGGCGGTTGAATCGCCAGAAAAGAAGGAGAAATAACACATGGCAGAAGAAAACGCAGTAGATCTTAACGATCCGAATGCAGAAGCACAAGTGCCGGTATTAGATGCAGACGGGAATCCCAGGGAGAATGAGGACGGAACTCCTATGCTGCAAGCCGCGGCTAAAGTAATACCAACGCTTGAAGAGCAAATTAATGCAAAGTTGAAAGTACCCGAAGAGTTTTCAGGGAAAGGGTACATTAAAAACCTTGTTGATGAGAACGGAGAGGTGACAATACAACAGGCATTCAAAGAAATTGACGACTTGCAGGGGTTGAAGGGCAAGAAGACTATTGCCTTTGACTACGATAACTCCACAGAGGAACAAATACAGGAGCATATCGAAAGCAGCCGCCCGGAGAACGCAGAAGTTTATAAGGTTGACGGAGTATCTGAGGCATTGATGCCGGATATTAAAAACTTGTTTTATGATAATGGAATCAATCCTCATGAAGCAGATCGGTTGGTGCAGGGGTACATGGCTATTGAGAAGGCTCAAATGGCTAAACTGCAATCGGACGAGGGGTTTAAGGAAGAGATTGAGAACTCTTTTGAGGAAAATAGCGAGGTGGTCGCAAAGTCAATAGCTAAGGCCATGAAAGACTCGCAGAACGAAGCAGATCAGAAAATAACAAACACATTATTAAATCCACAATTAGGCATGGTTTATCGGCTAGTCAACACATTGATTAAGGACTTCGGTATCAAGACCAAAGCGATAAAAACTCCTAGCGGAGTAGGCGGGATAGCTAGCGCGTCTGATGCTCAAAAGGAAGTTGAGGCGTCATACGATGCCATTACTACGCTTAAAAAGGGCGGTACTTATACCAAAGAAGCCTTGAGCAAAGCTATCGCTAGATACCAGTCGGCCGAAAATAACCTAAGAAAAGTCAATGGGGGTAAATAATGGAGTTTGATAATACTAGGATGATTGAGCTGACAGTATCAGGTACAATTATGACAGAGATCGGAACGGATAAAGGCGCAGTTCCTTTCAACGGTATAAAGGTTAAGATTCCAGCGTGTGACGAAGAGTATCATACCCAACACGCTAAACGTATGATGTGGATTGTTGCAAAGACAGATAAGAAACTTGAGAAGATCCCTTTCCGGGGATTGATTCAAATTTATGTTGATAGCTGGGAAAAGTGCGAAGGCGGCCCGGCTTGCCTTGATAAAGATGTCAAGGAAATGGATTGGCTGGAATTACAGCACATGGCCTGTTGTTTAAAGGTTAGAGAGATTCCGCTGTATCTCAATGGCAGCATTAGGAACGCCAGGGAGAAGGCCTACGAAACCTACATGAAGGTTATCAAGAAAAGAAAGGTCTTAAAGAGTGGCAAGGATAGGAAAATTATTGCTGAGAAAGTGCATCGACGTTTTGCAGCAGAGTTAGCTAACGGCGACATTACCAACGCTGAGCTTGAGTTCAAGGTACAAGACGAGCTTAACAAGGCATTTAACATGATTGTTGATCCGAACAACAAAGAGAACTCCTACTCTTATGCAAGGCTTCCCAAGCTAGTTGCCGTAAAGTCAAAAAAAGAGGTAAAGTAGTTGACAGGTTAAAAAATTAGTTTTATTATTAAAGCATAGGATGAACTTACCTCTGTTTGAGTAAGCCCCTGACTTTGAGTTTCGGTTGGTTAGAAAACCTCCAAGAAAACCCCAAGTTTGGGACGATTTTCGCTGAACGCAAAATCAATTTACTTAAACGGAGGTATTTTTATGGAAACAGCATTGAGTACAGGAATAGACCAGGGTATTCGACTTAATTTTGAGAAAGCCTATCTTAAACTGGCGCAGCAGAAAGAATCATTATTTTCCGGTTGTGGTGCGATGTTTTATGTTCCTTCTCAGGGATATGCACACAATATCGCTAGAATGGGCCGCGCTGAGTTAACGGAAGTATTAACTCGCAATCCTAATCTTATTATCGAAGATTACAACCTTGATAATAGGCAGTTCACAAAAAAGCGTTTTACTAAGACTTTCCGTATCGACGAAAAAGATGACATCAACGAGCTAATCGCTGATCCGACATCTGACTTGTTGCAGACGTTAGTTTTTGCTTCAAAGAGGACTATTGATCGCCAGGTTGCTTTGGCGGCTGTTGGTCCAGTATTAGTCGGTGCGCCGAATGAGGCCTTGTCTTCGACCACCGCTGCTGATGACGGAGTTATTACTATTGACGCGTCGGCTGGTGTGACTTATTCAACGATCCAGACTCTGACTCAGAACTTCATCAACAACGACGTTCCTATGGACGTATTTAAGGGAACTACGTTGTCAATCTCCGGCGAAGAGAATACTAACCTGATGGGTGTCTCGCAGTTTATTAACAACGATTACATCTCCGGGCAGATTGTTGCTGAGGGAATAGTGAAACAGGCCGGGATGTATCAGGTGTTGTTGTTTGCTGGATCGAATGACGGCGGCATCACAGTTCCGAATCCGATTTTACCAGAAGGCGCAACCTTGAGAAGCTGCATAGCCTTAGCTCCTCAGTCAATCGCTGTTATGATTGAGCTGAATAGCTTGGACGTTAAGGATGCCCCTGGAATAGTTGCTTCTAAGGATGTGACTATTGATCTGTGGATCGGGACAATGCGCGTTGAAGGATCTAAGGTTCAGATCATATCAACAACTATATAATTTAATAAACAAAAAAGCGAGGTTAGATCATGGCAGATAAGTATACAGATGGTTTTGATAATAAACCCAACAATGCTTTATTCAGTACAGGTAAGACGCTAAAGAGTATTGTGGCTAAAGTAGAGGTCGCCGCGGGGGATGCAGACGGAGCAACTTACATCCTGGCTCGCGGATTGTCTCTTTCCGACATCGTTGTAGGTATCCGCGCCCCAAAGGGTTGGGGTGCAATTACGACTGGGACTGACTATGACATCGGTTTAGGCTATTTAGGAGCTGATGGCCAGGTTGATGTTGTAGAGGCAGATGTATTTATGGATGGAAGAAATATGTCAGCAGGGTTGGCTACACCTCTTGACATTTGTGAATCTTCTACGACAGACACGATTGGCGAAGCTCTCGGAACGGACGTGTCAACGGAAGAGTCCAAGTCTAATTATGTTATCTATATGACAGCCAACACCGTTGGCAGCTCCACCACTAATATAGATCTCGTGATTGACATAGCTGCTTCTGCTTAATTCAAACTAAAAGGGGAGTCCTTGCTCGCGCAGGGATTCCCCTTTTTAAAGGAGGGGTATTGTGGGAAATAAAAACGATTTAGCATATTTGGGTATTAACGAGCTGGACGCAGTTGGAACTCTTGCAGCAACAGATGAGATAATTGCTATTGATCCGACTTCAAAGATTCCTATGAATGGCGGGACGGTCCAGGATATTCTGGATTTAGCAAATGCTGGTGAAGCAAATACTTATTCTTCTCAGGTAGCAGTATCTCTTGCAGAGCTTAAAGCTGGTAAGACTCTTATCGCAGCTGTAACAGGGAAGCAGATTGTTGTTACTAACTTTGTTGCAGTAATGAATGGTTCTTTTGAAGCTTTAACAACAGCAGACTTGGAAGATTCAAGTGGAAACGTAGTTGTTGCTAAACTTGCTCAAGCTCAAATGACAGATAATGCAGTTTTGACTCCGGGAATAACTGGTGCTGCTTTAGGTGTTGGCATGGGAGAAGGATTAACAGTAAGTGAAGCTCTTGTGATTGTAAATACAGGAGCAGATGCTACAACGGCAACTGGAATGACTATCGCTCTTACTTATTTTCTTGTTTAAAGATTAATGGGGGGGGTAACGGATTCGGTAATCCCTTGCCCCCCCTTTATAAAGGAATACATTATGCCAACAGTCAAAGCAGACATTTGTAATCTGGGTGGAAGCAGGTGCGGGCAAAAGACCACGGTTGAAGATATTGATTCTCCTGACAAGCCAATAGAGAAGATATTTGCGAAATGGTGGATGCCTTCTTTAAAAATGGCCTTGAAAGAAATGAAACCTTCGTTTGCGACAATTCGTAGATATTTAGCCGTTGCTGCATCTTCTCCGGAATTTGGCTATGAGGATCAGTACGCATATCCCGCTGATTGTCTCGCTTTCCTAGGTATAGGCGACATTAAAGACAAAGAGAACAACTATACCATTGAAGCTGGGTTCATTCGCACAGACGCATATTCTGGCGAGGATGGCGGGCTCCCGGTAAGAATGGTGGTTTTGGTTGAAGATGTGTCAAAGTTCACTCCTGAGTTTGTTGAGGCTCTATCCTGGTATCTAGCGGCCAACGTAAACATGGAGATCACAAAAGACGTACAGAAGCAAATTTACCTAGACGCGGCGCTAGATAAGCGCAGACCGCAATGCGCAAGCGTTGATTCTCAAGAAAATAGGCCTGTCAGAATCAGTCGCAGCAAGTTCAAGGAATCCAGAAGCTCGTCATTTCCTCAACGCAATTACAAAAAGTAGAGGCTTCTATCAACATCAATTCAATTTTCAATAATTTCTCTAAAGGGAAACTAGATGTAGACCTTAATTCCCGGAGTGATTTGACCTCGCAGAAGAATGGTGCGGAGGCTTTTCTCAATTTTTATAGCAATTTCAAGGGGAGTGCTATTTTCCGCGGGGGATGGGAGAACATAAAGAAGTTCGAAGACTGCGCTTTTGTCGAGTTTAAGTTCAACAAGACTCAAGCTTACCTTTTATGCCTTTATGAAGAGGCTATGAAGATTTTAACCTATGACTCAAGCGGCAATATAGGGTTTGTCCAAGATGGAGCAAGTGATTTAGTGATTGCTACTCCGTATACTTTAGCTGAATCGAAAGAATTAGCTGAAGAAGGGATTGCTCAAACAGGCGATTTAATGTTTATTGTTCATCCAAGCCACGCTCCAAGACTTGTAACGCGAACAAGTGCTACAACTTTCACATTAGCAACATTTATAAGAACAGATGATTCATTCGGACAGAAAGCGATTACTGGGATTACTCAGGCTGCCTCTGGTGTTGTAACAGCTACAGGTCATGGATATACTAACGGAGACGTTGTTGTTATCGAAGATGTAGCTGGTATGACAGAAGTAAACAATAATTCATATACAGTAACGGTTATTAATGTTAATAGCTTTTCAATCGTAGCTACTTCGGGCTTTACTGCCTATACAAGCGGTGGTGTTGTTACATTATCAGGAGATTGCCCTTCAGCAGTTGCTATATTTGAAGGTGCTGTTTATTACGCTAATACAAATAACCAAAAAACAACTTTCTTCCGTAGTATTATAGGCGATTTCTACGACATGACCTATGGGACAGACGCTACGGACGCATTTGAATACGATGTATCTGAATTAACAGAGCCAATCGACTGGATCAGGGCGGCATCTTGCAGTTTAGTAGCCGGATCAAGTCAAGGGCTGATTCCAATTAATGGTGGTGGTGTGAATGAAGCAATAACTCCTTCTAATGTTACGTCAAAGATAAGTGACGTTGATGGCGCGACTGATACTTTGCCAGTAAGAAAAGAAAATCTCTTGTTTTATGTCAATGCGGCCGGAAGAAACTTAAATTATTTCAGTTATGACATCATCCAGGAGACTTTTCAGAGCAAAGACGCCAATATCGGGAGTTATGACATTACAAAAGGTGGATTATCCAAGCTGGTTTATAAGAAAGACCGGAATAACTTGATTTGGGCGCTGAGGGAGGAAAAAGACTTAGTGTCCTTGAATTTCAACCTAGACGAAAGCATCATCGGGTGGCATGAACACTCAAGCGTTGGAGACTTTAAGCAACTTGCCTCTATGAATAATAATGACGGCGAAGTGAAGCTGGTCTCCTTACTTGAATATGATTCAGAGTTTTATATTTGCATAATGGCCGAAGAGCTGGAAACGCCTCAAGAGTGGGAGTTTTTCACCGGGGAAGATAACGAGGAAGCGGACGACCAGGCTTATAATTTCTACATGGCTGAGAGGTTCAAAGAAGCCAATCATTTAGATATTAGTTCTAAGGTATCTAACCTTTATACGACTGAAATTACTTACGTTGGCGACACAGACGTAGGAGACATAGGCGTAATTACTAGCGCAGGGACAGAGTTTACCGCAGATGATGTAGGCAACCGCATTTACTATAAAACTGCCACAGGGACAGAATACGGCGTTTTTGAGATAACCGGATATACGTCAACAAGTGAGGTTGATGTAGAAGTTTTGTATCCTCCGACATCTTCAACTTATTCTTCCTGGTATCGGTCTTTTAATACAATTACGGGATTAGTCGCTTGGTGCGCGTATGAGTTTAGCGTTGTTGGTGACGGCGGCTATTTAGGGGAGTTTGTAGTTGATAAGGACGGGAAAATATCTTTAGGCAAAGAAGTGACTGTTGCTTGGTTTGGGTTCAAGTATGACGGATTGATTAAGACTTTCAATCTAGGCTTCCAGGCCAACGGAGTGGACACTCGGGCGACACCTAAAAGCATTGTGAGTGCCTATTTTACCTTTATTAATAGCGCTGGCGTGTCCTATGGATCTTCAATGTACGATTTAACCCCGATACAGGACTTTAATCCATCAGGATATTGGGATTTGCCTCCTTTGCCAATGAACGGGCAAAGCGAAGCGGTGTTATATGACGATGGGTTTGGTACAGAAAAGTTCTTATATATTAAGCAAACAAAACCTTTACCTTGTCACTTAACCGGAGTGATCCTTAATGTGGCGCATACAACCAACTTATAGGTGGATATATGGCTCAAATAGCGTTATTGGGCGTGGGTTTGGCAATGGCCGGGTATTCGGCTTATTCTGCTCACGAAACTAAACAAGACCAAAAGGCCGCCTTAGAGAAATCTGAGGCCCTGGCTCAAGAGGATTTGCAGGAAACAAAGAAAAAAGTGATCGCTCAGCAAAGAGCGTCCTTTCTTGCTAGTGGGATTTCCTTGACGAGTGAATCGGTAGATGTCTTTGAGCAAGATACTGAGCTGGCAAGTCAAGCAGACGCAGAGAGGCTTTCCAATTATTATGATACTCAAATGAGCAACGTAACAGGAACGGCCAGGGCATCATATATCAATTCTTTGTCTTCCGGGGTCAAAAGTGTCGGAACTTACTATAATGCAGAGGTAAACAATGGTTAAAAGATCGACTTACCAAGAGAGGTTTAAGAAAGTAGCCATGCCTCAGAACACAGGCGAAGCGCAAGCCGTGGCAGGATTGGCTAATAGTATTGGCGGGATTATCCAGACCAAACAGAAACAAGATGAATTGAAAATCACAAATTATAGTTCACAGGCTGACCTTGATATGTTAAAGGCGACCTCAGAATATCGCAATGAGATGGCCCTTGATCCGATGAATACGGAAGCGCAAGAAAAGCTCAGGACTAATTATGATAAGATTTTCGCTGAATATGACGATAAAATCGGTATTTCCGCAAAGGGCAAGTGGTCACAGACCAAAAACGTAATGAAGCAGCAGTACGAGGTCGCAAACGGCAAATGGATTCTTGCTCAGAATATTAAGAACGCAGAAAGCAATTATCTCGAAGGAGTAAAGGGTTTAAATAAGAAGATGGTTGAAATGGGTAAAACCGGAGATTACAAAACGGCCATGGACTCAGCTACTTTGAAAAGCGCGCAGCTAAGGGAGTCGGTTTCCGGAATAATCCCTCAAGACCAGATAGAAGAAGATTCTAAGAATTTCAAGAGTGGGGCGACTAAGAACTTTATAATCGGGAGAATTAGCTCTAACCCTCAAGAAGCTCTTGTTATGTTAGGGAACGAAAATATCACAAAGGCGATTGATAGCCTGGAAGCGGTTTCGACCTTAACCACCGCGGCAAATACGCAGATTAAGCGAATTACTGACGCGTTAGATGAAAAGCATAAGGTAGACTTTATTGTGGCAAGCAATGACATGATTGAGGACATTGATTCTCTTTCTTTGGCAGACATAGATCAGCTTTTGCTTGATGGTATGACACCAGCTAATGCTAAGGCCTTGGTAAACTTTAAAGTAAAATCTACTTATGCCCAAAAGACAGATAATTCCGTTTATAACGAAGTTAATGAGATGATAGCCGACGAAGAAGATGCTGATAAAATTACAATGCACATTATTAAAAACGCTGGGAAACTAACGCAGAAAGATTCCGCTGGGTTAACAAAGAATGTCAGTAAGGGCAATGAAGGCATTGACCGGAAGGTTGAGGGATCAGAGGCAGACAGTTTGCGCGAATACTTAAATAAGATCAACAACGGGAATGTAGACGTTGATGAGGCAGTCGCCCGGTTCCACAAGTCTGTTTTAGCTAACAATTACAATGGCGAGAGAATCAAAGAAGTGGCCGAAGGGTATAAGAGCGCATATACTTATATGATCGATCCGACTTCCGCTATCGGAACGAAGCAGATTCAGGAAAATCCTCAAGATATTATAAAGATTGAGACAGGACGAACAGTCACGAATAAGAAGACTGGCGATAAAATGAGACTAGACGAAAACGGAAGATGGGTAAATCTTTAATGAATGAGTTTGTCACAACGATACCTAAAGATTGCACGCTAGATAAGGCAGTCAGCGTCGATAACTCTTTTATTGATACGTTAGAGGGGTTTAATCTTAACGGGTATATTCCTAAAGAAGACGGCCAGATACTAGGACATAGTGGCGTGACCGTTGGCTCAGGGCTTGATCTTGGGCAGCAGACCTATCAGGGATTGAAAGATATAGATATAGATGCGGAAACCCTAGAGATATTAAATCCTTACCTGGGGAAGAAGAAAGAAGACGCTGAGAAGTTTTTACTAGAGAATCCTTTGGCTCTAAAAGAGGGAAAAGCTAGAGAAATATCAGCTAAGGTGCGAAAGGCCAATCTTGATAGCTATGTAGATAAATATGAGAAGAAGACTGGTAAAAAGTTTTATGATCTTGATAAAAAGGCGCAGACAGCAATAGCTTCTGTTATCTCTCAGTATGGCCCGGACTTAGAGGACCGTACTCCTAATTTTAATGAAGCCGTGATGGAGGCAGATAGAGAGAAGATAACGAATGAGCTGCGGAACTTCCAGGATAAATATCCTACCAGGCGGGGAAAAGAAGCTGACTTGATGGACCAGATCAAAGACTGGACTTCTGGCCTTAATATTTTATCAACAGATGCTTACGCGGCAGAACAATATATTACCACCTTATCCGAAACAGAAGAAGAGTCGTTTCAGGGGGTAAACACGAAAACAGGCAAGAAGTCTTTTGTGTCGGAAATCCCGGAAGGGTACGATCTGGATGACCCTGAACCAGAAATAAAGGAACAATTTGATGGAGAGTTTGGATATATAAAGAAAGCATTGTCGGAAAACGTAGATACAGATAGAAACGTAATTGAGAATGTTCAAGAGTCGTATCGAAGAGGCCATATTAATATGGCTATTAGTTTGGCCGGATATGGCGCGTGGTCAGGAGGGTACGGATATGACAAGGTTGCGCCGCTAATCAAGCTACGGAATCAAATATTATCGGCTGATCCGATTGAAGGCGGGAACATTGTATCAAAGGGGGTGTACGCGACGGCCCAGACGTTACCCTCGATGTTTCAAGGCATCGGAAAAGGTGCGGTTATGGGATCGGTTACGGGGCTAGGTTTTGCTGGTGTGGCGGCAGTATCAGGAGTCGGGGCGATTCCCGCAGGATTATTGGGGGGCGTAATTGGCAGGACTTACGGATCTTACGAACATTGGCGGGAGGTAATAACTGGCGACGTTTATAACGACATGAAAGGGCAAGGCACTCCGGACAACATTGCTAGGCCATTAGCCGGATTGGCCGGGGGGTTAAGCGCAGGGATTGAGTTTTCGCAAGTATGGGGATTTATTCCAGGAGCGCACGAAGTAACGAAAAGGCTTGTTACCGATTCTTTAAAGAAAACGATAGGCAGAATGGTTGTTAAATATGGCGTTACCTGGGCCACAGAGGTCGGAGAAGAGGGATTACAGGCCATTGTAGAGACCACAGCAGAAGAAGTCGCGGAAGGATTGGCTGGTAAACAGGGCGATTCGATGAAAGGAGCTATTAAAAAGATTTTAGTTGTTGGGGGCAAGGCGTCGGTTGATTCGATGGTATCAATGGGAATGTTGTTAGCTCCAAGCGCGGGGATAGAAGGGGCAAGGCTTCCGGCTTTACAGCAAGCGAAATCAGACTTTAAGAAAGAATCGATTAAGAATGTAATTGAGCAAGCTAAGGCCCAGGAAGACGCTGAGAAGCCAGCAGAGCCACAAGTTAAAGAAGACGTAGAAATAGTCGTAACACCTGAGAAAGTCGCACAGGAAGGCAAAGAAGCCACAGGAGAGGGTGTTCTAATCGCAGAGGCGAAGAAATATAAGACGGCGGAGGAGTTTGTTGATAGTAAATACGGGGTCAAAGAAAAAGTAAGTATAGAGTCTATTAATTTGAAAGAAGCAATGATAGACGTAGCAAAAGCTGACATTGCAGATGGCGATGTTTCTTTCTCAAAAGATGCACCTGTCGTAATGGAGTGGCAGGGTAAACTTAAAATCGTAGACGGAAGGCATAGAATTGCTCAAGCTATTATTGATGGAGAAACCGATATTGATGTTAGAATAATAAACCGGAATGAACTTTTAAAAGAAAAGCAAACCAAAGCCCAACTTACCTCCATCTGGAACAAAGCTAATAAGGTAGATAAGGTAGCAGAAGTTAAAATTACACCTAAAGATATTAAACCCGACAAAACAGGATTATCTGAGCTA
>Ga0207997_1001260_pt1 | contig 13124 bp, 20 predicted proteins | sample AntAceMetag02UKN_FD_184777 | JGI IMG/M metagenome (GOLD analysis project Ga0207997, IMG submission 184777) | Saline lake microbial communities from Ace Lake, Antarctica - Antarctic Ace Lake Metagenome 02UKN (SPAdes) (version 2) | ecosystem: Environmental > Aquatic > Non-marine Saline and...
GAAACGTTTAATCATATTTATATCTCCACCAAAAAATCTTAAACATATCTTTACATTCGCCTCTATGAACTAATTTGCCTCTATAATATGTCCCAGTGCCTTTATAAAACTTTTTGTTTAAAACAATACATTTTCTCATGGTCTCTTGAATCTCCAGACACGATCAAACAGATCTGTTTTCACATTGATATCTTTAAAAGTAGCAAGAATAAGCACTATGTCGTCCTTATGCTTCAGCTTGATTAATTTATAAAGATGATAACGAGGTGTTGCTTTACTAGATACAAGTGAGGAGGCTGTTGTTTCACATTCAACAATTAATACCTTTTTCTCAGGGATCATGTCTTTTCTTTTAGATCTCAAAAACTTTTTTTCCCCATCCGTTAAATTAACCTGAACTAAAATATCCGGAAAGTTCATCTGTGCTAGCTCTCTAAATTCTCTTGAATCATGCCATTCACTACCTAGAGTTATTGTTATTTTAAAATAATTCTGCTCTTTGTTTGTATTGTAATCCTGTGGCTGTTCGTATTTGATAAAATCAATTTTGTCTCCATATATTTTAACTACCTTGTTACTAGATTTTTTTTTTAGATATTCATGAAGCTCGTTACCTCTGCTTGGCATTTATTTCCCCCCACGAGTCAAGAGGGAACTTATATAAATATTCATTTTTTCTAATTTTTTCTATATTACCACCATTCTGAGAACAGATACGTTTTCCCCACAGCTCCCCTTCTTCTAATGCGATTAAATAATCATCAACACTTGTCATTTGTGTGAGCCAGCCATATGATAACATTATAAAATTACTTATTTCTGCTCTTTCAACTCTTCCATAATTCTTTATAAAATCTAATATCTGCCATGCTATAGGATCATACCCTCTTTGAAAGTCGATCATGTGGACTTCATCAGCTTCAAGTGGCCTTCCACGTCTATAATAAAAAACCCCATCTTTAACATAATGTAAAATATGAGCTCGACTGTCCATAGTATCTATAAGTTTATCTATTACATCTCTTGCTATCTCAGTATCAGGAAAAACACGGTAATTATCAATCAAACCTTTACGGATGCTTTCTGGTCTAGTATTTCCAATATTTGAAACAATTGTATAAATAATCTGATGAAATGGGTTAAGAAATGGGACTAATGTATTTTCAGATACTGTTTTTTCTATAGGGACTAAGCCTTCTGTCGTTCTAACTTCTTCTAGTAAAAAATATTCTGGTGGTGGTTTAAGATCAGATCGGCTTGCGTTTCTTTCAGTCATCGGTAAATAATCAATTATTGCCCGTCCATCCATCACCCTGACTCTTGAGTTCCATAATTGCCGGTCCTCTACTGCTTCAGCAATAGAAAAACCAGGTAGTGGTTCTATTAAATACTCCCACTCTGCCATGTTCTCAAACTCCTTTTTAATAATAATTTAGGCTCTCTTTTTTTATCATGAAAATCTTCGAAACATTTCCTTTTATATTCTAAAACTGCCTCCATAACGTGTTTTTTTAACAATTCGGATGTTTCAATATCTTCTTTTGTAAGAAAATCTTCTTTTTTTTCCCAAAGATGAAGTATCCTAACAGGAAAATTTCTTATTGAAAAATCCCCTAGATGTCTATCTACTAAACGAATTGTCGGTGTCAAAGCACTCTGTCCCCATTCAGAATATCGGTTAAACCAATCAACCTCTGGTGTTCCAGCATCGGCAGTTATCTCAAAATTTTTAACTCTGATATAGCCCTCTGTCTGCAATGGTAACATAATATTGTATAAAACATATCTGCAGATAGGACAATCTATCTCGAAAAAATACCAAGTCTCAATTGGTGGATCAATATTTATTATTCCTGTTCCTTTAACCATTTAACTAACTTTTCTCCTTTTTCACTTAACCAATACTTATATTTTTTACCACCGAACTTCTTTTTTATTCTCCGTCTTTTTAGTAATCCTTTTTTCCAAAGATCCCCCAATACTTTTGATGCATAACTCTGGCTACAATTATATAAAATTATTTGCACATCTTCGGTCATCAAAAACTGTTCTTCTTCTGCTTTTAATAAAACTATATCTTCATTATTCATCTTCTTCTCCTATTCAATTTCTAACAATTCACATAATTCATCAACGGTCATATCCATTCTTCTGGCAATATCTGGAAGTGGCCATCCTTCTTTCAACAATTGTCTCCCTTCAGATTTTAAAGCATTTTGTTTATCCTCTTCCATATCTCTTAATCTACCTTCTGACAATTTTTTAAATTCTCCATTTTTTTCAGATATTGGTTCAGGTTCATCTAAAGATGCTATTAAAACAGCTAATGAAGAATACAATAATTCAAATGATGTAGTTAGGCCGGAGATGGTTTCTTTTACAACAGTCCATCTTCCTTTTTCTTTTCTTTGTGGCATAAGTTTAGGAAGAGATGCTTGGCATTTTCCAGAGTTTTGCATTGCAAGTTCATATCCTTTATAAACATCCTCTCCTTTTTTAGCTACTTCTTCTGATAGTTTTTCTAAAGCAAAAAAATCATCATATAATGAATCCATGTCTCTTGGATCTCCTGTCTGGCAGATGGTTCTAAAATCGTCTTTTATATCAGTAAAAAGTCTAGATAATTTTACTTTTAAAGGTGCATCCTGATCGTGCTCTGCTAATTTTTTACTTAACGCCTCCAATAGACGATATACTTCTTGTCGCCTCCATTCAATATGTGTATAGTGTGTCAAAGTATATTTGATATTTAAAAACGCATCGGAAAAACCATTTGACTCGAGTCCTCTGCTAATATAATACTTTCTTATATTCATTTCTAGAGAATCAAGAACATTACATGCTTCTAAGTTGTCATTTATATTAACCAGTTTAAATAGTTTATCAAAGTTATCCTTGACTTCACCTTTATTTCTAGATGATAGATTTATCATTGTTTGATCGCCTCTTTCTTTTTATTCAACTCTTGGTCTGTTTTAATTTCATTAATATCTCCTTTTAAAGAATTAAAACTATCTTCCATTTTAGAAACTAGACTATTATATGACTCTTGTGACTTTTCTCCTTTTAATAACGCATCCAACGATGTCATAACAGTTTTCATTTTTAAAGCTGATTTTTGAATTAAGTCCATTTCTCCCATTCCTTGTGACTCACCAATATCATTAGCGCTCATCTGCATCTCTTGTAATTTCGATTCATCTGCCGTTTTTCCAATAGTTAATAATTTATTTTGACGATACAACTCGGTAACCTTTCCTTCCAGATCTAAATTTGTCTGTGTTAAATTATTAGTTTTATCTTGAAGTTTTCTTGTTTCTCTGCTAAATGTATCTGCTTGCGTCTGTAAATTATTTGCAATCATACGATATTTATTTATCTCATCCTGCAGATCAGATATCGCTATATTTTTCTCATCGATATGCTTCATGAGATTCATTGCCTGTCTGATATCATTTTCAGGCATATCATATGTAAAATTATCATCAATATCTGATATACTTTCAGAGTTTCTAGCACAAAAAAGAAAGATGGGGCTTTGACTTAATATCGTATCTCTTAATTCTCCAGTGTTCGGTGTCTTTTGTGTTCTGGGTTCTAACTGATCAACCAACTCAAATTTACCATTGCCATTATTATCAGGTATCCATATTTTCATCCAAGAAAGTGGTTTCCCATATTGTGAATCATATTTTTTGATGTTGGTATCTTCTATAAAACCACCGAATGCCATATTATGTTTTCTTACCAATATTTGATATTTACTTTCCTCAATCCAATGTATCAATCTCCAAAGCAATACTAATCTTTCAAAAGGTTTTTCAGGAATCGGCCACTCTTTTGCTTTCATTTTTTTTCTCCTCTATTTCAACTATGTTTTTTATATCTTCATTTCGCAAAGCAGAAACAAACCATCCACCACATCCCTGATCCTCATAATTTTTTGTAAATTTACAAAAAAGATAATCCACACCCGTCACACCAATATCTTTTAATATTTCTGTTAGATGACTTTTCGCTCCACATCTACCTTGGCTTTTAACTTGGATTATATGATTACATTCGATATCCTCTCCTTCTGGAATAGATGCAATCACTTCTTTGAAGAGCTCTTTATCTTGCTTTCTAGTTAGCTCAATATCTAAATATGGGAATAACGCAGGATTTAAAGGATAAACAAAGTATCTTTCCTTAGTTATTTTTTGAAAAGCCAACCTATCTCCTTTTATGACATTAACCATATCCAAAAATTTTTTAGGTGCATTCCAACGATCATCTTTCAAAACATCATGTGCAGGGATAATCATTTGATACCCCTCATCAGACTTATTTTTCCCCTCATTCTTCATATTATCTCTCCATTTTTCCCGATTTCTACTTTTTACAAATCGGAAAAAGTTCCATAGGAGTATGTTTTTTTAGCTATAAAATGTTTTACTTTCAAAAAAGAAAACTATAAAAGCATAAATTGTGATATGGTGTTTAAACATGAGGAGTGTTTTATTATATGAGATCTCATACTAAAAAAAGAAGGCGTGGGGACATGGAAGAGGTTTTAGCATCTATCCCAACCACGCCAGAAGGATGTAAAATAGCTGGTGGAAATTGGAATAAAAAATCTAAACAATGCGATATAAGACAAGAACATTTTGAAGGCGATACTGCGATGGTTGTTAAACCTTTTGATCGTGTTGAAAGAGCAGATGAGATTGTTACTTCAAAAAAAGCAGATGAAACCGAATAATTGGTGATGATGTGATAAAAAAATATATAGTTTTTTTATTTGTATTAATCCTGTCTGTTTCATTATTTACAACAATGTCATCCGCTCAACCATTGACTTTTGATTTCCCTGTATTGGAAGTAACTGATGATTTAAATGGTCTTGCTTCTACCGGATGTAGAATTACTAATAATAATGAAACATCGCCAGTTAATATTTATGTAGAATATTATGGTGAAAATGATGCTTATTTTTCTAGTAATTTTTCGATAGAACAAGGTGGCGATTACGACTTTGATGCTTATTTTGTAATAGAAAAAGATGAAATAGGTTGTTTGTATTATAATATTGAAGGATATAATGCTTCTTTTCCACAACCTGTTATTATAACAGTTAAAAAAACCAATTCAACATTAGATATTTTTCCCGATAACCCAGTTGCTGGTTCTAATGTTGCTTTTTTAATTACCAATGGTAATATGTTAAATGCTTATGGTTTCCTTCTTTATGTTGATACTGGTAAAAAGCATCCTATAAATATTGATGGAAATGGATGGGGTACTATTAAAATTGATGAAAATGAAACAGGAATTGCTGTTATAAGGATAGTTGGAGAGGGGATTGATCCGTTAATAAGAAGTTTTACAATACAACCAAAATCTAATGATGAAAGTGGAGATCCTGCTGATCCTACTGATCCTGTGACCGACCCAATAGTTATAGGTGCTCCTGAAACCGTTATTTTTGGAGAGATAAAAGAAGTAACAATTACACAAGGAAATAAGCCACTTGCATATGAGTCAATGTTAGTTACATCGCCATCTGGCCAGTCTAATACGTGGTCAACTAATTCTTTTGGAAAATACCAAATAACATTCAATGTTGTTGGGGTTTGGTCTGTCAGTGTTTTAAGTGATGGTGGCATTATTACTAAATCTATATCATGTGTAAAAGAAGCCACTGGCATTTATCTTCAAACATCTAATCCATTAGTTAACAATGAAGTTGAAATTAATGCTTTTGATGGAGCAACAATTAAAGTCGAAGGTCCAGATGGATATATGGAAAATGGAATGACGATGGGGGCTAAATTTAAGTTTACACCAGAAAAACCCGGCTCTCATACTGTAACAGCTGAAAGTGCAAATAAACAAGGAACGATAACTTTTGATGTTAAAACAAGACCGAGAATTATTTTAACAGACATAAAAGGTAATCCTGTTTCTTTCAATATTCAAACAGGAAAAACACTATATGTAAGGTTAGTCGATTCAAACAATGAGTTATTAGAAATGGATACAACTATTACAATAAAACAAGCACAGCTGCCTTTTTCAGTTGGACAAGAGATTAGCTTGATCGACTCATATGGAATATGGATGCCAACGGAGGCAGGATCATATACTGTGTCTTTCTCAGGATCAGGAAGTTATGATCAGGCAGAAACAAATATTCAAGTAGTATCTGCGACAAATGATGACTTTTTTTTCGACATAAATATTTGGTTCCTAGTTCTCATCGGTGTAATTATTGCAAGTATAATATTAGTTCTTAAAAAAGCGCCTCTTGAATTTTGGAAAGAGAAATATAGGATATGGAGACGAAAGAAAAAAAATAATGGCGATTACCCCACAAAAACGAAGGAACCACAGTAAAATATCGGAAAAAAATCCAGAAAATGTTTTTATATGTTCTAGTTATTCTCTATTTTACATTATTTTATTATGGATGTGAAAAAGATATGGCTAAAAAAACCAATCCAAAAGCTAGGACTTTTATACATTTCTTGAAAAACGGCAGAATAACAAGAGCGAAACCAGCTGGTTGTTTTAATCCATCTAAGGGATCTAAGATTAAGGTAAAAGGACAGGCAGATGCAAGAATAAGAATTTGTCATCCAAAGCCAAAGGCCAAAAAGTCTAGCAAAAAGAAATAAAAAATATTTCTAATTAAATCGTTTTTTTTCTTTTCTAACTATCGGAGATTATTCCCGGAAAAGTATTTTAAGATACAAAAGATATTATTTTTTTGATGAAACAATTAAACAACACATATCTTGACAGTATAGGATTGCATTTCAGAAGTCCACCCGGATGTCAAAGAAATGGAACTATAATTGTCAAGATAGATAACATTGATACTGAAGTGACTCGGTGCGGGAATTCTGTCCCTAAAAAATCAGGATATGTTGCGGTAAAACCAAAAACAGAGAAGATAAAAGGCAAAAAGCTGGCTTGTAAAAAGTTTTATAGAAAAAAGCCGGAAAGAATAAATAATAAATAATAGATAATGTTGGTGGTTGAGGATGGTAAAATATACTTTTAATCCCATACAAATATTTTTTTGTGCTGTTGGTTTTTCACTTGGTTTTTTTTTCAGTGATGCAATTGTAGGTTTTATACGTGGATTAGGTGAAACTGGGACTCCTACAGAGACTATAACAAGCTCATTATTTTTGAATGGTGGAGTAGGATTACTTGCTGGGATCGTAATTATTCTGCTCTCAGTTATGCTTCTCAAAAAATTTATGGGTTTCATTATCAGTGTTTTAATTGGAATTGTTGCAGTTTTGGTATTAACAGGGATGGGGGTTATAGTCCCAGATCCTGCTTCTTTAATAACTGGGTTGTTTTAGAGGAATTATGAGCAAATATAAATTAATAAAGATGGATAGTAAAACTCTAAATAATACAGTAGAGGGTTGCATTTTAGATTATATTAATGAAAAAGATAGCGAAGGGGAATATGCACAACAACAAAAAATTATAGATCAAGTAATAAAAGATTGCAAAATCTCAGATAAAAGTGTACGGGATGTCCTCACGGATATGGTTAAAAGACGCAAGATCTCAACACGATATGAAAAACCATTCCGATATTTCGGGAAACCAAAAATCTCTCTTCCTGTAAAAGTTTGCACAGCAATGATAACAATAATTTTAGCATCCTATATGATAATTGATACTTTGATCCCAAAGGAGTATATCAAAAATTTTATTTATCTAAATTCCCCAGTGCAAGATCCTGCAGGTATGACAGATATTAATTTTTTCCCATTTGTCATTTTTAGCATCGTTATTGTCATAGTTATTTCATCAATATGGTACTACGATTATAGAAAAGTATTTAAATGAGAATTAGTACGGAGTGTTTTTTCAATATTTTTTGTATCTATATACTCTCTGTTTATTAAATCTCTATATATACCACTCACGACATTCATATTTTAAAAAGCTGGAGTTGAAAAAATTGGGAAAAAAAACAACTAACATGCCATTGTTAATTGCTATAGCTGTGATCTTTTCAGTTGTAGGAGCAACAGGGGCATGGATGTGGACAGAAGGAGATTATAGCCTGGGATACTCTGCTGGGATGGCGTACCAACAGAGCTTAGTAGACACGACTAAACCCGCTAGTATGAGTACTTCTATAGCATCATCAACATTTGCAGATTTTTCATCTGAAGTTGCTGCTGATGGAAGCGTCTCAGCTGAAATTGATAAATCTACAAATATTACTATTACAAACGATGACGACGATAGAACTGCAGGGGATGTAAGTGTAATTTTGTATAACCCTGTAAATGATAAAGAAGGTCTAGATGATGATCTTGAAGTAGATAGCACAGAATATACAGTAATATCTGGTGGCGGTGCATATAAACTTGTGCATGATGGGGAATATATAACCAATGGATTTGTTATTGGAGATATACCACCAGGCGGAGAATGGACAATCCACCAAAAAATGACATTGGAAATAGCATCTGCCGGAACATATGAAGATGGGCAGTCTTATGCTTGTCACGTATACGTTTATCAAGGAGATGCCGACTACTCGGATGTAATTGATTTCACGGTTGCTACCTAAAAATTTAAAGAGATCTTTTTTTATCTCTTTGGATTTTAAGGTTGGGTGATTAATCGTGAAACAAAAAACGTTAGTCGTTGGATTACTTCTAGTAGTATTCATTTTGTCGGTAGGATCAGCCAATGCATATATATGGAAAACTGGGAGAAATGATGCAACAATAACTTCGGGATATGTAGATATCTCGGATACATTAACTCTTTCTGATTATACTGTTCCAAGTGCATCTGTGTCCGGAGTTGTAAAGTTACCAACAAGCATTGAAAATTTAACCTTTATGCGGTTCAATGTGTCAAATGCTGGAGCTAGCAATCTTAGTTTTAACTTGACTGTTAATACAAAGGCCTTAAATGCTAGCACTTGGGTTTTAGATGGAACTCAAGGTAATATAACAAAGGCAAATTATGTAACTGCAAGTGGAGATGTGTCATTAGAAAACATTACATGGGCTTTCGAAGCAAGCGATCAATGTAATTTAACATTATATCTAGTAGGAGAAGATATGACGTTGAATACATATTGGTTGAATCAAAATCTTGTGATGAAAGAAAGAGATATATCAACACCCACGGTTTCAAACTCGAAAAGTTCTGTAACATCTTCGTGGACTGTGAACGATAGCATAAACATAACTAACAGTTGGGGAATTAATCTCACGGATCTTGTTGTAAATGTTACTTACCCATCTAACAAAGTAACAAATGGAACAGGCACATTTACAGTATCAATGGACAACGATACCACATTGGAAAGATATGCTCAATACCAGAAAAGAGGCCCATATATTTATAGAGTTCAAATAACAACCGATGGAACTTCGTATGAAATTGAAATCACACTCAGAAGCCCTGAAACAATCCGAAGTATCGTGGATTGGTCATTAGATACATCAGCCGATGTATATGATGACTATTTCGACACCCTAAACTATAACAATTTGATAGTGGAGTTGAATGATCACGAAGAAGATTGGGGCACTGGATCAATTATCTTAGATGATTTCACAGTTATGACGTCTCCTTCAGGTAATGTCTGGACTTTTTCATGGGTGATTCCTAGCACGCCAGTTACTGCACCCGGATGGCATGAACAAGTATCATATGGTCTGCCAAATTGGATATGGTTACTTTTTGTAACAGCAGTTGTTCTTGCTGCAATATATGTTTTTTACACTAAGAAACCAGCTAAGAAATCCGGTAAGAAAAAATAATCTAAACTGGAGGTAATCATAATATGCGAAAAAAAATAATAATAAGCGTATTGCTATTAGCAGTAGCAATATTATTTCTTTCTTCTGTATCTTTAGCATCACCATCTGAAATTTCAACTATTGAAACTATTGAAGTGTCAGAGGCAAAAATTAATGCAGAATCAAGTTTTGGTGCTGGCAGTGACTTTCCATTAATAACTCCGATGGACTTAGGATATGTTCATGTATCAACTAAACAACCTGCTAATATGGTTTGGACTGTTTATGATCCTGGTTTTCATCAGGTTGTTATATTAGAGCATCCCCCTTCTACTATTTATCAAGAAGGAACTGAATGGAGGTTTGCTGATAAAACCGTTTTTACACTTCCCGCTTTTGCTCAGGAAGGAAATTGGGTTGCTAGTTGTAAAGTAGTATACACAGATGGTACATCTACTGATATTAATTGGGATGAATATATATATCAGGGCATTCCATGTGGTAACTCTGGTGACATATTTGGAAATATTTTTATTTACCCATGGTACTTTTTTGGTTATAAACTGCCTGCGTTATTCTGGTTTCCCGGAATACTCTTTTGGAGTCCACTTGTATACTTAGCTTTTGCATTACTCATGAACAGAGCATTTCCAGGTTTCGTAGATGTTACACGTCAGTGGACAGCCACAGTTCGAAAATCCGTTGGGAGGAGTAAAAAACGAAGCAAAAAAAGAAAGTCTCTGCTAAAAAAATAATCCTTTCTTTTTTTATTTTCTTTATATTAGGCTTATTAATCTTAAATGTAAATAATGTAAATGCAAGTAGTATTTGTGAAAATTGTAATGAAAATATTAGGTTAGATAACAATAATTATATTTCTATTGTAAGACAGTTAGACTTGGGTGTTTCACCTAGTTCTGAATCTATTACTTTATCTGCAGGAAGTGAAATTCCATTACCTCAAGTTGTTGGTTGGATTATTGATATATATTATTATGATATCCCTCTTGTTGGGCAATGGGACCCAATGGAAACATATTGGGAGCTTTACAATCCAGCTAATAAATTATCATATAAAATTGCAGGAGATGTTATTTATACAAAACATCTAGGTCATTGGCCACCTGTTGGGCTTTTCCCAGGATATGATAAATGGGAGATACATCTTACAAATCCTAAATTACAAATCCCTGCTTTTGCGGGGGCTGGAACTTGGCAACTAAAATTAGTTGTTTGTGATAAACTAGAAGCATTGGGGTGGGATATTAAATGCATAACCGTTGTTTCGTATATTAATTATGTTGGTGAGAGTTCATTATGGGATAATCTTTTTGCTCCAATATATATAACATGGGGAGGAGTCCCTGCTGTAGGATGGGGTGATTTTTCTTTTGCATTACCTTGCTTATTTATTTTGTCTTGCCCTATTTGGGGTTTCGGTCTTTTTTACATATTGTTAATAATATGGTATGGAAGTTTTAAAGTAGCTCACCATGAAATAATGAATGGGCTAGGAAAGATAAGAAGAAAAAATAGGAAAAACGGAGGAACAAAAAATGTTAAAAAATAGACAATTAAAAGATGATCAAAGCGGAGCAATAGTAATGCTCATCGGTTTGATCATCATGGGGCTGGTGTTGATCTGGCTTATAGCAACTATTGCAAGTGCGATTGTACCATTAGGAATATTTATGGTATTGGCAATAGTAGTTATAGTCCTAGTAAAAAGAATGTTAGGCGGTGGCGAAAGCCTTGGAATAGTAAAAGGCTTAACTGGAGCTGGCCGTGAAATGGGCAAAGAAACAGTTGGTCTGATGAAAGGAGCTGGTCGTGAACTTGGTCATCTTAAAGGAAAAGGAGGAGGTTGGTTCTAATGTATATTTTGGATCAAATGTTTATCTATATTGCATTAGCAATAATAACAGCGATCATAATTGACTTTATTGTGATCGAAGGCAGAAACGACATCCTAATGGGATTTATGGTAATTTTAGGTGCATTTACTGGTTGGATATCATTTATTCTTTTTGCTTTTATGACTGGAGGTATTGGCCGGTTTGGTCTCTGGATGACATTGCCAATTATTCTAACAGGGCTTGTTAGCATTGTGGTATTGTTAAAATTTGCAGATGTGAAAGTGATGTTCAGAAGACCTCGATGGCGAGTTGGTAAATATACAACATTATTGTCACTTATTACTTTAGTGGGGTTACTAGGTTCATTAATAATCGTTATTTTTATACCTGTTGATTTAGCTAGACCAACGCCTAATACAAATATAAGTGTTTTCGAAGATGTAACTGCTCGAGGGTATACTGATAATCTAGAAGTTACATCAGATATGGCTAGAACAGCTGGGATTAGAACATCTGGTAATATCGATATTTCAACTGCTAGAACATATGTAAACTTTCCACGTATCGGAGCGAATCCTGAAGAGAAGCAATATCTAAATTTTGAAGCTACTTTTACAGTTAGTTCAAGTGGTGGAAACTGGGATCAACCATATATCCGTTGTTGGATTTTTGTAGATACTAACGAAAATGGTGTACCAGATTCTAATGAGGGGTTTGTAGATCCTGCTAATTATAAGTTTCCTAGTAATCCACAGAGTAATGGAAATTTTTGGAGATCACATGCATTGTGGGAAAATGATCTGCCCGTTAAAATGATAAATGTTCTTAGTAGTAGCGGTGATCCAGTAATTTTGCCAATATTCCGTTGCGATCTAACGGTTTGGCAGAATGAACTAAATAAAGTATTTGCTAATACACCAGAAAGTTTTACCGCTCCATATGATATGATGTCGTGGAAGAACACTGGATCTTCTTATATTCTAGAAGAAGATGTTCAAGCTTGGAGAAGTCTGCCTGTTGGAAGTGTAGCAACATTCACAGGAAAAATGTATGCCCCTGAAGGAATGGCGGGACATTATGGAATTGTTTATCAAACATATGATATGAGATTTAACACAGATCCATTCAATCCTGGGACACCTATATCACAAAAAGTTGATGCTTTTGAAATCCTTGCACCAGATGATCCAGATCCCGATCCAGATCCCGATCCAGATGACCCACCAGTTGTCGATATGACAAGTACAACATGGGTAACAGGTGTTGCTCTTGGTGGATTAACACTATTAGGATCTGCAGTTGCAGTTATAAAGGGCCCTAAATTCCTTATGAGGAAATAGGAGTAATATAAAATGAAACAACCTTGGGGAATAAAACTCAATGTAATAGTTTTAGCATTAGCCGGACTGTTAACATTGCTTGGGGCTCTAGCATTATTAGTCATGGGTGCTGCGGTCTTTGATTTATTATTGCCTTTTGCATCAAT
>Ga0207997_1001261_pt1 | contig 13124 bp, 19 predicted proteins | sample AntAceMetag02UKN_FD_184777 | JGI IMG/M metagenome (GOLD analysis project Ga0207997, IMG submission 184777) | Saline lake microbial communities from Ace Lake, Antarctica - Antarctic Ace Lake Metagenome 02UKN (SPAdes) (version 2) | ecosystem: Environmental > Aquatic > Non-marine Saline and...
CGCAGCCATCGGAGGTTTGACCGGCGCGCACTCTGGACCCTGACCAGCGTGTTTCATATGCCTTGACTGTTGCCAGTTTGACCCTACTGTTAGGCAGGGCAGGCCTAGCCAATTCACGACGTGTTGCGGCCACCGCCCTCAACTCACTCACTACTCAGGTGCGCCGCCACTAAACGCATCGCATGAACTACGTCAATCACTCTCGCATAATCCGCTGCGGGTGACGGGTACGAACCGTAGCCAACGGAGAGGCTCGCCACCTGCGGAACGTGATAAGAAATCGTATGCGCGTCTGACTGTTCGCCATCCGCCCACGAATACGCCAGACCAAGCTCGCGGGAGAATATCATCAAGCGGTCGATGAACCAATCGGTAGCGGTAGCCCGCCCGTTGTATGCCGAGACTATCTCCTGCTTGCCGGGGCGGTCGAGGCAGAGGCAATAGTCCAGTCCCGCGAAGAAGTCGGCGTCAACCGCTTTAGCCCCCGCGTTCTCGCCACCCGCCTGTACGCTCAACAGTACGCGGAATGGGAGAGCGGTCACTTCGGCCAGTGCCAGGATTATTGCAATGCCACACTTGTCATTCGCGCCAATGCAAACTGTCTCGCCGCCGCTGTCCTGCCCTTCGATTTGTAGCAGCCCGCCCCTCTCTGGGAAGGCTAACGCTGCCGAGTTCGTTTGCGCCAACACCTCTACGTCGCGGACTTGTTGAGCGGTATCCATATGCGCGGCCAGCAGCGTTCTCTGCGCCCCCTCGTCGCCGCGTGAGGCAAGCAGATTGCCACCGTCATCCTGTTCTGCTATGAAGCCCGCGTCGGTAAGAGCGGTGCGACAGTAGAGCCGCACGCCCTTCTCCGCCCCGCTCGGCGATGGCAGGAGGAATAGCTGCTTGAGGTGTTGCGTTATCGACAGGTATTCATCCAGCCCCGATGACTGTACCCGTTCACTCATGCTAACATCGCCCCTTCTGTCTCACACTCTACACCACCGGCGGCAACTTGTCAAGGCCTACTGGCGGCGCTCGTCACTGCACCCGCTTTGGCAGCAGCTTCTCAAAGTCTATCGGCGGCACCGTCTTCTCAGTCCCACCCTGCGCAATCCATTCCTTGACCGGATAACCTTCCCAGTCAAACTCGGCACGATACTTGTCAAGTTGCGCTTGCGTTGCGGTCAAATAGTTGTAGTCCTTGACGCCCTCGCCATACGCCACCAACTGCGGCGACGGCTCCGGGTTCGCCATATCGCAGCCCTTCAGCAGGTAGTCCTTCCAGCACCACGACAACCGGACACGCGGCTGCACTAGCCACGTCCATAAGCCGATGCTCCACCGCACCATCTCCGGCGTGCAGGGCGCGTGGGATAACTGAGTGTCATATACCCAGAACTCCTTCTTGCTTGCTTCAATGAGTTGCTTACAACCGTGCAGGTCGCCGCCGATGATGATGCTCACGCAGACAATATCAAGCAACGGCACCATGTTCTTTACATTTGGGTAGCAGACTGCGGTGCCGCAACGTACACCCTGCTCGTTGTTGCGGCTCGTGATCTCTCCGATAACGCGCTTGTCGGCACTAGTCATTGGTTTGCCGCGACCAGGCTCGTCAATATTGTAGGCGACAATCTCCGGCCACTGGTCGGGATATTTTGACATGCTCTGGGCGAGCTTGGCGACATACGCCCTGCCAGCGAAGTGTCCTTGCCCGTGACCCGGTAGCGGGTCCAACTCGGCGGCCTTGACCTTCTCCCAGTCGGGCACGAGCTTCGCGAATCCCACGTCGCCGATATTAGCCATTGCGATGACCGGAAACTGCGGGTCCAGCATACCCTCCTCAATAGCTATGTCTATCTGGTCCCTCAGCTCCTCGGGCTGACCGTACTCAATCACAAACGTGTTCATGCCATACTTCTTCATCAGCTTGACATGCGCCCGCCAGTTCTGCACGCCGCCGATGTGCGAACGGTAGGCGTAGGTGCCGAAGCCAGTTGCCGCCTGCGCGACGGTTGCGACCAGCATTGCCAGCGCAACTGCTACGCACATCGTGAATGTCCTTGCCGTTTTCCCGTTGTTCATTTGCCATCTCCCTGGTTCGTCTTATTGGCGGCCTCGGCTGCGGCCTTCCGCTTCGCCCGCAGGCCCATCTTGGTGCGTGCCTTCATCCGTTTGATGTGTGCCTTAGCCTCTGGCTCATACGGCTTACCCGATAAGGGACTGGTGTAGCCCTCTTGCTTCCAGAAGTCGTTGTGTTCAACCGGGCGCACATTGGCGGCAGTCAGGTATCCATCCGGTATGATCATCTGCGCATTGTTTGCGGGTAAGACCCGCCCGTCCTCTGTCGAGTGAGCCGCCGTATGGTCCACCCTCATTTGACGCAGGCTGCGCAGGATGTCATCCGGGGCATAGCCAGCTTCGCGCAAGCTCCGTATCGAATCGTCGCCAGCATCGCTCTTGCTTATCTTGGGGGCGACGAACTCATGCCGTATGGTAGGCAAGTACTGTTGGTGCGGTGGCTTCCACCCCAGCGCACAGCAGAAGTAATCATAGAGTTGCACCTGGCACAACAGGTCGGCGCCTCGTATGAACCCGCCGATCTCCATAGCGTGATCATCAACGACGGAGGTAAACGTGAGCCAGGGGTGGTAGACAATCTCGCTCCCCACCGGCACGCTTAGGTTGTAAATGGCGCGGTTAGTGCCATAGTAACGCGACACCTGCGGGACCAGCTTCTGGTTAGCTTCCCAGTGCGCTTCGGCGTTGCGCGTGCTCCACATGATCTCGTCCGGCGACAGACCAAGCCACTCCAGATCCTCCAGATAGTGCTCGACAAGCGTAGACATAGACGGGCAGGTCTTCGCGTAGCCGACCACATGATAGGGCAAGTCGTGGAGGTGTAGCACAAACTTGCCACCCGTGTTTCGGGCAACGCCCCAGTTAGCCTCTACGATGGAGATGTGGCCGATGTGCAATTCGTGGTATGGTACTAGCGAGAAGCGAGTGTTCATTATGTGGCCTCGTTTGTTTCAGTGGGAGATTGGAGATGGGGCAGCAACCGATAGGCGACCGCCCCACTGCGGCCCGTCGGTTACTACTGGCCCGTCTCTGTACCCGACCACCAGTCATAGCTCTGCATTGAGGCCACGGACATCTGCCCGACATGCCCGTCGCGGAACAGCATGTTATTGTTGCTCCCGTGGGACATGTCTGCCACCGTCGGGTCGGTACCGTCGTTCCCGTATGGGCCTTTCGGGCGCATGAACCAGTTGGCATAGCCGTAGTCCGTGCTCTTACCACCGCACGCGTCCTCGGGCGATATACAGGCCTCACCTACCATCAAGGTCTGCGCTGGCGTGAATCCATAATCTTCATACTGGCACTTCTGGTCAATATTCCACGACCAGCCGTAGTCATCCGAGGCGCGCGTAGGCCAAAAACCGCCAGCCATCAAGGGCATCATATACGAGGTTGGATGGCCTTTGCCGTTACAGATAAACACCGGATTGATTCGCTGCGCCCAACCAAGGCGTGGCGGGATACCGTAAGGCCCCAGCTTGCCCAGGGCAGTAGCTATGCAATAGCCGTCGGGTTCCTCTTCAGGAATGTAGCTCAGGTTTGGCCCCCAGCCGTCATTGTCCCCGCAGTATTGGATCAATGCGAAGCCAATCTGCTTGAGGTTGCTGATACAGGATGCTTGCTTCGCCTTCTCCCTCGCGGATGCGAATACGGGGAAGAGGATCGCCGCCAGCACCGCGATGATCGCGATGACTACCAGCAGTTCGATGAGCGTGAAGCCGAGTTTTGAGTTGTGCGCCTTCATTAGTTTGTCTCTCCATTCAGTTGTCAAGGTTCGCTTACTGCTACTACTTCGCCCCGATGGTTCTGCGTCCATGCCCCTATTTGTTAGTAGGCCTCCTTTCACTGCTGGATTGGTTGCGCCTGCGCGCGTGCTGTTACTTTTTCATTGTAGTCTTCAATGAATTGGTCGGCAAGCCCAGTGGGGTCGGCGGGCAGCGAGTCGCCGCATTTACCGCAAACCAGCGGACCCTTTTGACAAGTGCCGCGAAGGGCGCTGCGCCACGCAGATTCCGCGTCGACCCAAGACCAAGACCAACACTCGCACCTATAGGTTAGCTTCATCCGTTATCGCCCCTTTACTTACTCATCCCGCCTGCCATTCGCTTCGTCATCCAGCATCATCGCGACCAGCAGGATCGCTGCAAGAACTATCGAAATGGCGGCTGCCCATTCGTAGGTCATGGGGTCCACCGTGCATCATCGCTGACTACATTGTATCCCCACCTGCCCATTGCTTCGCCCCTTCGCACTGCTACCGCTTGCGACCCTTGCCGCCGCCGCGCTGCCCGCCACGCCCGTTACCTGGACCTCCGCTCGGGCAGTCGCCTGGGTTCCTGTTCCTGCTGCCACCGTCACGCTTAGGACCGCTTCCATCCTGTCTCCGGTTGTCTTCCTTTGCCATTATGTATTGCTCCTTCGCTTATTCGGCTTTGGGCTTCCCGTATCCCCACGCTATCAATACGCCGACCAGCACTACCTCGAAAACGAATAGGCTGATAGCCCCGAGCCAGAACATCGGTATGTGAAAGTCCATTCTACTCGCCGCCCTTCATCCGCCGCAGAGAATCCGCACGACGCAGATAAGCCCTGCGGCATATATGCAACAGATTATCGTGTCCCACGGTTGCCCGAATTCGAGGCCAGGATACGTGACCTGCAAGTCGGGGTCAGCTTGCGGTGGGCCTTCGTGCTGGCTGGGTTCATCCTGTATCATTCGCCCTTCGCCCCTCACTTGTAGTCATTACAGTGGAACCCGCTGCCCCGAAAGATGATAGCCGCTGGCATAGAGATCACCCGCACCAGTTTGCCTCGGCATTTACCGACCTGACATCGCTTCGGTGCTGGTGCTCCTGGCGCATGGCGGACATTGAAAGTGTGGCCGCATTTCTGGCAACGGTATTCATAGAGGGGCATTAGCTACGACACGCATCCAACTTCGCCCGATACGGTTCCAGATTCACGCCCGCATCCTGCAGCAACTCCCAGTTCTCCAGTATCTCATCCGCCGATAACTCTACCGCCTGCCAGACCGCCGCTTGGTTGCCGAACCAGTCAATGAGAATCTGCCACGGAATGTCGGCGCGGCTGGCGAGGTTGATAGCCTCTTCATCCCATTCATCCTTGAGCTTCAACTGTTCGTACTGCGCTAGGTTCGGCAGGAGGTGCCAAGCCGTAACGCTAGCTGGCCCGTCTATGATGTAGCCGAGGAGTGCTTCGCGGAACGGGTTGGGGAGTGGCGGCTGGATAGCAGTCATTATCCCCGCAAGGGCTGCGCGGCCATAGTTATGTTCAAGTCGCATAATGTTGCGTTCGATGATTCGGTTCTTGCGGTCCTCTTCGCACTTACTCATTGCACCCGCACCCCTCTCCATCAGTTAGGTATCGCACCAGCCACAAGCTCGCCGCCTGCTTGTCAATGTCAATGATGTCCTCGCTGCCAACGCCCAGCAACGCCGCCGCCACCTCGCATACCAAGTAACCGCTGTCTACGGTAGCCGCTGGTTCTATCAGTTCCGTCACCGGCGCGATAGCAGGCAAGTTCTTGACTAGCCGCCTCGCCACCTCGTGGGCATACTCAGGCCAGCTCCAGTCACCCGGCTTGTCGGGGTCTGCTGGTTCAATGTCCATCCCATCGGGACACTGCGGAGGGGGTAGCATACCTTTAGGTCGCGGCGGGCACTCATGGCCCTCCTCGCTGGCGCAATAGGCAAGCATGACTAGGAGGCCGCGCTGGTCACCGTAGCCCTTGAGATCGAGGTGCTCCAGAACAACATCTTGAGTGTACCGAACGAAGTCACCGCCGGGCAATATCGCCGCGCTAATCTGGACGGTCTTGACAACGCGGCTTTCCGGCTTGAGTTGGCCCATCCAGTTAGTCATCGGCATCAGTGTTGCCCCGCTTCATTTCCTCCGTGAAGCCTTCCCCCATCGCATCCATAACCGCACTCATTGCATTGACTGCCTTCGCTTGGACGCGCCCCATTTCGCGCGCCCCTGCAAGGATGTCTTCCATGTTCGCATCGTCCTCGGCGAGCTCCGTTGCTGGTTCGGGCTTCTCGCAGCAGGGGACGCTGGCCTCGGCACAGTCAGCGATGATGTCGGCTTCGGTACCTAGTGGATATTGCAGGACATCGTTGCCATTCTCATCCTTGCCATACACCGCCTGACATTTACTGCAACCACGGTAGATGTCCGTTACCTCACTGAAATATATGGGAGCGCTATCAGAGCAGCGGGCAAACACCACCACCGGCAGCACCGCACCCTCGCAACTCCACGGCTTCTCATCGGTGCTCCACGCTTTGCGGGCCTTGCGGGTTATATCGGCGACGGATTCGCGAACGGTAGTCCAGTCATCGGCCAGGTGATTGTACTCGCCCATGACGACAGTGCCGTCACCATCGTTATCCCGAAGCCGTATAATGGAGCTGAATGTGTAGGTATTGCCCGACACCGCACCATGCAGCGTCACCGTCGGCTCGGAACACTCAGGCGGCTCGTTGCTCTCTGGATTCGCAGGTAGATGCTCTCCGCACGCCCCGCAGCATACCGTTCCTTCTGGCAGCGCAACTAGCTCCCCGCCGCCTTCCCTGCAACGCCACCCATCATACCCGTCTCGTCCATCCCAAGCCCACCGCCCGCAGTTACAAGTTAGCCCCTTCTTCACGTTGAGTCCTCCCGTTGTTGCCAGTGGATACAGCCGAATTCGGAACCCGTGTACAAATCTGGCCCCGCCAGCCCGTCCTCGAACATTACATAGATATGGTCAAGACTTGGCGGCCAAGAGTTCACGCCCTCGTATTCCACCACTAGGCCGCACTCGCCAAAGCCAACAAAGTCCCTATCCAAGGTCCACGATGATTCGCTGACATTCTCAGGCTTCCAGAACTTGCACGTCTCGCACGTTTGCATATCAACAGTTTACCAAATCCGCCGCGCGTTGTCAAGGCACCTCTGCCGCGACCCGCGCTATCGTAGATTCCGCAGACCTCGGATTCGTGTCAAACCCTATCCATCGCCGCCCGTGTTTGGCAGCAGCAACCGCAGTCGTGCCGGAACCAAGGAACGGGTCAAGCACTACATCCCCCCGGTTGCTCGACGCCTTCACGATCCGCTCCACTATCTGCAACGGTACCCGCTTGCCCCAGTTGGCTTCCTGCTCCGGTGAGTTCTCAGGTGTCCTATGCTCCCACCAGTCATAGGTTTCGGCATTGGCATTGAAAGTGTAGTCATCGCCCTTAGTCACAAAGATGATTGCACGCTGCGCCCGCGTCCAGTTGCGCGACCTGTCCTCATCAGCATACGGATATACCCATGCGGAGCCATGCGGATATACCCAAGTAAGCCAGCGCCGGAAGGTTAGCCCCAAATCCTGCGTCATTGTCAGCCAATCAGCGCAACACTCTGGCAGGTGCTTGAGGTACAGGCTACCCCCGTCGGCCAGCACCCGCGCACATTCACCAATCCAGCCTCGGCACCAATCACGGTATTCGTCGGCGGGATAGCTAGCCCCGGCATAGTGTGGCGCATCGGTGAATATCAGGTCAACTGAATTCGGGTGCAAGCAGCGGAGGCCCTCGACTATATCAACGCAATGGACTTGGCCGCAAGCAAGGCCGACGGATGGTTCGGTAGCGATTGTCTCAAGCGCCGCTTCGGGCATGGTTGCGCCATCTTTCAGTAGCAAGGTTGTCAATGTGCGGGGTGGGAAAGGGGGCCGCGCCTGTCGTAGCGACCCCCTCGTACATCTCAAATAACAGAATCCTAAATAAGGTACTTCAAATATAGGTTGTTTCAGTGTAAGGCTAGCAGCGCCTCATGGTGGAATCACCCCGCTTGTTTTTGACACCTTTGTGATATTCACTGCGCACATTATACCGTAGCGTGCAAGCGTTGTCAAGGGGGGCCGCGCCTGCAAAGACCCGGCCCCCTCGTTACTCACGTCAACGGCGTGCTACCTAGCCACCCGAGCCAGGTTTGTGGATGCTGATGCGGGCCACGATATGCGAGTTCGTGAAGGTCTGGCCCTCACCGCTGCACGTGGTGGAGACGAACAAGTTCTCAGCCGCCTCCGTGCAGTCAATCCAGCGATACGTCGAGGACAGACTGGTGAACGCAAGACCGGTTGCGGGAATAGCAGTCGAGCCTGGCGCGCTACAGATCAAGTTCCCGTCCTCGTCATTCAATTGGAAGGTCAATACATTAGTCGTGCCTGCAGCCACGTCAGTCTGCGACATGACATAGCAGTCCTCCACGTAGTAGAGGTAGCCTGCCGGCAGTACGGTGTGCCACTGATATGTGTCTTCGGTGCTGTGAACGGTCAACGCGCCGATATTGAAATCTCGCACTATCTGGTTCGGAACCATTTCCATCTCTCCTGTGGAGGGCTGTCGGTATGCCCCAGGCGCTCTATGATACCTCGCCTGACAACGGTGTTCTTTAGTATCGCCCTAGCAACCCCTCGGAATAGGGGAGGGCCGGGGGTTTAGTCCCGACCCTCATCGGGGCGGCGGGGCGTTACGGGGTGATGTTGTAGCCCTCACCAGTCGTCACGTCGGTGGTGCCGTACATGTGCGTGAAGCTACCGCGCCACACGGAAAGTATATTGGAGCGGCCCTTCATCGGCTCGCGCACCAGTTCGATAGTCACGTTCCGGCGGTCGGCGAACAGCCAGGTCTGGCGAGGCACGACGAGCAGGACGGTCGTGGATGTCGTGGCCCCGTCGTACAGGCCGGTCGCGGCCAAGTTCGTCGGTATCCATGCCGAGGAGACGATCGGAGAACCGAAGAAGTCTCCGACCTGCCCAGACAGAAGCGTCCGATCCCCCAACTCAGTATTGCGCAGGAACACAGCGGTCTTGTTGGTTGAGTTATCAACGAGCGTATAGGTCGCCGCCCGCAGCTTCGACGGGATGATGATGACCACATCAGACAGCGGCTCCAGATACTCCTGATTCATCGCGGTCATGATACTCAGCAGCGTGTCGCCGGAGTAGGTCGAGAGGTCAACCTTTGCCGTCGTCGTCACATTGTGGCAGTAGTCGCGCAAGCCATTCCAGGCCTTGCGGCGGTCGATACTCGAAACCACATTCGTGTCCATGTGCGTAGTCGCGGTATCGCCACTGATGACGGCTTCTTCGATGGCCTCACCCATAACCCGTGAGATAGTCTTGCGCAGTTCGGGCAGCAGGGCAACGATACTGTCTTCCTCTGCCTCTTCGGAGTAGGAAATCAGCGCGGCCAACTTCTTCGCGGTCAGCGTGCGGCTGGCCGTGGTCGGCGTGGTGCGCTCGTACTCGGCGGGCGCGTCGGCTTCGGATTCACCTTGCAGGTACGCGGTTCCACCAGTGAGTCCGAATGGCAGCACAAACGAATCCCTCGGCTGTTCGATGCGCGGGAAGAGTGACGTCACGACCAGGCCCTTGTGAATAGCCTCCACGAGTTCGGAGCTATACTCAGTCGGGCACCACTCGACGCCTTCGCCAGTGGTCGCGGTATCGATGGCCTTAGCCATAATGGGATTGCTCTCGGTCAGCCGGCGGTAGTATTCCAACCGTGCAACCGGCACCGGATTGCCAATCTCGCCGCGAACAACGGACAGGGTATAGAGGTCATCCCATACCGTCTTGAGCGCCTTCTCACTCTCATCCTGCGCAGGCTCACGAACCGCGCGCGCGATCTCCGGCATCGACTTCATGCGGGATACGCGGTCGAGGGCGATGCGGCTCTCGTCGGGGTCGATGTCAGGACGCTGAGTGTCAGCAAGCTGCTGCGCCAGTTCGTCCTTCTCTTTGCCTAGTTCGGTTACCTGTTTGGCGAGTTCGTCGAGGTCCTTGCGGGTCACCTTGTCGGCGTCAACCTCTGCCGCGCGCTCCTGGTCAGCAGCCGCAGCCTTCATAATGCTGGCCGCGTGCTCCTGAGCGCCAGCGATGTCCTCGTCAGTCACTTCGGCTACCGGCTTGTCGAGCGCCTCAGCAACCTTGTCTCTCAATGCTTTATCCATGTTGGATATTCATTTCCCTTTTTGTGTGGCCCTACTATGGTCTGGCCCCTATGTGCTGCTTGCTGCTCGCTGCTTCCGCTTACGACTTGCCAGCGAAACGCACTGGCTCTCTCGCGGGTATTCGCCAGCCGGATAGGGCTCCAGCCTGCCCGTCATCGCCTGCCTCTGTCACATCGGGCTGCAACAGTCGATCAAGCTCTTCACGGGCTGCCGCGAGGCGTGCTATGTAATCGGCAGATAGGTCTCTGCCTTCCTTCCGCCAATGGGTGGTTATGTTCGCTACTGATATGAGGCCGGTGCGGACCGTCTCGACATCATCCTCGAAGCGTTGTTCCTCCGCCAGTTCCTCTTCACCGGCCTTCCATATCGTTGCGTCATCCGCTCCCTTCTCCGGGAATGGCTTCGCAAACTTCTTGTAGTATTTCTTCGCGTGGGAAAGACAGCGGGCTATGTCGGCATCGGGGATGTCAACGCCGCCGCGCGCTCCTTGCAATGCGCCAACCGCCGACGCTACCCCGCGCCAGACCGCCGAGAGTTCACCATCAATAATGTCAGCGAAGCCCAGCTTGTATGCGCCGAGCGCCTGCTTGTCCGCAGTGTCATACCAGAGGAAAGCCTTGCGATACTGCGTCCAGTCCATGTCATCACCGTTAGCCCACGCACGGACGCGCCGGCTTGCACCGCGCTTATCCCACGGGCGTTCCTCAGGGGCAAGCGGGAGGTCGCCGAACGGGACCGCGCCGAGTTCGACTTCGGGGGCGATGGCATTCTCTTCCATGTCCAGGCCGAGTGACTTGGCGAAGGCGAGGGTAGCTCCGGTATTGGCGGGGATGGAAACTAGCGCCGTCTCCAGCCAGTCAATGCGCTTCCAGACCTTCACGCCATCATCCCGCTCCTCAAAGTCGGGCGTACCGTCGGGGTGCGCGCCATAGAGATTGCTGTATGGGCTAAAGCCAATAGACAGGCAGCGAATCACTTTATCCTTGACGAGCAGGAGCGCCTTGCGAGCCTCCTCTGTTGCGTCCGTCAAGTAGACGTGGATGCTGGATTCCCGTTCGGTGATACGGGCGTCAAGCGCATAGCCAATCGGGGTTTGCGTATCATGCTGCCATGTCATTATCGGGTTCGCCATGTAACGGTCGCGGGTCTCCTCCATCGCCTCGCTAGCCACTATCTCATTGGTGCGGTCTATCTGTGGAGTACTGGCGGTAGCCCAGAACGTGCGCTTGTCCTCGTCAAATTCCTTGACCTCCATCGGCATGACATTGATACGGTCAAAGGCGTTCGTGTTCGGCATACATAACTCCTCTTATTCCGCCCCTGATTTCGGTCGGTTGTCGGCCAAGTGTACTCGACTCTTCGGGCTGCCTACGTTAGTTTTAGCAGGACCGTCGCCCCACCTCACTGCGCAGGCTCAACATAGGCAGCACGAAAAGCCGCGCCTGTTAGTCTCTACCACTTTGCGAGTTCGGTCAGTGCGGCATGGTTGCGCCGCGCCGACCTTCTGCCTGCCTCCTCAAATGTCAGTGGCCGCGTCTCGGGTATGGAAGCGGAGTCACCAACGCTACACAAGTCCGGCCATTCCGTCACCGGCTGAAAGGTGACGCGCAAAGATGCGAGTGTGCCAGTATCGTTCGTCGCTGTTAGTGACGCCATAATGCGTGCGCGACCTCTCTCATTTCCAGCAGGCCTTCGTCCGTCAACTCATAAGGGCTGCCATCATCGGCTGCTATGATTTCGGTAGCCTTGCAACGCAATTCCGCAAGCCGCTCACCCGAGACGCCCAAGCAATCAGCAGATGGCATGTTATCGGAACTCATCTCGGGAAGTGTCTGGTCAATCTGCAACTGTGCGTGCGGTAGTATCGTATAGCTGGAGGATGACGTGAACTGCTCCAGCCTAGAAATCCTGAATTGCTGAGGTAACATCTTAGCGCGATCCTCTCCTGCTGCTCCGCTGCCCGCCTCGACGGGATAGCCCCCAAACCCATAGCGAAAAAAGATTGCAACTATTTTCAGAATCAGGCCGATTTCGCTTGACATCGGTATGCGGTTAGTCTATAATGTAGCCAGAATGAAGAGCACGGAGATAACTCAGGAGGCGGACAAGATGACAAAGAGAATCAGGAAGCAGTACGTGGTAGTCATAGACGGTGACGAGTGCGGGCGCAGGTATCTGTGCGACGAAGGTTTCAAGACGGTGCGGGGCGACCGCTATGCGGACAGATACACAAACAAGGCGGACGCAGCATACCTGGGCCGGTGTTATGTGAAGGAATGCCAAGATGCGAACCGGCAAATGAAGTTATCGCCGGAGGCCACGCAATACAATGTGGTAACCGTGTAGTAGCCGGCCCCCCCCCGCCGGTCGCCCTGCCAGTAGGGCTTGATAACGCGGCAACGCAGAAACCGGGAGGAATGACATGACAAGCGCAGACAACAAGCAGAGAGTGAGAAGTAACGCTGAGCATCATCTGCAGATAACGATTGATATGTTTCGGAGGCGTGCTGCTGACCGACTCGAGAGCGCACAGCAAAACATCAAGGCTACCAGCTCGGAGAGTCTGGCGGTAGCGCAGAAGGAAATCGGGGAGGCTAATGGGTTGCTCGAGGCCGCCGGAGCATTGCAGGAAAAACTCAACGCGGGTCGCTTTCGCCCTTGCACCCTCGACGTACTCGCCTAACCAAACCGCCGAGCTAACCCTCACCGCAAGCAGTTATCAAAGAACCGGGAGGCTCATCATGCAACATGACTACGCCCTGCACGCCGAAGCTCTTAGAGTAGCTAATGAAGACCGCGCGGAGTACGAGGCCGAGGACAAAGCGCGGGAGGAGGTGGTGCCGAGCTAGGCATGATACCAACCCATTCAGGTAAGGGTCGCCAGCGAATCGGCGGCCCTTTATCTTTGCTCCCTACCCTATACAGGTGAACCTTATCCCGATGCGGCGCAAGCTGACCGGCTTGCCCTTGTGGTCATCACTTATCTCCAGCCGCGTATCTGCATCACTATGATAATACCAAAGCCGCCTGCCTACCCGTATCGCAAGGAACAG
>Ga0207997_1001262_pt1 | contig 13106 bp, 9 predicted proteins | sample AntAceMetag02UKN_FD_184777 | JGI IMG/M metagenome (GOLD analysis project Ga0207997, IMG submission 184777) | Saline lake microbial communities from Ace Lake, Antarctica - Antarctic Ace Lake Metagenome 02UKN (SPAdes) (version 2) | ecosystem: Environmental > Aquatic > Non-marine Saline and Alkaline...
TTACTTCTGCAAGTAAATTATTTGGAATCTTATTTTCTTGTAGAATGTTTGCTTTTGGCGATATAAACAATTCTGTTATAAATTCCTCTTCTTGTCCTGATGATTTTTTCATTTCAGCGAAATCTCTTGCTAAACTTTTACTATCTGTAACAGAAATACCACGAGTAGGAGAAATTTTCTCTGGGTCAAACGGTTCTAATATATCTCCTCTATAAACAGGTGTTCCCTGTGCCTCCACAAACTCCTCTGCACTCTTATACTTCTTAGCTTCTTGTGCTAGGTTACTTTCCTTTGTTATAGGTGTAAGAGGAGATTTTACTGTTTCACCCACAGCTGGGCTAGTTTTTTTTGTTGTGCCTATTTTTTTAGCTTGAGGTTCAAAAGTTGTTGGAGCAGGAGTAATGATAGCTTTTTGTGTAGCTTTTTGAGGTATCTGTAGTTGACCTGGTCTAGCAACTTGTCTTCCAAAAGGTAAATTAGTTTGTGGTAACGCACCACTAGTATCTTGAATAGCTGGTAGTCTAATTGGACCTTCAGGTAACAAAAGTCTTTGTTCTCTTACTTTCAACATTTCTTGTAAAAACTGTTTAGCTTCTTCTGTTGTCTTAACACTGCTAGGGATAATACCAGATTTTCTTAATTTCTTAATAGCTTTTTCTGATAATCTACTTACATCTCCCAATTTAGATACTATTGTCATTAAAGCCTCACCAGTTAATAATGCAGGCACAACACCTAACTTAGCACCAGCTATTGTACCTACTATTCTCATTGTCCCCTTACCAAGTCTACCACCTTTAACAGCGTCACCACTTATATTGATTAGAAAATCACCAGCTTGGATAGCTTTTGCCATTTCATTATTTATAGTCTTTACCATATTATCACCCACAACATCCTCTATACTTTTAGCTATCCCCCTACCTATTGCTTGTGCTGTAGGTTTTTTTTGTGTAGACAACATATCATAACCTAATTTCCAGAAGTTACGTTTTATCTTGTTTGCTACTAATGGGTCTACCTGTGAACCAAATCTAGCTATTTCTGCATCCATTAAATCATCAACTAATTTTAATTGTTGGTTCAAATCAACGGCTGGTATATTAGAGTTTTGTATACCTTGTTTTACTTGTGTTTTAATTGTATCAAGATTTATAACTTTAGCATTTTTATATGGTTCTAATATGCTAGTTAAACTATCATCTAAAATATCTAAAGTATCTTCTTTAAACTGCTCGCCTATTGCTTTTGTATCGAATTTAGTTCTTTCTTTATTAACCTTTAGAGGTATACTGTTCTCTACTAAATAATCTGAAACATCTTCTCCAAACCTATTACTAAACTCATCCATTGCTTTAGTTTGTTTTTTCCCTGTCCCAACTAATCCTTTATAAATCTCCTTGCCTTTTTTAATCTGTTTCACCGAACGAACTTTAGTTACTTTTTGACTTACTTCTGATGCTAATTTGACAACTTTCTTAGTAGCAACAGTTGCTTCCTCTACCAAAGGTTTTAGTGTTTTAGAAATAGCTTTAGGAGCCTTAAAAAGAGGAAATTCTGACAATATATTAGCAGCCCCTTCTATATTGGCGGCTGCCCTAGGATTTTCTTTTTTGTATTCTTTATAGTATTCTGTCCCTCTTTCTATTGCTTCTAACGTTTTTTTACCTCCTTCTGATTCAAGTAATTCTTTGCCTTTACTACCTAGATATTCTTTTACTATTTCAGGTGTAGCAAGTGATAAATTTTTAAGAGCAGGAGTAATTACAGTTTCTCCAATAATGTCATAAGCAGCTCCAACACCTATACCAGCTACTTGGACACCTGTCTCTACTGGTGTTTGGCCACCTTCTTGTGCTCTTCCAATAGACTCTAAAGCACCAACACCTCTTTTTTTAAGTTGTTCTCCCAATCTGTCTTTTGATTCTGTATCAACGTTTGTAGCTCTCATAGCTGAACCAAACGGAGTAAAAGCTGTTGATAATTTTGTCCCAACTTCAAATGCTTTAGACAGAAAACTTCTCTTCTTTGGTTCTTCAACTTTTTCATCAATAACAGGTTCTTCAGCAGCTAAAACAGATTTTGTTCTTGGTTTAATCTTTGATAATTCATTTCTAAAATTAGCCATTACTTTTTTAGTGTGAGCTGGTACATTAAAATCAACACCGTACTTATTAGTACCACTTGAAGTTCCACCATTAGAAAAAGTACCCTTATAAGCATCAGGTTCTCCTTCTCCAGCGTTCCACATAGAAGCTATTTGTGCTGGATTTTTACCGCTGTCTTTCCAATCTTTTATACGGAAATAGGTAGCCTTGTTCTCATTGGCTCTAGTAAGTGGTGCGTTAGCATCTCCTAAATACTTCTCAGCTACACCTTTCCAAGTACCAGTAGTATATTGATAAATAGAAGCACCACCTATACCCTTTTCTTGAGGTAGGACTGCTTTATTACCACTTTCTTGTATTGAAATAGCTCTCATTAGAGCTTGAACATTTTGGTCTAGTTTAGCCATATTTTATTTAGTTTATGTTTTCCCAATTTAAATCACTGTATTCTTCTGTGTCTTCAGGTAAAGAGTTAGCTTCATTGTGTTCATCAACAGCAACTTGCCAACGAGTTAAAGCTTCGTCTATTTGTTTTAATTGCTTTACTACTTGTTCAGGGCTTTGTTCCATATTTAAAGCACCTAAGGAAGCCGCTAACCAGTTACCCTCTCTATCTGAAACTTGTCCTAAAGCACCCCCAGTTTTAGAAGCGTCTCTCATAGCACCAAGAGCAGCAGGTATTATGTTACCTTTCAAAGCATCTAGTTGAGCTTCATAGTTTCTAAAAGCATTAGTTCGTAAAGCACCTGGGACATAAGCCGCTGCTGTTCTACCGAATATACCAGGGCTTTCTTTAGCCAAGTTCAACATTGTTAAAACAGCTTGTCTTCCATTAGTTGCAAGTACCGACTTGAAAGGTTCTTCGTCTACACTTCCACTTAATTCATCTTGTTTCTTTTTCAACTCAAGTTCTTTTATTTGTTTATCTATATCGTCGGTTGAGTTTTCTATTTCTTGTTCTAACTTTTTAATATTTAATTTCTTTTTGTCTATATCAAGTTTATCACCCTCACTCAAACTTGTGTCGGTTGAATAACCAGACAACACTTTACCTTGTAAGTTCCCTTCTTCATCTCTACTCATAACATAAGGGACACCATTAACCATTTGTAGTTCGTCACCCTCGTTTAAGTCAGGTAAGCTTTCACTTTCCATAGTTTTGATAGAACCACTCTTAGGGTCAAAGTAATAACCTACAATCTTGTTTCCTATCACTTGGTAGTTAGCGTTAGATTCAGGGTTATTAGCAAGCATAACAGCGTTAGCAGCGAACTCACTCATTCCAGTATCTTCTAATATCAACTTCTTAGAAGCAGGGTCTAAATCATCCAAAGTACCACCGCTAGCACCAAGTGCTATTAGTTCTGTCCTAGCTTCTCCCCGTAAGTTGCTACGTTCTGTTTGGAATTTATCGTACTGAGTATCAGCATAAAGTCTTTCTGCTTCTATTTTCTTAGATAATCTATCTTCTGAGTTAGATTGGATAGAAGCTATCTGAGCACCAATCTGAGCTTCAAACTGTTCTCTCTGCTGTTGATTAGCTTGTTCTGTCTGAGTAGCTTGAGATGCCCCAAATGTAGAACCTAAAAGTCCAGACCTTCCAGAGGTTGCTCTAGTTCTTCCTGTTCTTTGTTGGCTCTCTTGAGCGATAACAGCCCTCTCTACATCTGCTTGTCTCTGCAAGGCTTCTATCTGTGCCTTGATACGAGCTTGTTCATCGGCTCTAAGTGCAGCTTGGTCTGGTTGAGCACTAGCTGTCTCAAATCTATCCAAAGCAGAAGTGTCTTTAGGGGAGTAAGTTCCTTCTCCTTTAATCTCTCCTACTGTGGGTTCGACATCTGCTGGTGGAGTACCAACTGTAAACCCAGCATTACTAAAAGCACCAAGCTGGCTTTCGTCAATATCTCTTGTTTTCACTTTACCACCAATAGTTTTATCGGCTGGTTTATATACTTGTACCATATAGTATTATGTTAATTTATTCATCCCACCCTCCCAAAGACTGAGAGAGTGAGTGAGTAGATTAGTTTAATAAACTGACCACTGTATCATAAGAACTGCACCAGAATCACTATGTGTAGTGAAGTTAAGTGTTATGTTTGTTGCATCTAATGTTGAAAGAGTTGCTACACTAACGGCAGTCCCAGCACTATTTTGTAAATCTATAATAGCACTTGCATTTTGTCCTATTGATTTTCCATTTCCACTTCCTAATTGTATAGCCATATATGAGCAAGTTTCTGTTGTAATGCTTGTTGCTGTTCCATAACTTTCAGCTACGTCATCAGTAGCACCATTTAATGTAACCCTATAAGCTTGAATAATTACACCATTCGGTATTCTTCCAAGCCCATGTGCTATATTTTGGCTACCAGTACTAGCATCAGTTAATCTAGTGGTTTGTCCTGTAGCGAAAGGTAATCCCCACTCAGGAGCAGTAGCCCCAGCATTTGTTTGTAGAACTTGCCCACCAGTTCCAATACCTAATTTCTGTAAATCTGTACCATCAGAATAAATTATATCTCCTGCTGTATCAACACCTAACCACCCACCATCCAACTTCCCACTCCCATCAGCAATAGGAATTTTAGAAGCTGTAGGGGTTGCAGTTGCACTATCAAGAGTCACATATTTACCAGTAGTTCCATTTGGTGTTCCAGTTCCTGCTAGAGCAGCTACCATATCAGCAGTTACAGTTGAAGTATCTACTGTTGGTACACGATTATCGTTATCCCCAACTGCTATAGGTGCAACTGCACTATCAGCGGCTACACTAAGTTTGGAAATACCATAAATTACCTCTGTTGCTTTAGCACCACCAGCGATAGCAGTATCATCTATATACTTTTTATTAGCTATCATAGCATCAGATGTAGGTGCGGCACTACTAGCCAAAAGTGAACCATCTCCTAGAGTCTGTGCGTTGTCTGGAAAAGCATCATCACCATTAGCTATTCTATAAAGTCTAATAAGTAGAGGATGATTTGTAATCTTAATACTAGCTCCTTTTCTGTGAGCCTTTTTGTTTTCTGCTACTTCAGTAGTACCATCAGAAGATGAAACTCCTCTAGCCATTGATGTAACGGCAGTTGCTGTTGTAGCACCTATCACAAACTCTTCTGAGGCTGTACCCTCGTCTATAATGTATCCTATTGTACCTGCGAGGTTAGTTCCCTCTTTATCAGTACCAGTTACAAGTGTCATAGAAGTTCCTGCACTTGTTATACTGTCTTGCAAAGTTGTTTCAAACAATGCGTATGCTTTTGGTAGTGTTGCCATATATATTAGTTAGTTATTATCTGTATTTTTTATTTAGCTTGTTGCTTTTTTTCCTTATATCGAAATACTCGTATAGTGATACTGAAGCATAACCTGTGTTCTCACTCGTAGTAACAAACTTCAATTTAATTCTTTCAAACTTTCCACTATTTAATTTGAACTCAGTCTTGTAGTTGTAGGCACTTATTCCATCTCCACCGCCACCTGCTTCAGCTCTACCCAATGTAACAGCTCCTATAGCTACAGAAGCACTTGTATCTATATAACTTCCTTGTCCATCTATAGCTCCCTCTGGATGGTCTGCGTCTATCAAGAGTCCATAACTATCATTATCATAAGCTACATAAACATATATCTTTTGAGTGATTCCAATAGCTCCATTCACTCTTAATCTCTTAGTTTTCTTTAATCCTTCAATATCTAGGTTATCAAGGCTACTTTCCCATTCAGCTTCATAGCCAAAATTATCATCATCATATCCAGAGAATAGAGTGTAAACATTATTAGAGATACTTTCACCACCAATTAAAGCTCCATTATAAACAGCTAACTTAGTCAATGACCAATTTATAACATCAACACTTCTATATATTCTATGGAATAGGAATAGTTTATTATTGTAATCTACATCAGTCGTTCTACCTGTGAAGGCTACATAGTCTCCCCAAGTCACCATTGAACACTCAGAGAAATCATAGTTTCCTATATCAAATCCTTCTGTAGCAGATACAGGAATAACTGTGTCATTATTGGTTCCTGTCTTCATTATACGAAGTTTAGCTTCAAACTCTGTACTGTCATCTATAAAGTAAATACCTTCTTCTGTTTCAGTCTGAGCTCCCCAGTAAGGGCTACCAGCCTGTTCTCTGTATACTACGTTAGTGGCATCAGTATCATCAGAAGTTAATGAGAGTCTATAAACTCGTTTATCTTTGAAACTATAAATGTCTGTACCGTAAGTCTTTACGTTCATTATTCTATCACCACCTACATCTTGTCTAAATATTCCACCTTGCCCAGCTGTTCTAGGAGATGAGAAAGAGAAATCAGCAATTCCACCATCAGTAGAGTCTTCCCACGAATAGTCCACTGTAACAGCGTCTGAGGTTACTGCATTGAAAGTGACACTATATGCCCCAGTAGCATAGTTAATCGTTCCTGTGCCTCCTGCAGAGCCTGTGAGGACACCGCTAAAGTTGTCGGTGAATACCTCACCAGCATTCTCAGTCATTAAGATACTAAAGCAAGTTCTTTTAGCATCACCAGCTTTGAAAGCAAGAGTACCTGTATAAGTCTGAGAACCAGAAGCTCCAACTACTTCATCTGCAACATCAGTCTGATTAAGTGAATCTATATAAGATAAGTAAAGACCAGTAGCGTCTTCTTTTCTATCCCAAAGGAATATTCTATTATCTTTGATAACTATCTTACCTCTAAAGTTTTTAGCAGCATCGTACTGGTCGTATTCATCAGCAGGGTTAGCTGTCATAACTTTGTATAGTCCTTCTTCTTTAGTAGAGAACCACATTTGAGCACCAGAAGTTGTGTGATAGTTAGAAAAAGCTACTTGCTCCCCATCGGTTATATCATTCTTAACAGAAATCCAATCTTCTGTAACAGTATCATAGTATTTAACATTTGTACCATAAGAATCATACAATACCTCAGTACCATCAGCTTTTTGTGCAACGTGTAGTCCTGTTATTTTACCAGTCCCAGTAACTTCTGTACCAAGTAACTGTCTACCTCTGACCAATTCCACTTTATCCAAAAGGGTAAGGAAATTAAAACCAGCAGAAGCAGCCCCTCTAGGAATAGCTTTAGCTTCATATTTATTAACTATGCCGTTTTTAAATACTTCATTTTTAACAAGTAGATTGCTCATAATTATTCGTCTATAACATTTGAGTTATTGCTTGGATAATATATATCAGGTATAGCACTATTTTGTGCGGATGTCTTTAAAGCGTGGTCATAATCCACCATTTGTCTATAAAGATTGTTGTATTCAGCTTGATGTTCAGAAGCCCAGCTATCTGACTTAGCACCAGTGTCTTGATAGAAAAAAGTCTTAGCAGCTTCATACGCAAGTAATGGATGAAATGCACCTAGAAAGCCAGGGATAGTAGTTTCTATATCAACATCATCAAGAGCCAAATTAGTAGGATTATAAATATAATCAAAGTATATAATGTCTTCTTTAGTGGGGCTTTGAGTAAAGATAAAATTACTATTCTTAATATCTAGGTAGTATCTATTAAAAGAGTTTCTAAATAATCTTCTTTGGTCTCTAGCGATAGGGTAAATTTGTACATCACCTGCCCAAATAGGTAGTGGTAATAAGAAATCACTAGGTAGAGAATAAGTAGTTGTACCTACAGTGGCAGAAGTTGTGTCAACACTTGTCTTTAAAAACTCCCAAGGTCTTTGTGTCCAAAGTCTGCGAGCTGCTATTTGAATTATATCTAAGAATCTATCGTCCTCAATAGAGTCATCTACCAAGAAATCAAAGTATGTTTTTAGTGAATTGCCTGTCATATTTTTTTAATTAAGTCTGGCTAACTCCCAGTAAAGGAGCTAGGCAGACATACGGATAATTCCGTAAGTCCTGACCTCATTGTCGTACCCGTATTGTAGGCATTTAGGCTTTACTAGAGGGTTCTCTCTATCACGCCATAACTTCTACTAGGTCGTGCAGTGATGTTTTATTTTTTAGCTCCAATACTTTCAGTCGTAATCAAACGGAAGATAATCATTATAATACCAGAAGCACCCAAAAACATTTCATTAAGAGATTGTTCACCTGTGAAGTAAAGACCTAGACCAATCACAATTTGTGATAAGCCTGCCCAGATACTTTTACTTTTTAGCATTTTCTTTAGATATTCCATATTATTTTTTCTTTCCGAAGGATTGAATTAACCTTTTCAAACCTTCTATTAAGTTATGGCTTTTAGTAGATACTTTTATACCTTCTGGCATTGAGTCTACCTCTGCTTGTGGCTTAGTAATGTACTTGTACCAAGCACTAGCACCGAATAAATCCTCTAATGTAAACGGAGCGTCAATATGGTGTTTATTTCCATCATAATCTAATAAATAAATCTCTGGTTTTTTGTCTCCCTTGATGAGTTCTAAAGACATAGAATCATAGTTAAGAGTAATAATCTTTTTATAATGGAATCGTAAACCATACGAGAAAGGATAATCTATATCGTAAGTCTTGTATCTATTCAAGTACGAGTCAAATAAATAAGGTACTCCATTTCCGTCTATGTGAGTTAACACAATAGAATGGTCAGCTCCTCTAAAGTTAGAAGTCTTATTAGTCCTAGAGTCTACCGCTACTTGTATAGGACTTAGTTTAAGTGCTTCTTTAAATTCATTTCTTCTAACCTTCTCATAACCATACTCAGTTTCTTCTACCCAAGTTAAGCCTTTCTCTTTAACATCACTAGGTACAGATTGAAAGAACTCTGCTTGTGTCATATCCATAGTAAAAGGATAAACCTCTTCTAATACAGAGCCTTTCTTTCTTCTAGTCTCAGCGACGTTCTTATGGGAGTTTCCTACTCCTGGCCTGGTGTTTGATATAACAGACATAAACCTATCCGAATAATCCATATCCTCGCCATAGCGTACTTTGTGCATCATCTCAGAGGCATTACAGTTAGCAAAGGACACACAAGAATAAGTATCAAAATGGTTGTTTCTTTGAACCTCTAATTTAGGATAGTAAGGTCTCCAATCTCCGTTCTCTACTAAGACCTCGCTAGGAAGTTTAGACCCAAGAACAAAGTCATCTTCGTGTTGATGTTCTTCTTGTAAACTAGGATTGAATCCAGGGTTTTTATACATATTATTTATCTAATGAATTTTTAATCCAACTAATATCTGTTTGTATCTGGCTCAATTGAGCCATAGAGCCTGTATGCTCCATATATACTTTTTCTGTCTTAGTTTCTACTGTCCCCAATCTTACCCAGGTATAACCATAAGCACAAGACCAAACTGTGACTAATAAACTAACAGTGGTAAGAAAAACTTTAATTGTGAGTCTTCTATCTTCTGCTGACATATTAAGGTGTGCAAGGTGTAGTGGTGGAGGTTAAATCTCCATCTAGTGTTGTGAGATAAGTATAACCCCCACCATCAGTATCTAGCACAGCAATACATTTAAATTTTAGAAGTTCTAACTCAAAACTTAAACTAGCTAAATCTGTATGAAACACACCAGTACCATCTAATCTAAAAGCATCTGTACTTGTATTCATCAGGATATTTATAATAGAGTCTTTAGTTTCTAAGTCAGTCAAGGCACTCTCATTGTATCCTTTTAATACATTTATTGTATTTGAACCTACATCTACTGCCTCAATAAGTTCTGCATCATCAAAGAAATAACTAGCTCCATTATCTCCACCAAATCCACCCATTATATTCATTACTACTGTACCATTTGTAGGAATAGTGGTAGTTGCTGTACCTTGAACCCAGTCAGTTGTAGTAGATAATCCTAATCCATAATCTCCCATTGAGAAATCTACACCAGTACCAAATAAATCTATAAGAGGTGTTGTAGTCGCTATCCAAGAATTAGAGGACACATTCCAAACTTCTGTATAGCTACTTGTCGCATTAGTAAACATTACACCAGGAGAAAGATACTTTGTACCATCATCATCATAAGTATTACTTTCACATTTACTATAAATATTTGCTGTCATTTCCGTTGTAGATACACCTTCATACTCTTGTAATATATAAGATAAAGTATCTGTTGCAACACTACCCTCGTCAGCAGTAATCTTCACAGAATAATCTCCTGTTACAGCGTCAGTAGATATAGATATACCCTCATCACCATCTGCTTGTGGAGTATAATCCCAACTAACTAGAGGGTCATCAGGATTTGCCATTAGAGACCAATCTTCAAATCCAGTGTTATCAGCTCCATTTACTCCATTATATAAAAGTTGAACATCATCTACTAAGGCCGTTGGTCCATCAGTTGTAGCAAAATAAGCAAAGAAAGCCACACCTTCATTTACACCAGAACTAGGGGCAGTTGCTTCTTCAAATTCAAGTAAAGTATATTCTGATGTTGGCGTTAAACAATTTGTACTTCCAGCACCAAATCCAACATCCCAAGTATCAGCAGTAAAATTATAATAAACATCATCATCTGAATCATCTATATAAGAATACATAGCACAATATTGTCCTGCACCTGAAACTGTTTTAGCATAAGCAGTAATTTGTACTGTATCATCTGCTACAAAAACTGTATCAGTAGCTGAAAATAATATATCTGACATATAAACACCACTCCAAGAAGTACCAGCCTCGGTTTGCATAGCATAAACCCCAGCGTGTTTGTCAGTTGAGCGTAACATTAAATCAAAATTTGCATTATCATCAAAATCACTATACTCCCATTCATCTGGTACATTATAGGTATTCCAATTTGCGAAAGTTCCGTCTGTTAGAGTTTCTGTATAAGTTGTGGTAGCTGTCACTTTGACATCAGAAGTAGATAATGTATCTATTGTTCCAGTTGTGAAAGTAGCAGAACCAATTTCCACTTCTCTATCTTTCTTAGGAGTAAGAGTCGTTCCGTCATCATCCCAATAAGAAGTCTGGGTAATGATAGGTTTAGCCCCAAGTTGTTGTTCTAAGTCTACCTCTATCCCTACAGGGAGTTGAGTAGGGTCAGAAGTACCAACTTGATAACTAAGTTCTTCTTGCCATTCAGACCCCCACAATTGGTAAGGAGTGTCTCCTGGCTGTACTGTGTAAGCCGAAGCAGTCATTGGCATAAGCAATGCTACTATGGCTACAAATGAAAGTATTTTTTTCATAATGTATGAGTTATTATTTAATTACCACCACCCTTCAGTGGCATTGTATGTTAATATTACTACTGTGCCATCTGACGCTGCTTTACTAGCGTTAGCACCTGTTAAGTTCTCTGCTCCATTAGGTGCGATAGTTAAATCATTCCCGCTAGAACCACAATTTATTATTCTAAACTCTTGACCTTCTACTCCAGCAGGTAGTGTTACTGTGAAAGCTCCACCGTCTGTGTCAGCAAAGATTCTGTCATCAGTTACTAGAATTGTGTATGTGGTTGTTATTCTAGTAGTGCTTTTAATTAAAATATCCACCAGTCCAGCATAATATAAACTCTTAATTTCCCAGTCTTTAACATTATTATTAGCTACTACTACTATGCTTGTACCTTCTTTTGGTAGGCACATTTCAATTCCTTTGTTTAAAGTGTCGCTTCCAGTAGTTATTAACTTTACATTGTCATTATCAAATGTAAAAGCTGTATCTTTAATTACATACTCTTGACCGTGGTTAGTTGAAGTAATAGCAGGAAGAGTAATTAGTTTAGCTGCTATTACTAGTGGAGCATTAACTGAAAGAGTTAAACTTGCCACACCTGGTTTAGCTGTTACGCTTCTGGTTGCTATTACCGTTGGAGCGTTTGTTGTTAAAACTGTTTCTAAAACATTAGGAGTTACAGTAGTATTTACTTCCGTTATTACAGTCGGAGCGTTTAAGATTAAATTAGTTTCAAGAACGGAAGGGGTAATTGTGACACCTTCTGTGCCTGTAACTGTCGGTGCGTTTATTATTAGACTCGTTGCAAGAACAGCAGGAGTAGTTGTTACACTTTCTGTTGTTACTACTGTCGGAGCTGGTTGAGACAAAGTAATTCCCAGTACAGTAAGTTCTATTGTGACATTCTCTGTAGCAGTTACAGTTGGGTCTGGTTGTGAAAGAGTCAATTCTAAAACGCTTGGTTCTGTTGTAATATCTGCTCCACCAGTTACAGTAGGAACAGGTTGTGAAAGGGTTATACCCAATACTGTAGGTTCAACTGTAACATCTACAGCCTCACCACTTATAACTACTGTTGGTGCAGGTTGTGATAAAGTTAATTCAAGAACACTCGGTTCTACTGTAATAAACTGAGTTGCTGAAATAGTCGGTGCAGGTTGTGATAGAGTTGTTACAAGAACTGCAGGTTCTACTGTTACATCTGTTGCTCCACTTGTATATGTTACAACAAGTTTAGGGTCTTTGGTTGTGCCAGTTTCTGCCGTACCATAACCTATCACACGAACCTCTGTATCAGAAACCCAAGGTGGTTTTGTAGCACCAGCATCATAAACTGTTTCTCTTGACCCCAAGTCTGTATTACCTGTTTGGTTGATATAAGTTCTTCCACTAGCATTTAAAGTAAAGGCACTATAACCAGTTGCTCCCCAATCATCAAAATTTAATGTTGATGACAAAAGTGTTGAACCAACTGACTCATAATCAGATTTAGCTTCTGTTATTGTTGCACTATACCACCCAGTAGTTGGAGACATTCCATCAGTATCTGTAAGAAGTTTTCTATATATAGACAAAACAGCCGCCGAAATAGAAGCACCAGAACCTAAAGAGGAAGTGTCAAATTGAATAAATGCTCTTAATGTAATCTGCCATTCATCGGTGGTAGTAGTTGTAGAATCATCTTGCATTTTAAGACTGGTGCCGTCTCCAACATAATAACTCCCATTTGCTGCAATTTTAGTAAGCCAAGGATTGGTAGTCCAATTATAGGAATAACCATCATAACTAGGATATACTGTTAATACGGACATATTAAAGAACCCTCTCCAAAGTATCGGTTATGATACTTTTTAACGCCTCTTCTGGGTT
>Ga0207997_1001263_pt1 | contig 13102 bp, 11 predicted proteins | sample AntAceMetag02UKN_FD_184777 | JGI IMG/M metagenome (GOLD analysis project Ga0207997, IMG submission 184777) | Saline lake microbial communities from Ace Lake, Antarctica - Antarctic Ace Lake Metagenome 02UKN (SPAdes) (version 2) | ecosystem: Environmental > Aquatic > Non-marine Saline and...
TATCAATTTCATGCCCGAAGCCTACTGTGAGGCACTCATGCCCGAAGAGTCCAAGACCGAAATGGAAACCACGGTCATAAGGCGATTTATGGGTATGGCTGAATTTACCTTTACGGAGAAAACCGTAAAGCCTGCGAAGATATCAAAGGAAGAAGAGAAACGCTTGAAGGAAAAGGCGAAGCTCTTGGAGCAAACTGAAACATCCAAGGCTCGAGAAGCAAGACCCCCGCACAGTAAACCGCCGCCATACACAAATGCTGACCTTCCTTCTGATCCTCCCAAGAAGAAGCGCAAATCTTCAAAGAAGGTGAAATGATGCGAAAGTACATCGTTCCGTTTATTATTGCCGTCACATTTACCGTTTTGCTCTTCCTGGGTTCTACGGCTATCCAGATTAACCCAGCCGAAGCCTCAAGTCCGTTGACGGATCAGTGGGTGCCCGTGACGAGATCGGGATCAATAACCAGTACGGATGCAGATACATGGTTTACGTGGACCAGCGATTACGTTTTCAACGGCATTATCCTCGATGATATTACAATCGCCAGCGTATTCACCGGGCATAAGGAAATGTCCTTCATCTGTGAGATTGAAGATGCAGCCGCCGACCCTGATGAGTTCATGTGGTCGTCTGACGGCGGTGTGAACTGGACAACCGGCGTAGGCATGACCGGAGCACCTCAGACCCTCACAGAAGGCGTTACAGTGGATTTTGCAGCCGTCGCTGGTCATTGTGATGGCGAGTCATGGCACTGGACAGAGCACACAGTCGGGCACTCAGACGTTGGAGATGACGTTTTTACAGGCGCAGGATTGGATGACTGTACTCCCAGCGGACCCTATAATGGACATGCACTCAGACTTTACCGTGTTTTGGTTGATGCATCTGTCCCAAGCCCTGATACCTTTTCATGGTCGCAGGATGGTGGGACTACGTGGATAGCAACCGGCGTAGATATGCTTGCAGCCGGGAATCACCTCTCTGAGAATCTGGTTGTTACATTTGCCGCTCAGGACGGTCATGCCGTCGGTGACTACTGGGATGTCATCGCTACACCCGCCTCTCAACAGCTCTTAATCGGTTCTATCAATTGGACCTGTACAGCGGTTAAGGCTGCTTCTTACGTACAGGCGATGGACTCCTTGGATGAAAACCAGTTCGATGTTTTCTCTTTTGAAACACTCGGTAACGGGGAGGTTATTTACGATCCGCCCGTATATCTCCCAATCGGACGCGATCTCAAGATGGATACGACCGCCACCGATACCGGGGTTATTTATTTCAATGTTAACGCATGGCTGCGTGACGTAGATTGATATGCCTATACAGCGAACAGCCGAGCAGGAACGAGTTAAGCAGAACAAGTATGTCGATAAGAAGATCGCCAAGAAAGCGTTGGACCCTTCCCTTAATATCCGGCAGGAGTTCATCGATAAGTTAAAGGGTAATGGACATGATGCTGCGAAATACTCAAGAATGCTCGAAGTTCTGTATCACACGGCACTCGGAGAGGACCGTGAGGGCACGAAGATCGAGACTATTACGGCTGCGGTCAGTATCAAGGCCGCAAATGCTTATATAGCCAGACTGAATGAGGTTTATGGCCTTGAACGAAGGGCTACAGATAAAGACGAAACGCCGACTAAACTTATTGTTGTGTTTCCCGGCGTACCAGACATGAACAATGAAGGTACAGAAATTAGAATTGGACTTCACGCCGCATCCGGGACAAATCCCAGCCCTCCAAGTGATATACGGGAAGGCAGCACGCTTTCTGACGATGGTGTGTGGGATCAGGAGCGGAAAGACGATGTTGGGGATACTGATAGCAGCGTATTGGTCGGCTCTTCTGGGGAACCACTCTAACATCGGCGTGATCGTGACACAGGATTTCACTTCAGGTGAAGACAATATCCTGCGCCCTATGCAACTCTACTGGCCGGACGGGATTATCAAGGATTGGAACAGCCAGAAGCATCGCCTTACATTATGTAATAACCACATCATTCGTTTCGCCTCCGCTGAAAACCCGGACTCAATGAAAGGTTTGTCTAAGGTGGCGTGGTGGTGGATGGACGAGGCTGCCCTGCACAAGAAGTGGGTCCATGACATCCTGATTGGACGTGGCATTGACCTTCAGGCTCCCGGCTTGATTACTACTACCCCGAAACATGGGGCTGGTAATGTATGGCTGAAACCAGTGTTCGACAAAGGGAGTGATCCAAAAACCTCGGGTGATGGTGTACCGTATAATCAAAGGCATTTCTCGTACAATATGTCCACATGGGATAATCCACACATCCCTAAAGAAGAGAGGAGCGTGATACGTGCCGCCTACAGTGGACCGATGTATGAGCAGGAGATCATGGGTAATTTCGTCACTGATGAATTACTCGTTTTCAGGTCTGAATTGCTTACCCCTGAGCGGTGCGGATACTTCGAGGAAGAGTTACAGGATCACGAACTCAACAATTACATGACCATCGACCCGGCTTTCTCTGAGTCCGATGTAAAGGGCCATTCTGAATCGGCTATTCTCGGGTTCGGCGTGGGAGCCGATTATGGAATTTTCATTCGTGAGTCGTGGGCATCAATGGTCGATTCCCATAAACTTGAGATTAAAACGCTTGACATGCAGCAGAAATATCAAGCTCTGAAGGTCGGCTGTGAGGCTGTATCCGGCGCGATTGTGCTTGTTGACAACATGCGCCGTGCCCAGTCGGTCGATCAGACCTTCCCGATAGTTGAACTTAAACGTCGTGGCGGTCAGGATAACAAGCGTACAAGAGCTATGGCGGCAGTTCCGTATCTGGAGAATAGATTGCTTAGATTCCCAGTCGATGAGTACGGGAATTTCCTTCATGGGACCGATAAGCTGATAGAGCAGATGCTTTCCTTCACTGGTCAGAAGGGGGAAACCAACGACCGTGTTGATACCCTGAGTGATATATTTAATCCAGACATGAACATTATTGAAGGGGTCCACGTTGAAGCGGCAGCATATCGCAGACAGCGCGATCCAAGTGTTGTCACGGTGATGAGTTCTAGTGAGTTCGATTTAATGTCTTATGATTCGGAGGCAGAAGACGGGCTAAATCTACGCCTGAACTGATATGCATAATTGGAACATAGAAGAGGCCGTATACCAAATCTCACTGTCTCGAAGGAAGAAGCAGTCACTCGTACCGTGGTGGTCAGCCGCCGAGCAGTATTTCAACAACACGATCCTGGATACCCGCGAGTATGATCCGAGTAAGTTACTTTCTCCACGAGTAAAGAAACGGTGGGGGATCGATAACCTTATCCCTGATGCTGTAAGGGCATACGCGGCGTGGGTTGTCAGTTCCTCGTTCGATGTGATGGTAGAGCCTCTGGGAGATGTTAGTGATCAAGTTCGATTCATAGCTGCCAGAACCTTACTGGAGCAGATTGAATTCTACCGGAAGCAGCCGCAGTTCACCCAGTTAATCCGTGATATTGCCATTCGGACCAAGCTATTCAATATCGTGGCACAGGTCGACGGATGGGATGATAAGCTGGATGAGCCGTATTCGCGCCTCGTAACACATAATGACCTTTTCATCGATCCGACAGCATGGGGGAACGTAAACGAATCGAACGGTCCAAGGTGGATAGCCATTAAATACATGCTGTCAGCAGACGAGGTTATCGGACGCTACGGAAGCCTGAAGGGGCTTGAGCCTGGTATTATCAGTCGGGCACCATCGGATGATTCAAGAGATGATGAAACGCCGGATGAGGCATTCCATAATAAATACGAGATTTACGAATGGATGGGGATAGATGAGTCCGAGGTTGAGATTTCAGAAGATGAAATGCAGTCCATCGTAATCGGTGAACTCCAGGGAATACAGAATGGTACCTTCATGGGGCCTGACCCGGATATAAACCATGCCGATGCGATTGCATACGGCGATCTCACCATCATAAGCAGCATCGAAGATCAGTTCCCTGACGTGAGGATCGAGGGCGTGACACCGGAAGAAGAAATAATGGAAGCCTTGCAGTTCCTCGCATCCATCGGTAATGGTCAGATAGCAGAGGCTTACAGTCAGTGGAGGATGAGTCATCAGGAATTCATCGATGCTGGCCAGCCGGGTGGGACGCGCCCGAAATATCCCGGTTATATTTATCATGCCGATTTTCAGATCGGGCAGGATGAGCCGCTGATTGGACCTGAGGTATGTGATTACCCACACTTCCAGTTACCAGTCAGCGTTTACAGGTCGCACATGAACACTGGTGGCCTGTTCGGACTGGGAGCAATGCCAGAGGTTCTGGCTTTACAGCAGGATTTGGAATGGTGGCATAAATGCGAGATGGATCATGCTCACTATTCAGCCAGACCGCCGTTCATGATAGATACGGATATCCTTGATCCGCGTTACAGGAAAAGCGGCGGAATGCAGAAACTCGTAAACGGGATCAGGAAGGGTTTTGATATCATTTACCTCAGAGGGGCGAAATTAGGCGCAGAGCCGCATTTCGCCAATGTTGGTACTTTCTCCGTAGATGTACGCCGGATTATCGACTATATCAGGTACAGGATACAGGAAGTGATCGGCCCCACTCCGATTCTACGAGGGAATGTATCAGGAGAGGCTTCAGGTAAGCAGGTAGCGATGCGCCAGGAGTCAGCCGCTAAACCTATCACCGATACGCTGTCGATCATTGAGGGGCCACTACAGAAGCATTTCGAGCGTATGGTACTAAACATCCTTGAATTCTCACCTATTGAGAAGATAGAACAGATAAGCGGTCCCGAAGGGGCGGCGGCCATCGCACATATCAGAGAGAACCTTCCCGACTTCAGGTGTTCGGTATCGGTCGATCTGGGAACAGGTATGCCGACTGACTGGCACTCAAAGATGAATATCGGGATGATGCTCTTGCAGATGGGGCTTGCTGACCCGAAGGAACTTGGCGAAAAGCTGAACTTACCGTTTAGCCTGAATTTACCGGCTCCAGAGGGAGGGCCAACCGCACCAGTGGGAGCCAACCAGAATACAATGATGCCAGGACAGATGTAATCATATTGATATGGGATACAGGTAGCAGCAGGGGTACAAAGGTAAAGGAGCTATATTAATGACAGGTTATAAACCAACAGCTATTGAGAAGGCGCACACGGGACTGAACATCCGTAAGCAGTTAATTGCTGGACAGCATCGGACAGTCCCCAATAAGACCGTAATGAAGGTTTCCAAGAAAGTGAAACCCATTTACGGCACTGATGAGAACGGGGAAGAAACCGTTTCGTTCCCTATCGCATTCCCTCCTGGTGATTTCCTATGGTGGAAAAACCCGCGATGGGGCGATGATGAGTATGCAATCCTGATCCCTATGGCAGATGCACCCACCTACGGGCGTTTACAGAAGAAGGGCCGGGACAATACTCCGTACACTTACGAGTTTGAGATGGAGGAGATTCAGGTCGATTTCATGATGGTTACTTACTGTGAGATCGCCAGATTCCATGAGAATCCAGGCGGAGAAGCGGCTGTAATGAGGGTGCTCGGTGATCCTGTCGTATCGTTCGATGATATCATGCAGGAACAGACCTCATTACGTGCAGGATACATCGATACTGTCCGCGAGGCTGAGTATGTGGACGGCGCACAGGAAGGTATCGAGATCGCTTTCCTCCCGGTTGGAGCAGGACAGTATAAAGACGTAATCTGGAGAGATGTACCGGAGGATTACGTGAGGAGCATTGCCAACGGACGCATGGGTGCCGCATATGAAGCTCAGAAGCTCATGGCGAAGGCTGAACTTGAACGCAGGAAAAACGAGGGTGATGGTCCGAAGCCGGTCACGCTTGAGATTCCAGTGGAGCAGGACATCCCGGAAATCCGATGTGAAGCTATCGCGGCTTCCTCTGGTGAGCAGTGCAAGGGCAAGGGGATCAATGAGTTTGAGGGCCATTATTACTGTAATGCACATATAACAGCAGCCAAGGCGAAGACGGCTGCCACGGTAGGTGGTGGATCGTAATGGGTATTCGACAACCGAGAACACTATCCGTGGAACCAGAGGACGCGCCGGATGAGGCTCCAGTGGTAGAGACTCCACCAGAACCTCCTCCCGAAACCCCTCCTCCTGCGGAACCGCCTCCCGAGACTCCGCCTGAAGAGCCACCTCCTGCGGTAGAGGAACCAGCTCCTGCGGAACCGCCAGCGGCAGTGTCCGATGACGAGTATTCCGATGATGAATGGAATGCCTTGACTCCAGAGGCGCAGGAAGCTGCATACAGGGAGTACAGCGATGCTCAGGAGAAAATCGCCACTGACCGTGAAGAGAAAATCGCACAGCGCGAGAAGAAGGTTAAGAAAGACCTTGCTAACCTCGAAAAGAGCAGGTCTGAATCAGACCGCATGCATCAGGAACGCATGACCAATTTGAAGCGGATTGCGGAAGAAAAGGGTGTCGGTGATGAATACAGTAAATACAAGAAGAATGACCGCGCCCGTCAGAAAGACCCAGCTACAATATTCAGCGAGATAGAAATTAAGGACGCTATACCCAATGCCAAAACGCCACAGGAACGCCAGATCAACGCTACCATGAAAGCCATGACGCGGAAAACACTTGAAGCAGTCGGAGAAGCCCTTGGTCCCGACCTCAAAATGCTTAGTGAACTCCGACAAGCAGGCGAGAATGTGCAGCAGGCAACGGCGAGTCAGGCGGCGTGGGCACAATCAATGAAAGCAATCATAGATGAGGACGGTATACAGGTCGATGATAGCGTACAGCGACAAGTCGGAGCACAACTAGCAGAGGAAGAAATGACGGAACACGGTAGAGTAATGTCCCCCACAGCGAGGGGTGCTACTTTACGCCGTATCCTCAGTGAAGTTTCCGGTACCGCGACAACGCCGAAAAGCCCTGGCAAAGTCCTCCAGTTCCCGAAGAGGCCATCCAAGTCGGCACTCAAGTCAAAGAACCCGCCAAGACGACCTCCGCGCACAATGGGAAGTCGTGGTGGCACTTCGGGTAAGCCGGAACCAAGCCAGAAGAGTATTCTCGGTGAGATAGCTTCTGGTGTCGATGTTCCTGAAAGGGGATATCGAAATTAGCAAAACAGACAGGTGTATTAACCACAAACGAGGTGATAAATAATGGTTGATGCACCATCAGCAGCACTAGCAACAGCAACGTGGGAAGCGACACTAGCTAAACCCTCAGTTGGAAATGAACTCCTTGAGCAGATATTTAATAGCCATCCGATATTAAGGTTTCTGCTTAAGGGTGAGATAGGACGGCGTGAAGGATTCCAGACCAGCTCGACGCGAGGAAAGGTTTCTTTCGGCCCGAAGCCCAAGCAGTTCTTTTATGGAGCTACACGCGCCATTGAACGTGACTTGCTTGTTTCACAGCCGGTTACGTCGGGCGCGATTCATGTGGAAGATGCCGTGACAACGACAGTTGACATAGCACTTCCCGCTAACCCGCTCAGGAAACTGTCGGGTGATTACGGTTGTATTTACGGCGCGATGACGATGGGCCTTGATGAGGAGTTACGCGGGGACATGACCGGCGACGGTTACCGCAACTACCAGAAGGATGTCGTTGTTCCGCTGATCGGTCAGCAGATGAGTCTCATGCTTACTGCCGGGTTCTATTCAGATGGTACCGCAGACCAGATCGATGGTCTTGCATACTGGAGAAGGAACGCCGGAGCAGCGAAGTGGAATTCTAACGCTATGGCAACCGATACGTTCCTTCAGGGGCAGGTATGGACCTGCACGGAAGCGCAATTCTGCAAGGCCAAACTACGGACGGCGATCACGCAGGCCCGTCTTGGCCCTGTCGGTGGAGTGAACTCGGACGGCCATAAGCCGAACGTGATGCTCTGTACCACGGCATTGCTCGATAAGATGAAGGGATGGATCGATGACAAGCAGGTTATCAATCTTCCTGCGGCCACTACGGATTTCATTGAACTTGGAACACCCGAGGATTACATAATCTTTGACGGTGTGGTCTGCTTCGCGGACCATACGCTCGACAATTCAATCGATGGCGAGTACGGGTTGTTCTATCTCCTGCACACGGCTGACATCGAAATCTTCCTTCATAAGCGATGGGCGTTTTCCGGTGCTGACCCGCTGAAAGCCGGTGGAGATAAGCCCGAAGCCCTGGATGGAATCGAACTCCCGGCATATCTGTTCAAGATCGTTCACAAGAAGATTATCCTTGCGAACTTCTTCTATAAGCGACCACGGAACCTTCTGTACGGTACCGTAACTTAAATTTGGCACCTGTCTTTGTTTTGTCATAGAGCGGGACGGGCTTGACTTGAAGTCCGTCCCGCCAATTCCATTAATATTACAGGAGCACGCCGATGGCGAATTATTCAAAACTGGTTCCGTTGGTAAGGAGGAAAGTAGGATTCCCTGAACCCGAGGCTGGTGGGGATGACAAACTCTCCAATGATGTAATTATCGAGTACCTGAATAATGCCTTCGATCAGATGTGCGATACCATCTATGGGTTCGACAGGTATGTGGAATTCACCATCACGGCAGCCGGGGTTATCACTATCACTGATCCGACCACCAATCCGCCTACCGTGGCGGTCACGGCTGATCCCGTGCTCGGCAGTTATCCCGTTTATACCGTCAGTGATGCGAGATCATACGAGGGTGGAGAAAACAAAACCGCAGCTATCGCTGATAATTACAGCCGGATAATGAAAAACAGGCCGCTGGATTCACCTGTCCTTCAGACAACATATAATTCTACAACGAGTTATTACAGATACTTCTCCGTTCAGGGCAGCCGTGGATTCACGCTACTGCCGCTGACGATCACCGAAACAAATACGATTGGAATTACATACCGACGTAACTTCACCCGGTACGCAATCGGGGATGTCGCGTTCGTGGGTGCGGGGAATGATGACCTGACGGAAGCCGGTATCTATACGGTCACTGATGGGACAACCAACAATTATCGAGTTGAGATCGATAGCAGTGGTCCTGATACGTTCCAATGGTCAAATGATGGCGGGGCTACGTGGGAAGCGACAGGGGTAGCCGTAGCAACTACCGCTACAACGCTTGAGAATGGCCTCACAGTGACGTTTGCGGCCCTGTTAGGGCATACCGTTGGCGACCACTGGGACTGGACTGCTACAGCCCCTCTGCTCGACGTGATGCGAGAGGAAGATCATAGAGGGTTCCCGGTGCTGAGGGCTGCGGCTGAATGCGGTCGCGATCTGGATGAGGCTCGATACTGGTACTGGCTGCTTGAGGCACAGGGTAAAAGCTATCCAGATGAATGCGGCGGGTTACTGCTGGCATTCAAGGATAAGAACCTCACTGAAGATTTACTACTGAACGAGACTCTTGCTGATCCATATGATACTGGAGATAATATATTCTAATGGCATTTAGAGGTGAAAATAGAGTATTTTTCGACCTTGGCAATACGGGCGTGAACCGTAGCGACTCACCACGTCATCTCGCCCCCGGTGAAGCGGTCATAGTTCAGAACTTCGATTTTAACCGCGAGGGCAAAGGGCTGGTGGGGCGGCGCGGTACGTTGACACTGAACGATGCCAACCCGCTTACAGGCGAGGGATATGATTTACACTGGACATACGACCCGACGAATGATCGTCAATATATTGTTTGCGTACAGGATGACGGAGCAGATTTCCGCATCGGTGCGTGGGAAATAGGTGTATCGGTAGCATTCACTGATTTAACATTGCACGGCGGCGGTAATTTCCGCTTAACCAGAAATGTCCGAGTTTCATTTGTGACAGCCTATAATGCCACTCTGGGTCGTACAGTCATGTACGGTACCAATGGTACAGAGCAACCCTTCTACTGGGATTTCACGCAATGGAACGGCATCTGGCAGGGGGGGGGAGCACCGCAAGCCCCGGCAGGAAGCGCGACGGCAGAAATGCAGTTCGGGACCGTTGATTTCAGGCTCCATCATTTCTGTCCCGTGCCCTGGCGTGGTCTGACGTGGGCATTCTCACGACAGGATGAGTTGGTAACTATTCACTGGCCTGACAGCGACGATGGCCGTCTTTTCGTCGATCAAGGGAATGCCGGGTTTATTCAGGCTCCACAGGATGATTTCAAGAACCCACTCAGGGGTCTGTATCCTATCGGGGACAAGATGATGGTGTTCAATATAGACTCCATCGGCTCAATCGTATGGACGAATAACCCTGATGACCCATATGAGTACCGATTACTTACCCGTGGTGCCGGTGCTATCCATCAACAGTGCATCGCTCCGTGGGGCAATAACCTGATCTTTATCGACAAGCGGGAGCCGTATTTGATGATGACAAACGGCTCACAGGTTATCCCACTTGATCCTGAACGGAAGATAGTTACAGCCATTCAGGAGTATGTGGACTGGAGTGATATCCTGCTTACTCGTCTCAGGGTGGGCAATAATGTTGCTTACCTGTCATTCGAGACTCGCAACAATGCCGATGCTGGTGTGGATGGGACGCGATGGACGGCTGCTATCAGCCTGACCCGAAAGGGACCGCGTGGGAATCCATACTTCCCGTGGGGATTCAGTAACCTGCACTCAAACGATATCCTGGTAGCCGATGAAGGCACGAACGTTGGGTACGTGTGGTATTCGGACGCTCAGGCTGATCCGACGGACGGCAAATACTATATCAGACGACTGGCTGCTTTCTATGATGGAGCCAACCAGTACGGCGACTATAACCGTGTTGTTGTTGGCCCTGATCCGGTACAGCCGATCGCGTACATATTGCAGACCGGATACTGGAATGGGGATGATCCGTCATGGAAGGAATTCATGACGTTCACACTTGATGGTGATTGGGAAGGAACTCCGGCGGCTGGTGATGTACTCAGGATAAGGTATCGGTGCGAGGGTTGGGACGGCTGGAGTGACTTACTGGTATCGAACGTGCGTAAATTCGGAGAGATACCGTTTGCACTGACCGCTCAGGGTCGAGAAATCCAGTTTAAGTTTGAGTTCACATCAGCTACAGCGATTCCGAAGATATACGGATATGGCTTTACGTACAAGGCTAAACGGGTGAGAATCTAATGCCAGATGAACCAGTAATAAGAAAGATACCGTGTGTGCCGCCTCATGAGCTGAAGGTAGAGCTTGAGACGCGCTTCACTGAATCACTTGAAGCCGAGACACGAGATATTCTCAGGGACTTCATGGTGCAGCTCGATTTTGCGAACGATATGTTCCGGGAGCTGTACAAGTACGCATGTGTACTTAAATATCAGGTGCGGCGTATCGCGTGGCAGTTCTTCCAGATCGAGGCTGGCGACTTAGAATCCAGCGATGACCCTGACGGGAACCCGGTCGTGCGGTCTGTGCTGACCACCACTGGGTTAGAGGATTCAGACTGGCAGTTCAACTGGATGCAGGCTGGTGGCGTGAGCACGTACAAGGTCGTTACCGGACCCGGCGATGGTGTTCCGACGCATCATGTGATAATCGACAGGGACGATTCTAACTTACAGATGTTGAGATGGGCGGCAGCGGGTGGAGAGTATGTCGGTACTGAATCGCCAGCGTGCAGGCCGTATGGGATGACTGGTTTAAGGCTGCAATTTGGCACTTACAGGCCGAACGGTGCATTGCTTGAGTTCTGGCCGTCGAGCGTTGCTATTGGTTCTTTCATCTATCTTGAGCAGGAATTACCCATGAGGGTTATACCATAATGGCTGAACCCATTGATAGATTGTATTTTGCAGGATACCTGAGAGAGATCGGGTCGGCTGCGCTTGGGCGTGCTGTCACGGACACCCTGTACGTATCGCCAGAGGGGGACGATAGCGACGGTCTGACGTGGGTGACAGCTTACCAGACCATTCAGGCAGCCCTGGATTGAGATACAGGAGATATGATGAACGTAACGAACAAAATACTGGCAATGATGTTGATACTGATACTGATCCCCTTCACGGTGTTTGGCGCGGCTCAGGATGATGGGCGTACGTACTTCACTGTCAAAGCGTTCTGTGCGAATACGGATAACGCTGTAACGAACGAATACGCCACAGGGCAGATAAGCGTGAGCCTGACGGACGGGCTGTACGTTAAATCAGAAGATTACTATGATGACGGTGCGTACTTCGAGTATGCCTTAAGTGCAGGCTGGATCGAGAGTAATATCACCGGATTACTGACCGTTGTTACGGTTGATCTACCTATCACCGGGACGGGAGCGATTGGTGATCCTCTGGACATTGATGGCAGCATCGCGGGTTATGGGTTGAGCATGACCACGGATATAATTGACATCAACACGGGTGACGGCTTGTACATTGATGGCAGCGATAATCTGGCCGTGGGCTGGAACGACGGTGCTGGTCATACGTTGGACTTCGATGTTGCTACGCTGGCGGCAGATACCACGCTTGAATGGCCCGACATCGTGGATGGCGGATTCCTGCAAGTGGCTACGGGTGGCGCGATGAGTTGGGACACTAGCCCACTGACGGGATGTTGTTCACTGGACGAAACGTATGATGCGAGTACGGTAAAGAGGATTGTTGCAGATGACGGGTCCGTCGCAATTCTTGGCGGCGATGTAATACATACAACAGCCATTGGGTCTTTATTCGAGGTATTTGATTCCTCTGCTCATCATATATTATATGTAGGGCCGGAGGCGGTAGTCGTTAACTCAGATCAGGAATCAGGTGGCGATTTAATCTGGCGGTCCATATCACATAATTTTGCTCTCATGGGTGACGCCTCCGCCAACTGCGTATCCATCGTACCGACGGAGTACCTTGGGGACGTGGACACTCAGGGGCACATGTACTACTCAAACGGCGGCGGGGAGTATTATCACGTGTACTACCCCGATGCAGGTGCAAGGACGGATGGAGGTCTGGCATGGCCTACGGACACGCCCGTAGCTGGAGAGTCGTTGATAGTCACTTCCGTTGATGGGAGTAATGTGGTCACGTCAGAGTGGGAAGCCCAGACGCTCGACACGGCGTATGACGCTGGAAACACCATCGACTATACGGGGGCGGCAGACCTCAATGATGCCGTTATATTGAATGTGGCAACAGCAGAAGACCCAGACTATTT
>Ga0207997_1001266_pt1 | contig 13091 bp, 33 predicted proteins | sample AntAceMetag02UKN_FD_184777 | JGI IMG/M metagenome (GOLD analysis project Ga0207997, IMG submission 184777) | Saline lake microbial communities from Ace Lake, Antarctica - Antarctic Ace Lake Metagenome 02UKN (SPAdes) (version 2) | ecosystem: Environmental > Aquatic > Non-marine Saline and...
TAAATATTTTATTCAATCATATCCAATCGGGAAAAAAGATATGCCAAAAAATTGGAGAGTTTTTACTAAACATAAAATCTTTGGATATTACTTTGCTGTTTGGAAAATTTGGAATGAGGGGGAAGTTAAATGACCATTAAAACTACAAGAGAGAAACCTAGATACATTATTGGTAAATTCAATATAACGGGGGGAAACAAAATTAATACCGATTTAGTTTGTGAGAAGTGGAATCATCTTTGGTGTATATCAAGATGGCATAATAAATTTAGGTTAATAAAGGGGGTAAGGAAAGACTCTGAATTGCTTTCATTTAAAACTACAATATCAAGTCGTCAAGCAAAAGAGCTGATAAAAGAACTTGGTTTGATTGAATTAAAAAGCACTATTTTCACTCATGCAGGTACTTTTAGAAAAAAAGGAGATTTTCGCAAATGATAAAAACCATGAAAATTAAGAAAAATATTGATTTGAAATATTCTATTCACAATAATAAAATTTGTATAGATTGGAGAAAAATGACTTTTTTAGAGAGGTTTTATATTGCATATAAAATAATATTTGGTAAAAAAATAGTTATTTACGGTAAATCCGTTTTTAAAACCAAATGATAAAAAACATGAAAGATGCTGTTATAAAAATACCTGAAGGCGAACTAGATTTAAAGAATCAAACGCCAATATTTGAAGTCTTGATAAAACAAGACGGTGAAGTTATTTATCACAATAAAGCATACGCATTAGTAATGAATATGGTTCAATCTGTTACTAAACTAAACTTAGATACGGGAGAAATGGAAGGCGATTCTCAAGTTTTGGGAGTTGGACATCCAATCATACAATTTTTCGCTTTAGACCAATTAAAGACAAAGTTAAAAAAATCGGGATTGATAGACAAAGCATTTGTAATGATAGCTATGGCTATTAAAAAACCTGAATTGAGAAAAGACATGTTAGAAATTATTAGAAGGGCGAGTATAAAAAAATGAATAAATTAACTAATTGCCACGATTGTAGTGCTAGACCAGGACAAAAACATCAAGAAGGCTGTGATGTTGAAAGATGTTCTGTTTGTGGTGAACAAAGATTAGGGTGCGACTGCAAAGGCCATGATAAAGAATTTGCTAAATGGACTGGTATTTGGCCAGGAATGGCGGAAGCAAATTATTTAGGAATTGGTTTAAATGATTTTTTAGAGTACTCTGATATATTTTTTATAAAAAAGGAAAAAAAATGACATATACAAAAGAAGAACAAGAAGAATGGGAAGAGTTCGAACAGGCCTGTTTAATGGGAGGAATGGATAAAAACAGTTTTTGTGGAGTAGATGATGTTTTTGTAGAGTTTGAAAAATATAAAAAATGGAGGGACAATAAATGAAAAAATTTATATTTCAAAGAAATGAGAAGGCTACAGAGTTTTATTGTTCTCATTGTAAGAAAAACAAAAAGGCTAAAAATACAGCATATAATGCTGAAAATTCAAGCGATGTAATCTGTAATGGTTGTTATGGAGAATTATTATCTAAAAATTTGATAGAAAGAGGCTACGCATGAAAAAACAAAGATTCTTTACTATTAAAGGTGGGAAATATGGCGCTACACTTCTATACTTCAATGACTTGGATGGAGCCATGAAAGTGTTTAGGTTTTTAGTAGAAGGTGGTGGTGTAGAACTTGATTATGAAGCTGTAGATGAAGTCGCAAAACCTGACAAAGATAACTATGTACCTAGCGAATCTTTTTACTATGTAAAAGACAAAACAGAATATCATTTGTCATCTGAAATAAAAGATATATATACTATAAAAGAAATTGAAAAAATTAAAAAAGAACGAGCTGTTAAAATAAAAGCTCTCAAATAAATTGAATATACAAGAGGGGAAGGGGTTAGCTCTTCTCTCAGGCAAAGTGGACTCTTTCCTTCTCGTGTATTCAATTTGGCACATTTAAATAGATTGAAAGTTTAAAGCAGTGATGGCGGACTGTGAGCCGTAAACCAGAGTAATTACTGGTGAATTTAGGAAGCCGTTTGAGTGTGAAGCCGTGAAAATTGACAAGTCGGCGAGCGAGGCTTCGTATGTCAATTAAACTGCAAGTCAAACCTTGCTCACTGCATTAAGCTTTTAATCTATATGGAGAATAAAGGCGATGGTGACAAATCGAAAAGACCACCGTCTTTTGACTCCACTTTTAATTATTGATTGTAGAGTAGTCTTGAAGTGGTTCGCCCTGCGGTAAGAGTAGGGTTCTTACTATGAAGCTACTCTACAACTAGTGATTAAAAATTAGAATGAAAAAAACAATAAGAAAATGCAAAATCTGTGGTAAACCTTTTGAGATAAAGAAATACTGCGGTTCTCAAGTTAAATGTGGTAAGTGTAAATTTTATCGTCCTGGCGACAAAGGCGGTAGAGGAAAAGCTAAATATGAATAAAAAACTAACAATTGAATTAATCCCAAGAACCTCGTGGTTTACTAATCTACGATCTATAGTTAGCAAAAACGATTGGGATATTATAAGAAGAAAATGCTACAAGAATGCTGGATATAAGTGTGAAATATGTAGCGGAAAAGGTAATGATTGGCCTGTAGAGTGTCATGAAGTCTGGAAATATGATGATATTAAACATATACAAAAATTAATTAGAGTAATAGCTCTTTGTCCCAATTGTCATCAAGTTAAGCATATTGGATTAGCTCAAATTAGAGGGAAGCTTGATGAAGCGATGAAACATTTTTGTAAGATAAACAAAATAGATGATGACGAGGCGATTAAACGAGTTAATATTGCTTTTGAGAAGTATAGAGAAAAAAGTTCTCATGAGTGGAAAATCATATATAAAAACTTTATTAAAAATTATAAATCAAAAATATGAAATTTTTAGCTTGTTTTCTTATGTTACCTTTTGTCCTGTTGATAATTTTGGTATCAAAAGAATCGGAAGATTTTCTGATTGGATTAGTTGTTTATGGTTCTGGAGTTTTGTTCTTTGTTGGACTTATTATGTTATTTGTTCACTTATTTAAATGAAAAAGAAAATAAAAGAAAATCGTTGTTTCAAATGTGGAGGCAAATTGGAATTGATAGAAGATAGTGAGTGGATGGGTAAATATGGTGGAATGAAAAATACTAGTTGGATGAGGTGTGTTAAATGTGGGCAGACAAATAATTGGTATGAAAAAGAAAAATGGGAGAAAAAAAATGCATAGACCGCCTAAAATAGAAGAATTGGTTTGCTCCAAATGTGGTGCGATTATGAAACAAATTTGGGATAATACTGGATTTGAGCCACCAGACCCTACTCATTGGGAAATAGTGGGTTATGAATGTCCTGAATGTGGACACGAAGAAAACTAATGACAAACTTTCAAATAGGAGACATAATAACAGGTGTAGATGGCAATCCTGGAAAATATAGTCTGACAACAAATGAAACCACAATGGAAGTGATAGAAATTCGTGATGATGATATACGAGTAGCAATGCTTGATAGCAAAACACAAAAACAAATTAAGGGAAATCGGTATTATGTTAAACCCGAACATTTTAGAAAAGTAGGAAACAAAAAAACAATGACTAATAAACCTGTATACTGGGAATGTAAAGACAATGGACATAGTAAGTTCTGGGCGTCTCAAATTGTCAAAAAAGATAACATATTCATATTAGTTAGAAAATGGGGAAGAATAGGTAACAATCCTCAAACAATGGAACAAGAATTTAATACTTATTCAAAAGCTGAAAATATATTAGATGATTTAATTCAGGAGAAAGAGCGTAAAGGTTATAAGTCTATATTTTAAATATGACAGACGAAATAAAAGTATTGTTTAATTATAAAGGTAAAGATATCCTAATTAAGAAAAAGGGGGACAAATACTGCGTTGGTATTCGAGATAAATTTGATATATGGTTTGAAGATACAATGTACACTACTTTAGAATTAGCAAAAACGAGTGGTAGAGACTATGCGAGGATAGTTATAGATAAAATAATTGTTTCTAAAAAGGATAGCAGTCAATGAAGAATAAATTTATAAAAATAATAGAGTGGATACCAAAAACAATTTTGAAATTTTTGACTGCTGTATTATTAAGATTTTTGACAACATATAAAAGATTTTCAAAGTTCGTAAAAAATAATCATATTCACATAAGGATAATGGTTGTGCGAAAAAATCGAGGTTGATTTAAAATTACAAATAAGTTATAATTAAAACGACAATTTAGAAAATTTAAAAAAGGAGAATTTGGTATGACAAAAAAGAATGTTAACCCTAAACTATTTTCGAATAGTGCATTAGGACTTGTAGATAGGAACAGAGAAACAAAGCAACTCATGTATGCTCTTTTTACTAAAGAACATATGTTGATGATGGGCCCACCTGGAACTGCTAAGTCGTTATTCGCTTTACGTGCTTTTTCTGCTATAAATAACGCTAACCTTTTTCAAATTCATTTAACTAAACAGACTACTGAAGAGTATGTTTTTGGGCCTCTTAATATTGTTGAGTTGAAAAAAGGAAATTTGGTTCACAATACAAACGGAAGTATTTTGACGGCGGATTTCGCATTCTTAGACGAGTTCTTTGACGCTTCTGATGTTTTGTTGAGATCTTTATTAGGCGTTTTGAATGAAAGAACATGGATGAAAGGTTCTCAAGAAGTTAAAGCCAAATTGCACACGGCAATATTGACTTCAAACTATCAAAGAGAAAGCGAAGTTACTCAAGCCGTTTTAGATAGAATTATTTTTAAATCTGAAATTGGAGAAGTAACCGCCAAATCCAAAAGAATAAAAATTTACAAAGACGCTATTGAACGTCCTGATTTTCAAGTAGCTAAAATCTTTTCTCTTAAAAAACTTAAAGAATTTTGTGAATTGGTAGAAAATCCTGATTCTGTTACTTTTTCTAAAGAGATTTTACAAACATTTGATGTCTTATTGACAGAATTTGTCAAAGAAAGTAAAAAGTATATTTCTCAAAGAACAGCAAATAAATCTCTCAAGGTATTAAAGGTGTCTGCTCTTTTAGATGGAAGAGATAAAGTGGAATATCGAGATTTAGAAGAACTGAAATATGTATTCTGTGTTCTAAACCGTAAAATGGAAGAGGAGATTTTTGATGCTGTCTATGAGAGATGTGTTGGTAGCGCCGAAGAAGAAAGGATTATTATAAAAGACTTAAAAGAAATTGAGGCTAAGGTAAAGAAAATGCCAATAAACTTTGAAGGACTAGATGATAAGGATTTTATCGATAAGATGAGAGAACTAAATGAGTATATACATTGTTTAGAAAGCATGAATAGTCCTACCGTAAAGACTAAGGCTAAAAACGAAGCTATTCTTGAAGAAATGAGAAACATAATCGCTGGTAATAGAGATAAAATATTTAAAAGAAAAGAAGATAAATGATAAACACTCACAATTTAATCATTGAGTTTGGCAAACATAAAGGTAAACGGTGGACAAGGTTGCCTGTTGGATATTTAAAATGGCTCGTAAACGAAAGAACCCAATATGCCAACATAGCCAATGCTGAATTAAAAAGACGAGGTACTGTTTTAGAACATGAAATTGAGATTAGTGGGCACGCAATTGATAGAGCGTCTTTATCTTGTCGCAAAATTTGGCATGAAACCAGTAAAAAAAGAGAAGGTATACATGCGTGGCTTTATAGAATAGCAAGTGAGGCAATTAAGGTGGTGGATAAATCAGCCATGAAAGACGATTATCGACTGGAAGTCAAAAACTATAACAAAATGAAATTGATTTTTAAGTTTGGCAAAATTTATCCTATTCTTTTAACAGTCATGCCATATAAAAAATGAGAATAACTAAAACAAAACTAACTAAAAAAGAATCTAGACAGATAACTAAAATGGTGGATAATTTAGTAAAAGTTGACGATTTTACAATAGCCGTTGATTTTGCTAAAGATGCGTATGTATTGTTTAACGAGGAGTTTAGTAAAAGAAGAACATTCAAAAGTTTTTGGGAACTGTTTAAAGATATCAGAAATCTTTATGCCAAATTTAGAGTTGGGAAGTTAATGACTAATGTTAACTTCTATGACAAGTTACGAACATTTTTTCATTATTTTATTACATCCAGTCTTTTCAGAGAATTAGACAAACTAGATGCAATAGAGGCTTTGGAAAAATTTTTAGTGATGTTTAAACCGCCCCAAAAACAACCACCGCAATCACAACCCCAAACGCAATCCAAACGTCAACCACAAGCGCAACCACGAAGCCAAAAACGCAAGGGCAAGGGCAAAAAACAACGAAAAGGGGAAAGCCCTAGCGGAAAATCAAAAGACAAAAAAGGATTAAGTGGTAGTGAAAATAGCATCCCGATTGATATGTCTGAGTTCAGACAAAAACTACCTAAAATTGAAAAAGCTATTAATAGTGGTATTTTCGATAAAGAAGATTTTCAGAAATATTTAGGACGAAAAGCAGGAATAGGACATAAAGAAATCACCATCGGAAACATTGTTAATTTGGTTGATAAAATATCAACACATTTAAGCGAAGAGGATTTAAACATTTTCTATATTGCTAGAGATAAAGAGTTAACAGAAAGATACAAAAGGGATAAGATTTTAAAAAGCGTTCCTTGTCCTGATAACGAAATGAGTATTAAAAGTCTTGATAAATATCAGGATTTGTTAAAAGTACTGCCATCACAATATGCCTTAGATGATAAAATTTTCGATAGAAAGCTAATCAATAAAGAACTTTTAGTCAGAGATTATCAATCAAGAAGTTTAAAAAAGCAAGCTCTATATTTATTGGTAGATGTTTCAGGAAGTATGCAAGATGGTAGAAAGAATGCTTACGCTTCAGGAGCTGCTTTATCTCTTGTTAGACAAGCAGTTAGCGAGGGTTCTACTTATTTCTTACGATTCTTCGATGAAAGTCCTCACGATTTACATAAAATCACAAATAAAAAAGAAGCTGAAAAAATGTGTGATGATTTAGTTAGAGAACCATATTCTGGTGGCGGAACAAAAATCGATAATGCAATCGACAAGGCAATAGAGGACATCAAGAACGACCCTGTAGTGTTTGAAAAGGCCGAAATTATGGTTATCACCGACGGAGAAGATTTTGTTAGTTCAGACAAAAAAAGATTAGGCAAAATTAAACTTCATTCTACAGTTATTGATGGTGAAAATGAAAACTTAGAAAAAATATCCGATAGTTACACAAAATTAGATTCAAAAGACATCGCCATTTGTTGATTGATTTTTTTTGAAAAATTTGTTATAATTACAAATAAGTAAAAAGAAGATTATGAATTACACAAAAGAAGATTTAGAATATATCTTTGTAAGAATAAAAAACTCAAAAGGAAAGTGGTGTAATTTGTCGATTGCGGAAGTTTCTAATAAACAATTTGTAGAATGGATAAAGAATTATTTCAAAATGAATACACAAGCTATTTTTGGTATGGTTGGTGATAAAAGTTGGACTCCTTCTTCAAAAGTAGAGTTATTAAACAAAATGAGTATTCTCATGGATGGTAAACCTTGTGTAAGTATGATTAAAAAAACTGCTCGCAAGAATTATGGAAAGAAAATTTAAAAATTATAAACAATATGAAAACAAAAGCTATCCAACATAGAAAACTATTATTAAAAGCTCATGGTATGTACGCAACATATCGTGGTAAAGCATTGAATCCAGAAGATGTAGCAATTGTGTTTGCTGATAAAGACGAAGACGGAAATTCATCTTCAGTACCAATGCTTGAACTTTTATCAGTAGTTAAAGACATTGTTAGCAAATCCTTTTTAAAAAGATTTATAGAAAAATGGAAGTCAAAAAACTAGAAGAAATTAAAATTAATGTTACCAGAAATAAGATAAAGCAAGAATTTGATGCATATACAATAAGTGATGCAGGATTTATGGAATGGTTCATAAAAACTAAAATTGGTGCTTTGAATAATAACAATAGATTAAAATTTAGACTAATGTTACTTGATACGATAAAAAGGAGAAAATATGGAAGAATTAGAAAAGCTAATTGAAGAATTACAAATAGAGCAAAAAAAAATCAAACCCATCGAAAGAGGGGAGGGTTTAATTGCTTATCGTAAATATTTGTGGGCTTTAAAGTTTATTGAAGAAAAAATTCTTAAACTCAAAACATATAAACAACAAGTAGTTAAGGATATTGATAGGAGTATCGAAACTCAAATGGGGAACATTGACAGGATAAGGGGTGAAATAGAAAAAGCTGTTATTGCTGATCCTGTTGCTGATAGAACCAAAACAGGAGGGAGAACATTGTCGTTACCTGACATTGCTACCGTGAGTTTAAGCAAGTTGGCCGACAAAATAGAAATAGTAAATCCAGACCTTGTTTTAAACGATTTAGGCGATGAATTTAAAAAAGTTAAAGTATCGTTGGACACAACTAAAGCCAAAAAACACATAAAAGAAACAGGTGTACTACCTGAAGGCGCTACTAAAACACAAAATCGTACATTATCAATTCGTTTTAAAAGATGAAAGCTCAAACAGAAATACAATTATTGACACAACTTAGTGAATTTATTGGGAAAAAACTCAAATATTTTAAACTAAGAGAAGGTGTTGTCGATGGTAAAAATGTTTTGTTCTTAGCGTTAATGTTTTCATCTAAAGGAGAAGCTGTCCCATTGATATTATCGTTAGATAAAAAAGTTACTTTAAAAAATTATAAAAATACAGGAGAAAAAATATGACAATGAATGCTATTCAACAAGAAGGATTAGAAGGAACTTCGAAACTACCTATTTGTCAGAAATGTTTTGACAAACCCGCATTGGTTCAATGTAACGAATGCAGTATGTTTTTATGTGCAGATTGCCGTAAAACTCATGTTTGTGAAGAAAAAAAGGAGGAAACAAAGAACTAAATGTCAGGAAAAAGTAAAAAGAAGAAAAATCTTAGTAAAAGAAGGAAAAAAAGATTAAAGAAAAAATTAAGACAATTAAATAAAAAATAAATATGATAGCACTAACAGGCGCAGAAAAAGGACACTACATCAATCCGCCTCAATATAATTTACCAGAAATTGATAATGTTATATTTCAAAGAATGTTGAAAGACTGGTGCTGGGAGCTTAATGATAATAAAACTGTTTCTCTTATAAATAGAAAAGATAAAAGTCGTGTAATTTTAGACAAAGTTAGACTAATGTCTTTTATGAAGTTTGCTGTTAGTGCATTAGATAAAATGAGAATAGAAGATAATAAAAAACTAAGAGTTCAAATTCGCAAAACAAAAGATGGTTATAAACAAAAGATAAATATATTACGCAACAAAAGAAAACAACAGCGAAATCTATTTGCTAAAGCGAGAAAAATAAAATGAAAATAAATAAAGAAACAAAAAAAGAACTTTCGAATATTGTCTTTGGATTTGTATCTGGTGTTTGTATCACCTTGTTAATAGTTTTAACGGTTAGATGAACCATAAACGAAAAGTGGATTTGGCTAGAAAAATGGCAGGGAAAAAGAACAATACTGGTATTTTTTTAACTAATAATTGGGTGAAAAGAAAAGAATTTATATCAAAAGGTGTAAATCAAAAAAATAAAAGAATTAAAAAAGCTATAAAAATTAAAAAGAATAAACTTAAAAAGTTATTAAAAAACAAAAAATGAAAATAAAAAGAAAAGGGAAGTTATTATCAGAACTTGAAAAAATGCCCATAGTATCGGTGGCTTGTAAAAAAGCAGGTATATCAAGGGCTACTTTTTACCGATGGTGTAAAGATAATGAACAATTTTCTGCAAAAGCTCAAAATGCCATTGATAAAGGTGTCGTTTTAATAAATGATTTAGCAGAAAACAAATTGGTTAAAGGAATTGAAGACGGAGACTTTGGTTCTATTAGATACTGGCTTAATAATAGACATCCTGCTTATTCTTTTAGATATAAAACCAAAGCAATAGATTTAATTACAAAAAATAAAGGAAAAAAATGACTAAAAAACAAACGAATAACATTATTGTTTGGATAGTAATTATTTTTCTTTTGTTAATAGCTTTGGTTCATAAAACGGGTTATAACAATGGATACGAAGCAAGAAGGCGTGAAAAAGACCATTGGGAGTGTGAATATAAATGGGAGAATGAAAATATGGATGAAATGTCCGTTAAATGTTTAAGAAAAATGGGAGTTGGTAGTAATTTGCCAGACACAAAATGACAGAAAAACAAAGAGCAGAACATATAAAATGGTTTAACAATCGGGGATATATGGTTATCATCAAGGATAAAATTAGCGGGGATGTTATTGAGTCTATGAACTTATTGATAATGCCCAACCATAGACTGCACGTTGGTTACAAAGGAAATACGATAGTTAGGACGATAACAACAAGAGAATGGATGAGAGAGGCACGAGAAAGACAAAAGGGATGGGTTAAAAGGAAAATCAAGCATGAATTGGGGACGTTAAACTTTTATGCTAAACCGAAAGAAACCATAGATTTTGCTCAAATACAATGGACGATGGATAGAGAGCAGAGAGCAAAAATGATAAGCCAGTATTCTCTTTGGGAAATAATTAGGTTAAAAATTGAAAAATTATTTAAAAAATGAAAGTATTAAGTAATGTAGGAAAAGTACCAATTAAGACATGGTGCGATGAAATCGAAGATGGCGCATTAAAGCAGATTATAAATTTATCTAATTTGCCTTTTGCCTTTAAATGGATTTCAATCATGCCCGATTGTCACCAAGGTTACGAAATGCCGATAGGAGGCGTTTTGGCCACCAAAAACGTGATAATTCCCAATGCGGTAGGTGTTGATATCGGTTGTGGAATGTGTGCCGTTAAAACGTCTTTAACGGAAATTGACACAGACACTCTCAAAAAGATAATGGGGGAGATTAGAAAGGCCGTGCCTGTTGGATTTGCTCACCAAAAAGATAAACAAGATGAAAAGTTAATGCCAGGAATGGAATGTAAAATCGATAGTATTATAGAGAATTTAGATAATGCTTACAAAAAGAACAAACCTTACGCTGATGAAGTTATCAAAAAAAATTATCCAATAGTTACTAAAGAATATAATAATGCACTAATGTCATTGGGTACTCTCGGTGGAGGCAATCACTTTATTGAGATTCAAAAAGGTGATGATGGGCATATTTGGATAATGATACATAGTGGTAGTAGAAACTTAGGATTTAAAGTTGCTAATCACTACAATAAAGTTGCTCAAGAATTAAATGAAAAATGGCATAGTTCTGTTCCCAAAGAACAAGGATTAGCTTTTTTGCCAGTAGATTCGATAAATGGACAAAACTATATCCAAGAAATGAATTATTGTGTTGAGTTTGCTTTGGCTAATAGAAAATTGATGATGAATAGGATTTTAGAAATTATTCCGAAATATTTAGGAAATTTTGGAACATATAAAATAAATGAAAAAAGTAATGAAACAATAATAAATATAGCTCATAATTATGCTTCGCTAGAAAACCATTTTGGACAAAATGTTTGGGTGCATAGAAAAGGTGCTACTAAAGCTACCAAAGGATTAAAAGGCATTATTCCAGGTTCGCAAGGAACAAGTTCTTATATTGTAGAGGGGTTAGGAAATGACGAATCTTTTATGTCTTGTAGTCATGGTGCAGGTAGAAAAATGAGTCGGACACAAGCAAAAAACACTCTTGATTTAAAAGAAGAGATTAAAAAGATGAACGACAAGGGTATCATTCATGGAATGAGACACCAAAACGATTTAGATGAGGCCAGTTCGTCATATAAAGACATTGATGTTGTTATGGAAAATCAAAAAGACTTAGTTAAAATTTTAGTGAAATTAACACCATTAGCTGTTATAAAAGGATAATATGACAATACCTCAAAAACTATTTATATGGCTTGGTACAAGATACTTTGATTACGTTGATTTTAGAAATGAAAAAGACGAGGTTAGGGCTATCACTTTCTCAAAAGACAAATGGTATATAAATAAAGTTAATAAAATAGAAAAATGAAAACCATAATAAAACCTAAATTTGTTAAAAGAGCTAATATGTGGCTAGTATCAATTCTTAAAATTGCAAAGAAAGATAAACAAGGACAAGATTTTCACTGGTTTTCTACTGAACAAGAAGCCTTAGACTTTATTAAACAAAAGGAGAAAAAATGAACATCTATCACCGCATACTTCAATGGTTAATGAAAGAATGTCCCAAATGTGAGGGCAGAAAGTTTAAGCCCCAATATCAAGGCAAGGAATGTTTAAAATGTGGTTATAAATTTAGTTGGAAATTTTAATAATTAACCATTACTACTAGAAAATGAAAACATATCACAAAATACAATCAGTCTATTTTAGAGACCCAAAGAACAATAACAAGACCTTCTTAGAGGGACAATGGTCTATGCCTGAGTTCGGTTACTTAAAGGATCTTAACTGGATTTGGACAGAGAAGATTGATGGGACCAATATTAGAATAATTTGGGATGGTAAGGATGTTGTTTTTGGAGGCAAGACAGACAATGCCCAATTACCAAGCAAGTTAGTCAACAACCTAACAGAAAGATTTAGTGGTACAAAGGGCAGGAAGTTGTTTAGAGACATATTTGGTGAGGATGGTGAGGTTTGTTTATACGGTGAGGGTTATGGGGTAAAGATACAAAGTGGCGGAGTTTATATTCCTGACAACCAAGACCTTATCCTGTTTGATGTCAATATTGGTGGTGTGTGGTTAGAGAGGAAGAATGTAGAGGATATAGCCAAAAAGCTAGAACTTAAAATTGTCCCGATAATGGGTCAAGGGACACTGCTGGAGGCTATAGAAATGGTCAAGACTGGTTTTAAGTCGCAAGAGGCGGTAGACACTAAATACATAGCAGAAGGACTGGTAATGAGGCCAGAAGTTGAATTGCTGACCAGAAGGGGAGAAAGGATTATTACTAAAGTTAAACACAAGGATTTTAACCATGAAGGAACTTAAAAGGAAATTACAAATTACCAGTAAAGAGAAATGAAACACAATAAATGGATTAAAGGGTTTCTAAAAAATTGGGACGATATGTTAATTGATGATAATATTCCTTGGACAGAAG
>Ga0207997_1001267_pt1 | contig 13089 bp, 14 predicted proteins | sample AntAceMetag02UKN_FD_184777 | JGI IMG/M metagenome (GOLD analysis project Ga0207997, IMG submission 184777) | Saline lake microbial communities from Ace Lake, Antarctica - Antarctic Ace Lake Metagenome 02UKN (SPAdes) (version 2) | ecosystem: Environmental > Aquatic > Non-marine Saline and...
ATAGAAATAAAAAGTGGAATAGAAGAAGGCGATAAAATGTATAGAAAGTATTTTGAAATATAAAAAAAGGAGAATAATGAAAGATTTTGTAAAAGAAATTTATGAAAGATATGAAGAGAAATGGAATCTTGTAAATCTTACAGTTCTTGAAAATAGACTTAAAATTAATGAGGTAGAAAACTTTAAAACAATAGCACGAATGCTTGAAATGGCTTTGTATGCTAATCATCTTCTCATTCAAACGATAAAGACTAGTTTAAAAGATACAAGATATACAGTGATGGAAACTTCAAACGCACTGATTCATTATCATAAAGAAATAAGGGACGGATATTTAAACATGGCAAGTGAATTGAGCGAAATGAAAAAAGAAAAGAAGGAGAAATAATATGTGGAAATTATATAGAGCAGTTTTAATTTATTTGTTGAAAGGCAAAGATAATGGCATTGGATTTATTGAAGTTTTTCCTGATAAACTCGACGAGGAATTGAAAGAAGTAATAAAAATAACAGGAAGAACTATGTTGGCATACTCACTACTTGTATTGTTAGAACGAAGTGGATTAGTAGAGATATTCCCTGAAATTAACGCATATATGTTGGTTGCATTAACAAATAAAGGTGTGGAAATGGCAGAACTTCTTGAAAACGAAGAAAGATGGAATGAATGTCTTGAATATCTGAAAGAAAAAAACATACCTTTGGTAAAAGAAAGTATCGAAGATTGTTACAGAAATTGTTGAAAACTATGCGTTAAAAAGAGGAATATAAAAAAACTTATTTCAATTATCAATAATTTTGTTAATATATATGTGAGACGACTTTGACATAGCGTGTTCACCTCGAACCATTCAGGCAAGAGAGTATCGTGTAACCGGTGTAAAGTGCTTAGCGATAGAATGAAGGTGCGAACCCTTCTGAGGTCGTCTCACTTTTTTAGTTTTAAAAGGGGGCATGAATGAGCAAAATAGCTATAATATTACCAGTTTTAAATCAATCTCATTATTTGAAGAAAGCACTTCAATCTCTGAGTGAACAGACTTTTAAAGATTTTACTGTTTATCTTATTAACGATGGAAGCACTGAGAATCTTTGTCAACTGATAGAAGATTATAATTCGTCACTTGATATAGTTTATGTCAAAAGAAAGATAAATAGAGGTCTTGTCTTTTCTTTAAATCAAGGTTTCAATTTAGCATTGTCAGACAATCATGAATATTTTACATGGACAAGTGCTGATAACATTTATTTGAAAAATGCACTTGAGACAATGATTAATGCAATGAATTATCATAATGTTCACGCTTGCTATGCAGATTATCAAATTATTGACGAAAGAGAAAATACTGGAAAATTTATGTCTAAAAGGACTTATGTTCTCAATGGTTTAATAAACAGCGGACCAATATTCATGGTTACAAGAGAATCTGTCGAAAATGCAGGACTATTTGACCCAAACTTCTCTTTGATAGAAGATAGAGAGTGGTGGACTCGTATTAATATCTGGGGTGCTAACAATCGTAAGTCAATGGTCTGGATACCTGAAATATTATATCTATATCGTATGGGTTCTCCCGAAAGTTTGACACAAAAGATTATTGACAAAAAACTTTCCGTTGGTTCTGCATATGGATTGTTTGTTAAAAAATATGGAAATCTAGCAAGAAATTCTAAAAAAATAAAAGTAATAAAATATTCAGGGAAAAGAAATTCAAACATACCCAAACATTCAATTAAATCAAAAATAGGAGTGTTATGTTCTGCTTTACGAAGTGGTGGTCTCGAAAGTTATATATACGACCTTATATCTCATTTGAGAAAACATTATGAAGTTGTTATGTATTGCGATAGTCACCCTTCAACTTTTAGACTTCATTCAGAAGTAGAAATAAGAGCAGCAAGTAGAGTTTTAACAGACAAAGATATAGCTCTGGTTCATTATCATACAATGGGCGACGAAAAGAAATATGCTCATAAAATAAAAGTTCCTAAAGTTGCAACATGTCATGGAGCATGGTATTCTTTCAACGACCCTAATACTTTTGTTATAGCAGTGTCGGAAGAAGTTTATCATAATTGTCAAAGAACAGTCTCTTCAAATCGTATGAGAATGATTCCAAATCCGGTAGTTGCCCCTCATGGTGAACTTTCTAAAAAAAGATTTAATATTCTTGTAAACTCTACTAAATCAAGAAAGAGTGCTTTCGTAGGAAGGGTTGATAATCGTCGTATTTCTTTTCTCAATATTATGCAAAAAAATGGTGTTGATATAGTTGGACATAATTATAATACTAACATCAGGACTATCGAGTATCCAACAGGAGCTTATTCACAATTATATCGTTCTTATAGTAACATTTTCGGTGCTGGTAGAGTTTTATATGAAGGTATATTGAATTTAAAAAACTGTGCTTTAGTGAATGAATACAGTTCACATAATGCAACAGTCAACTCACCATTTGACCCTAGCAAATTTTCTGTCTCAATTATTGACTCGAAAAATTTTGACCATTTATCAATCACAAATTGCAGTGGTAGAAATGTAACATCAGATAATAACATTCAGAAACTCATGGAAATGTTTGACGTTGATAAAACACTTGAATACGAAACATATCAAAAAGTTTATTATCGACACTCTGCAAGTTTGATAATAAAAGAAATTATAGAAATATATGAAGAGGTGACAAATTGAACAATATTTTCAGAGAATCAAAAGATACAGCTATAAGAATGGCAGATGGTATGCCGATTAAGTTTGGTCAGAAAACAGTAGTCTTTATACCGGGGATTGAGTGGAATAAGTTTTATCAGAGACCTCAAGGATTAATAACTGCAATGGCACAACTAATGCCTGACTGGGATTTTATCTTTTGTGATTTAGGTGCATCTCTTCCACTTAAAAGGCAGTCTAATAATATTTATCTTGTATCAAATGAATGGTATCGTCAAAAGTATGACGAACTTCTCGAAGGAATATTTTATACTACAATTCCAAGGAATCATGAAGAAATTTCAAAAGCACGAGGGAAATGGTTCGATTTCGTTGACTATCCAAACGTATTTTATACTAAATCAGCACAGACAACAGACAAGCCATTGAATGATACAAATGAAATGTTGAAGATAGCAGATATTGTAACTTGTAGCAGTCCTCGACTTATGGAAGATTTTACAAAGGGTGCAAAAGCAGAAGTTATGCTTCTTAAAAACGCAGCATGGGCGAAGAATACAGCACTCGAAACTTTCAAGAAACCAGCTCCAATAGTAATAGGATTTTGGGGATTCTGTGGAGATTGGGTTGATACAGAACTTCTTGAATATCTTTCTGATGTATTCCCTGTTGTAGTAGCAGGACACCCGATTGACAAAGGTAACATAAGGAACATGGGTCTTTTACCTCATCGAATGTTAAAAGGAATGGCAGCAATTTGCACTCATTTGATAATTCCGTTCAAGAAAGGGAAAACATGTTATTACTCTGACCCTTTAAAATATTATGAATATCTTTATGCAAATCGAATGATAATAATTCCAGAGGAAATTGATAACCGTTCTGAATGCGATAGAGAGATTGAATATAAGTATGATAATCCAATTGAGCTTGTAGATGACATCAAAAAGACAAAATACTGGAATTTAGACCAGATACCGCATGAACTTCATTCGTGGGAAAATCGAGGTGCTAGATTCATGCAAAGGTATGTGCTATAAGCGTATTTAGAAGATATTAACTTTAAGTCTCAGGATTATTCCTGGGACTTTTTTTGAGCTTAAAAGGTCACCGGTGGTTAAAAACTGGAATTTATGGTAAAATATATGTATAGTATTAATGAATTGGAGTTTTATTATGGATAAAATAGAAGATTTTCTAACTGCACCATCACTCACTATTACAAATAATGGAGAAACTGCCGACCTCAATGGACAAGCAATTTTTTCAATGGGGATACATAAAGGCAATTTATTCGTAAGAGATGACCTTGATAAAATAGTCGAGAACTTTTATATACTTAAGAATTTAATGAAAGTACCTGCAAAACTCGGACATGGTGAAGAGAACTATGGAACTCGTAACGGTTATCCGGCAGTTGGATGGGTTAAAGACGTAAAACGTAATGGACCATATCTCATTGCAGATTTTACAGATGTTCCAATAGTAGTGGCAAAAGCAATACAGAGAAAACAGTATCTTACAAAGTCAAGTGAATTATTAATCGACGTTGACTGGGGTTTTGAAGATGCAATGGGTAGAGAACTTGGTATAGTCCTCACAGGAGTTGCTTTTCTTGGCGAAGAAATGCCAGCTGTTCCAGACCTCAATAATCTTGATTCACTTTTTACTCTCGAAAATTCTTCGCTAGATTTTTCAAAAGTGAAAAGTTATTCATTATCTTTTGGACATGATTTTAAAGAAGAAACAGATAAACTTGAAGATAAAACTGAAGGAAATACATCAATAGAAAATATTCCAGATACAAATACACAACCCGATGAAAATTCAGGCGAAAATTCAGATACTCAGGATAATACTGAAAATTCAGATGATGAAAATAAAGATGAGTTTAATTCAGGTGTTATAGGTGTTGATTCTGAAACTGAAGAAGATAAAGAAGAAATTGATGAAGAAGCAAAGCAGAAAGAATTTTATACATCTGCTGATAGAATTGTTAAGATTCTTGATTCATTAGATGAAGATGAAACAAAAATTGAAGAATATAAAATTGAACTAGACGGACATTTTGAAATTATTTCAGGTTACGATATGCAGAAAAACTTCAATGATTTTTGGGGAATTTTTAAAATGATTGATGACATGAGGTCTCTTAAGTGGATTTCAAAAAATCTTTCTAAGCATGGATATAAAATACCAGAAATTCCTGAAATTATAAATGAAGATATTAAAAAAGATGAGGAATCCGAAAATAAGGATAACTCATCAGAAGATTTTAATAAAGAAAATAAAGAAAGGGAGGAATTTAACATGGATGAAAAAATGATGAAAGAAGCTATTGATAAGGCTACGGATGCTGTTGAAGCTAAATTTTCTGCTAAGTTTGAAGAAGTTAATACAAAACTTCAGACAACAACAGACGAACTTAACACAACTAAAGAAGAACTCAGAGGTAAAGAATCTGAAAATTCTAAACTCAATGCAACTGTAATGGAACTTGCAAAAGAAAGTGAAGTTACAAAAGAAATCAACGAAAATTCTCAGATTGATAACCTTGTTGGTGGATGGGTAAAAGAAGGAAAAGTATTACCACGTCAAGTTGAAGAGTTTAAAGCACTTTTGAAAAGTTCAACAAAGGTATCTTCAAAAATCAATTTCAGTCGCGAGAATGAAGCTGGTGAAGTGGAAAATGTTGAAAAATCAAATTTTGAACTACTCAATGATATTGTGAATGGTATGCCTAAACAGGTAAACTTTTCTGAAACTGCTGAAGAACCGTTCAACGAAAAAGAAGCACCTGTAAGTGCTAAAGAACGAGCTCTTGAAATTGCAGCTCAGGACAAAAAGAACTATAAAAAAGTTGATTAATTGAAATTATTCAGTTAATTAGGATATTTATTTTAAAAATTTTTATGAATGGAGGTTTTATACAATGAGTAAATTACCACAGTATCGTGAAATTAATTCAGCCGGTATTGAAAAGATATTATGGTCATTCGAAGATGATACTCTTCCTGTAAGAGAAAACATCACGATTGACGCAAGTTCTGTTTCATCTTTTCCTATTGAAAAAGGAACTGTTATGGCTTATGATTCCGCAAGTAATCTCGCATCTCCTTATGTTAATGGAGATTTGACGTATGGAACTGCCTATGGACTGCTTGATGAAGAAATCCGTGAGGATGCTATTGGTTCAACTCCTCAGAATGTAGCAGCTATTATAGGTGTAATGGGAACAGCTTACGAAAGCTCATGTGTTGATTTGGACAGTGCTGCTAAAGCGGCTATGCCACAGATCAAATTCGTTTAGGAGGTAGATGAATAATGGCAACACCAAGCAAGCTTTTAAAACTTTTAGATACAGAACTTATCCGTGAACTTATCGACCTCCGTATATCAGATATACGAAAAGGTCTTATATGGTTTGATGGTTCTCGCAAGAGACGTGACAATCAGTTCAAAGTAAGATATGAATTTTTGGTAGGTTCAGTTAGTGCTGTTCCTCTTACAAATCCGAAAGCTCCTTCTGTTCCAGTTGGTCTTGAAGATATTAAACAGTATGGCGTAGTTCCTACTTCAATGAGAATACACCACTGTATTTATGACCATGACAAAATTGACATGAGAGCTCCGGGTGGAGCAGATGAAACTCGTTGGGGAAATGGACTTAATGAATGGGTTGCAGGTATTCTTGCAGAAAGAATGCTTTGCACTAAAGAAATGCTTTTATGGGAAGCTTTAAGTGGTTCTATCTCTTATAATTCCTCTAAAACTAAACTCATATACACCATTGATTTTAATATTCCAGATACTCATTTACCTACTCTCACAGGTGGAGACAAATGGGATGCACCTTCAACTGCTAATCCTTTGAAAAATATTGAAGATTGGCTTGCACTTTACGAAAAAGATGCAGGATTCTTGCCTAATAAAATAGTAATGAATAGATTCACTTTGAATACTATTCTTGCTGTGGTTAAATTTGGCGACCTTTTCAATAACAAAGAAATTATGCCACTCGAAGGTTTCAAACAATGGTTACAATCAACATCAGGCGAAGCAACACAGCTTGAAATTTATCAGGGAAATTATAAAGATGAAGATGGAAATCAGTCTTATATGGTAAGCGATGGCGAAGTTTTCATGTTCAATACTGACAGAACTCTCCTTTTCGAGGAAGTTGCTGCGGCTGAAAATGAAACATCACCTGGTAGTTATGCTGCTGGTCCTTGGTCTGAATCTATTCCGCTTAATGATCCTAAAGGTGTTAAGATAATGGCAGGGGAGAATATGCTTCCTGTTATTACTAATCCTAATGCTGCTTTTAAAGCGATAACTTATTAAGAACTTTTAAAGTTTTTAATTAACGGACTCATGAAATAGGGGAGGTCTCTCAGAGTCTCCCCTATTTTTTTTAGCAATTTAATAAGGAGGAACATGCCATATAGTCAAGTTGAACAAGTTATATCAGAAATAAGATGTATTAGAAAAAATTTTGATATTGATGAATGCACAATAAAAGATAAAATACGTGAAGCTGATGATTTAATAAACGGATATTTAGGAAAAGTTTATATCATTCCATTTCAGTGTTGTGGCAGAACAAATAATAATGTTCCGAGTATTGTCAATCAAATATCAAAAAAACTTGCAACTGCACTTTATATTGAATGGATTTTTGAAGTAAAAGCACAAACTTCTGCTGGTGCAAGCACAGCTACAAGAATGTATGACAAAATGCTTACTATGTTGACAACTATGGTGTCTCGTAAAGACGCTGTTCCTATTTTATTTTGCAAATATAGACCCGGTGTAGGCATGAATGATGAAGGTGGTTTTGATGTTGAGATAACAGACGACCCTTCCTCTGAAACATATTCAGACCTCGGTTGGAGCAATACAGAAAATTACGTTTCAACATTTGATGAAGGTGCTTTCACAGAACAAAGGGTTGACCCTAATAAAATCTGTGATATAAGAAAAAGGAAGTTTTAATAATGAATATATTTATTGGTTCTTTAATTAGAAATTGTGAATGGATTCTTCCTGAATTTTTAAAAAGAATACTTGACCTTAATTATTCTAAGAAAGATTTAACATTATGTTTTATTTTAAACGACAGTATTGATAAATCAGAAATGATATTACATGCTTTTGCTGAAAGATTTCAGAATGATTATAACAAAATTATTATTGCAAAAAGTGATTTTAAAGAAGATGCAATAGGAGCAGGATCATCAAGACTTAATGGTTCTGACCCTCTTGGTCGTCATACGAATGCTTCAACTGGTGACAGAGGTAAACTTTATGTAAACCTTGCAGACCTTAGAAATTTAATGATGAAAATATTTACTGAAAGAACAGAAGCTGAATGGATGATAAGTATTGACAGTGATATATTAATAAATCCTGAAACAGTTAATTTATTGATTGATGGAGAAAAACCTAGCATGAGAGGTGCTATGGTTATTAATGATTTCCTTCTCAATCCAGATATGGGTTTTAACCCTTTATATCGTCACTGTAATGTAGGAATAGAAACTGAAAAAGGGATAATTAGACATAAAATAAATTACGAACTTAATAAAATTTATGATGTAGATGTAACAGGTGCATGTTTTTCAATACATAGAAAAATAGTTCCTTTAAGCTCATATAAATATCATACATGGGGTGAAGACGCAGGATATTGTGTTGACCTCCCCGAAGATACTAAAATTGAATGGGATACTCGTTGCGTCCAGTTTCATGTTATGGAAAAAGCAATGATTTCTCAAGAAGAAGAATTTTGGAAGGAACTTGAAAATGTCAGGCTTTGCAGCAGTATTTCCTAATATAACTGGAACTACAGGAAGAATTAAAAAAACCTTGTCAGGTAGGTCAAGTGTCGGAGTTTTAAATATTAGTTTTGATGCACCCGACCTTCAAGCTCTTTTGGATATGTTAGCAAGAGTTAAAGCTAAAACTAATGATATGTTTCCTGTGATGTATGACATATCAAAGGAACTTGCCGAAATAGTTGATAGACACTTTGACAGACAACAAGGACCTTATGGTAAGTGGAGTCCTCGTTCTCCTATGACTCATTTGATGGCACAGAGAAGCAGAGGATTAAAAATTCATACTGGACCACTTTTAAATGCTACTGGTAAATTAAAAGGTTCTTTTAAACCAAAAGCATATACTAAAAAAGCTTCAATAGGAAGTAGACTTAAAACAAAATCAGGAGAAAATCTTGGGGCGATACAACATTTTGGTTCATTGATACGTGTGACTCCTAAGATGCAAAAATGGTTTAAAGCTAATTTCTGGTTAAATTTAGAAGTTGGATTTTTAATTATTCCGTCAAGGGAAATGTTATATATGACTCAATCTGATAGAAAAAAAATGCTTAATATGGTTCAGGAATATATTATGGAAGGATTTGAAAGATGATAAGTGACGCAATTGAAGGAGCATATGCTTTATTTAAAGCAGACCCTCGTTTGAATAATGATATAGGAACAAATACAAAAGTTCTATTTTTCAGTAAAACAGTTGAAGATGAACCTACTTGTTATCCTTTTATTACTTTTTCTATTGACCCAATAACAGAGGTTAAAGTAGTTTCTCTTGGTAAAAAAAATCAGAGAAACACACCTCTTAAAATATTATGTGGAATTTCTGATTATAATGATGTTTGGGATGCTCAACTTGAGATTGATGCTTTAATAAAAAATATCGAAGCTATTCTTATGGAAAATCCTAAACTTGATGGAAAAGTATATACTAGTCAAGTGATACAAGAAACTTATGGATACATACTTGATAATGACGGTAATCCATTTGCAAAAGTTTGTGAGATAACATTACAAGTTTCAGAACTATTCAATACAAATTTATGTTGAGAAGAAAGAAATTATAAATATATTTTAAAATAAAGAAAGGAAGGTTTTTATTATGGGCGTTCAAGGTATTACAAGTAAAACAGCGATTATTGAAGAAGTAGCATACGGTGTTTTTCCGGGAACTCCGGGAATGAAACGTGTTGAGGTTTCTGATGATAGTATCGGACCTGATTACGGATATTCTGACCCTGAGACTATTACGGGAAATCTCGTAAAGACTGCAAATATCAGAACAAGAAAGACTGTCGGAGGTTCAATTAATGTAATTGGTGGACCTGAAAATGGATTCGGAAATTTTCTGAAATTTTCAGCTGGAAAAGTTACAACTCTTAATGGCTATCATTGGAGAGAACATTTTACACTTATAGCAGCTCAGACAGAAATTACTGTAGCTAATCCAACTGTAGTGAGTGCAAGCGAAAGAGTGTGGTATTACACTAAATTAACCAACATATGGAGACTTCTTGTTGACACAACAGATTATACTCTTGTTGACGGAACAGGTGTGGTTACTCTGGTTGTAGCAGCTGCAACTGATGATGAGCTTATCGTAAGTTATGCGGAAGATGTTGCTGGCGTTTATTCTCACATTATTCAGAGTTCAACTGACATACCTTCATTCCAGTATTGGAATACAGAGGGTGGAATAGAACTTTTTGAATATACAGGAGCAAAAGTAAATACAGCTACATTCACAGTGAACTCTGAAGATTTCCTTCAGGCTTCCGTTGACCTTATCTGTCAGGATGAAAAATATGGAACAATTACAGGTCATACATTTCCACCTGCATTAGTATTATCAAATCTTGACCCTTTCCTTTTCAAACAGGCACAGGTTATTATTAATCATGTTGCTAATGTTGATTATGAAAGTATCGAAGTAGGAATTGATAATGCTCTCGACCCTGTTTATACAATTCGTTGTGACGACACTGTAAAAGATTTAACACCGACTATTCAGACTGTATCACTCTCAGGAGAAATTGAGTTCAATGACATGGTTGAATATAATCAAGTTGACCAAGGAACATTTTTCTTTTTGCAGATTGATTATGGAAAATGTCAGGGTGTTGAAATTGGAACTACAGGCAAAAATTATGCACTTGAATTTTTTGCACCAAGAGTAAGAAATGAAGTTCCAGATTTACCAACAAACAGAGATAGAATGATTTTTTCAGTTGAAGGTTTTGCAAATTATGATTCTCAGTTTGATATGGCTTACGAATGGGTTCTCATTAATTCTGAATCAAGTATTTAAATAAATTCACAATAACCAAGAGGGGAACTTCGGTTCTCCTCTCTTAACAAAATAGGAGTGGTCAACAATGTCAGTAATTAAATTAAGTTCTTTTAAGAAAACAAAAGTGGTAGAAATTAAAACAATAGAAGGCAATCTCACAATTGAAGTGAAAACTTTAACAGCAGGAGACGAAATGGAAGCTAACCAAGTTTCAACAAAACTTGTAGATATTGGAAAACTTGCAGAAAAAAGACGCAAGGGCGAAGAAATTGAAATGGCAGAGCATATCAAAATAGACCAAGTTAAACTTAGTATTCTCAGGGTAATAAAGGGTATGGAAAATTGGAATCTTGCAGATGATAAAGGTAAAGTTCTTCCTATTGATGAAGATACATTGAAACTCGTTCCTCAGACAATATTTGATGAGATAAATAAAGCTATTGAGGATTGTTCTTATATTCCTAAAGAAGACCAGTTAAAAAACTCATAGAGGTCGGAAAGTCTCATGCTTACCACCGTGAGCGTGAGACTTCCCCGACCAATCTTAAAATAGACCCTCGAAATGAAAATTTTTTAGAGCTTTTGGCATTATGTAGAAATTTTAATGCATTACCAGTAGCTGGTGGAATATTAGACCAGCCAAAATGGTTTATCGAAATGTCAAAAGTTTATTTAAATGCAGAAAGAGAGGGAGCAAAAAAAGCACAAAAGGGAAAAGACAGACAGAGTCGAATCAATAGAGCAAAGCAAGCTAAGAAATAAAGCATGAAGTGAGGGAAATATTATGGCAGTTGACAATTTTGAAATGATTATTAAAGCTGTAGATGAAGCAACAAAAATCATTAATACGGTTGAAGGTTCTGTCAAAAGTTTAAAACTTACGACAGAATCAGGAGCTAAATTTGATGTTAATTTTGATACAAAAGGCACTGAAAAAGAAGTAGGAGGTCTTGAAAAACTTATGGGTTCTTTTGGAGAATCTTTTAAAGCAGCTGGATTGTCAGCTGGTTCTGCTATCACGACTATAACATCTGGTCTTGGTTCAATGTTAAGTCCGCTTAATATTGTTATGTTGGCTTTCTCTCCTCTCATCGGAATTGCAAAAATATTTCTTACACTTCTTAATCCTATCAATCTTGTAAAAGCTGCATTAAGTGCTGCTTCTGCCGTTGTTTCAACTTTTGTAAGTGTAGCTTCGGCAGGATTTAATCTTATTAAGAGTGTAATTGCTTCAGCTTTCAATGCAGCGATAGCGGTATTTAACACGTTTAAAAATGCGATAAGTTCAGTCATTGGTTTTGTAAAAACATTATTTTCCACCTTTTCACAACTCACGCTGACAATCAGTGCAGCGATTCAAATTATTAAAGATATTTCCAACGCTTTCATAGCAATGGGAAAAGCAGTTTATGATGCTTTCTCAAGTGTAATAAATACAACAGCGGATTTCGAGCAACAAATGAGTGCTGTAGCAGCAGTTACAGACGCTACTACTGAGGATATGATAAAATTAAGATCAGCTGCTCTCGATATGGGTAGAACTACCTCGAAAACAGCTACAGAGAGTGCCCAAGCATTATATCTTTTAGGTCAAGCAGGTCTAAACGCTGAAGAATCAATGGGAGCTTTAGCGGGAACTGTTAAACTTGCTGAAGCAACAGGTTCAGAATTGAATCTTGCCACAATAGCCACTGTCGGAACTTTAAAACAATTTGGACTTGAAGTAGAAGAATCTTCCAGAGTTGCAAATGTTTATGCAGCAGCAGTTTCAAATTCTATGATTACTCTTGAAGATATGACACAATCTATGAAATATGCAGGTCCAGTTGCAGGAGCTTTAAACGTATCTCTCGAAGAGACTACTGGAATATTAGAAGTTCTTGCAAACCGAAATATCAAAGGTTCTCAGGCAGGAACAGCATTAAGAAAAAGTTTTACAGCTCTTATAACACCTTCAGACAGAACAAATGGAATTCTTTCAGCTTTGAGTTTGATAATGAAAGATGTAAATCCAGAAACAAAATCATTTGCGAAAATTCTTGATACACTTAACAGAGCAGGTATAACAGCTACACAAACAATGGCACTTTTCGGATTAAGAGCTGGTCCTTCGATGATTACTCTTCTGAAAGCTGGCGGAGATGAAGTAAGAGAATACACAGAAAAAGTAACTGGCACTCTGGAAGCTTTCCGACAAGCAAAATTAAGACTTGATAATCTCAGAGGTTCTATAACATTATTCAAATCAGCAGTTGAAGGTGTAACTATAAGTTTAGGAACTCCAATTC
>Ga0207997_1001268_pt1 | contig 13086 bp, 13 predicted proteins | sample AntAceMetag02UKN_FD_184777 | JGI IMG/M metagenome (GOLD analysis project Ga0207997, IMG submission 184777) | Saline lake microbial communities from Ace Lake, Antarctica - Antarctic Ace Lake Metagenome 02UKN (SPAdes) (version 2) | ecosystem: Environmental > Aquatic > Non-marine Saline and...
CCTTGCCTGCGATCTCGGCCATGACGTTTGTGCCTTGGACTGTGAGCGGGCCTCCAGTCAGGTCGTACCCGTTGGCGTAGCGCATTCTAACTTGGTCGTTGGTTGTGCTCGCAAAGTCGGCGTTTTCTGAATCGGCAAAGACAAAGGTTCCGGCGTGGGTTGCTTTTGCCCTGCGTCCGCCAGCAGTTGCTCCGAGGTCCCCGCTGGCGGTTGTTTGATACCCGAGTGCAGTTGCTCCGCTGCCCCCGCTGGCGGTTGTATAAGCCCCGAGCGCAGTTGCTCCGTAGCCCCCGCTGGCGGTTGTGGAATACCCGAGCGCAGTTGCTCCGTAGGCCCCGCTGGCTTCTGTTGCCAGTTTCGACTTCACGTTTTCGCCCAGTATTGTGAGTTTTCCGTCCAGCGTATTAGTGCCAGCCGTGTTGGTGGTCGTGATGGTCGAGACGCTGGCATCGCTGCCTGTCTGCACAAACGCGCTGCCGTCAATGTCTCTCTCACGCCCTGTGCCTGTGACCACAACCCCGCCCGAGCCTGTGAGGTTGGTCAAAGCGGCAAGATAGATGGTGTCGTTAGTGGAGACTTTCGTGGCGATCTCGGCCATGACGTTTGTGGTGCCGACTACAAACTCTGTGGCTGTGGCTGTGCCTGTCACCGTTAACGGCGCATGTATCGTTACATTTGACGCTCCGTAAGCCTGCACCGCACGGACATACCACGGGCTTTCGGAGGGATGCTCAAATGTGATGATATATGCATTAGACACAGCCGATGGGTAACTGTTGCTGGTGGCTGTAATCGGTTGCCAGTTTTGCAGCATGAGGTCTTCGGTCCATTGCAAGGCGGGTTGCGCCGTGACGCCGTTGGTTTCCACGCCGATGGTGGCATTCGTGCCGTCGCTTGTAAACGAGTCGATATGCAGCCCTATGTAGCCGTCGTCGGCGGTGATGACGGGAGCACCGTCGACCGAGAGAACAAAGCCATTGGTCCCAGCAGAAATGTCGGCATAGCTCAAGACACCAACACCAGAGTAATCCTGCACACTCCACCCGCCTCCAAGTCGGATCGGGTTGCCGTTTGCAACGATTGCTTCGGTTGCCGGGTATGTGCTCCACGCGGACGGGTTGACAGCTGCAATGGCGGCATCGTGGGTGCTTTTGTTCACCGCGTCACGGTCGTCAACGGGGGCGTCTACTCTCACCACCTGGCCGCGCATGTCATTTGTCACGCCGTATAAGGTCGGATCGTTCCATGTGTAAGCCACGATGTTGCTAATCGTGAGTGTGTTCGCCCCGATTGGCGGCGCGAGGTTTGTGGCAACCACGCGCACATAACAGGCGGAGGCGGTCTCAGCAAAGGTCGTCCAGCTTGTGCCGTCGCTGCTGATTTGTGCCGCCACACTCATGCTGCCAGACGCATCATACGAAAACGATTCTACCCCGTTTGTGAGCAGCGGAGAGGTCGCAATTACGCCCTCATTGGAGTAAGTCCCGCCCGCGTCTGTCCATGCTGAATCTAGAACTGTGCGTTGGACGTATGCCGATAGGTCGTCCGGCTGTACCGCCCCCGCCGCAAGCTCGACCGTGTTGCTCATTCCGTGAGCGTCCTCTGTGCCTGTCACTAGCTCATGGTCTGCAATCACCGCAAGAGCGTTGGTGTCGGCCTCGACCTGCACAAACGCGCTGCCGTCAATGCCCCTGTTGCGCCCTGTGCCTGTGACAACAACCCCGCCTGTCCCCGTGAGGTTGGTCAGAGCGGCAAGGTAGATGGTGTCGTTCGTGGAGACTTTGGCGCCAAAAAGCAGGTCGGCGGCGGTTTGCGTGTAGTAGTTGATCAAGCCTGTGGTGTCCAACTCCACGGCGTTTGTGACAAACCCAGCCGCCACGCCAGCCGCCTGTGCCTCGGCGTCGGTGTATTTGTCGAATGCAGCAGCAGGTATGTTGCTTGTAGGAAACTGGTTTATCCACGTATAATTATCTATATTGATACGGCGAGTCATTACGAGATCACCGGAGTCAAGTTCAGGTGATGGGTCTATAGTGATTAGACCTCCCGCCTGATTCGCTACAACCCCAGATTTATCAGCAGTGACACGCAGTACCCAACTGTCTACTGCTTTCGCTAAGAAGTTGGATGTGACAACAAACGAGATTTCATTGCTAGAGACGGTTCCAGTCAAGCGAGCTGCGTCTACGCCCGTAGGCTTCCGCATTGCTAGCTTCACGGTGTAGCCAGTCAGGTTTAGGTCATTAGTCCCATTCATGGCTACAAAGGGCAGCACAAACCCATTCTGGCCCTGTCGCACCTTTACATGCCACTGAGTCCTGTCAGCAGGTGCGCTAAAGTTTGCCGTTTGAGTTTCATAGGTAGGTACAGTATCCGCTCGCAAGCATAAGGGAATTGCGAGCGCAAGGGCTAATATCCACTTGCGCATAACAGTTCTCCTTTAGGCAGGTTCGTCGGCTACATCTTGTGCTGATACTTCATTCTCAAAACGGAATTGATAAACATGAGTTGTGATGCCTGTTGATACGTTGGGAGAAGATGATTTATATAGCGTCATTCTCGTGGGGCGATCCGCTGTAACTGTATCGTTCCATGATTCATAGAACTTTTCGCACAGAGCATATAGTATCTTTCGGATATCACCAGTAGTAGCATCTGCTTCGGCAGCAGTTAATTCAGCAAACGTGGCAAGAGGGATAGTAATATTTGTTCCGTCTTCACTCCAATCAGGAATCCAAGTAGTTGGTGTTGCATCAAAAGCCATGACATTTCTCCTTTACTGAGCGGTTCCTACCACTCTTAATTGTACGTTTGTTACACTATTAAAATCCGCTAACAGTATGTCTTTTGGAAGAAACCAAGAGGCAACCGGAAGCGTATCACTCGCTGAGTCGTATACTTCGTTTGTGATGTAAGTAACCTTTGAGCCGTAGTCTGCTGTGTTCGTTGCAACCGTGCCCCAAAAGTTTGTCGTTACTTCCTGTAGCTTGTAAAAAACCTCAAACGTCTCAATCCTGTAGAGTTTAACAGCAGTATCCGTGCCATTGGTAGTAGCAGTAACTTCGCTGATTCGATACGGGACAATGGTTGCGTTTGTTTCAGATCCAACCTCAAGTGTTGAGTTAGTAAACGAGTTTGCCGTGTACGCCATTACAACGCCAGTCCACGGATTCTTATATACGGCTGGTTCGCCAGCAAACAAGACGGCTGTAACCAGAAGTAGTGATGCTATAAATATCTTGCGCATTATACGCCTCCTAAAAAATACAGCCCCTCCCGTATCGAGAGAGGCTGCATAGTGTTTACTCTAATAGCCTCTTATGCGCCAATCTGAGCTTGCTTGATATGAACAAACAGATTCGCGGCTGTCATATCATCGGAGCGAGCTTCAACAATCACTGGGCCTCGAACTGTCATTGCTTCAAGCTTGTTCGTTCCAAGATAGCCGTCGCTGGACGCAGCAAGCGTCTCATAAGCATAGACATGCTCATCCTCGCCATAGTCTTCAAGGTTATCACGATAGACCTTCAACAACCCATTGGTAACGCCAGCAGATGATCCCATAATGTCTACGAGATCAAAAGCATTTCCATCACGGGCTTCTGGCAGGCCGACACGCATCCAGCAAACCTTGTCGTTGTTTGCTTCGGTGAACTCACTCACATCACGGTACATGCACTCACTATAACCACCGGGCATGGCACCTTGACCAATAGGCGTTTCGGCCATTGTCAAGATGTTCTCATTGTTCACGCTCATGGCATAAGGTGCATGTAGCGCGTGTGCGCTAATGCCGGGGATTTCATTCAGCAGATCAACCCAATCCTTCAGGCTCAATGCTGTAGCGGCACGGCCAGACCACGCAACTTTAGCTGCCCCTCCTGTAATCGTCCAATCAACATCGGCTGCGTCGTCACCAGCAAAATCGCGGCTCTTGATTGAGATAGTCAATTCCTTCGCTGTTTTGGCATACGTGATAGATGCACCACTGACTTGATCCGTTACCAGATCGCCTTGGGTTGCTGCAATACCATCAAAAGCTAATGCCAAGACGGGCATAGCGGTATCGCTGAATGTCATATAACGTGATTCGATTGCGTCAATTCTTCCATTTCCAATAGTAGACATTTCTAGTCTCCTTCTTTAGCCGTTAGGCTGTTACTGTGCCGGGACAACAACGTAGTTATTTGTTTCTCCGGCTTTCATGTTCGCTGTATAATTAGTTGTCGTGATACTTGACGCATATGCAATATTCGATGAATTCCCACTGGTAATCACTACCATTGGAGCAGACGAATAAGTGAGCGAAAACGCAACAACTTCTGTGTTAGTGGCAGTGCCAGTCTCAAACTTAACTGCATCCAACACATCAATAGACTCCCTTACAGCAGTATCAAGGCTATCAAGGGATTCGTGAATTTTGTCACGCAAAGCAAAGCCACCAGTGGGGCTTGTTTGTGTGACGGTGATTGTAGGATCAGAAACGCCAGAATTTCCGGCGAGTACCAAACCTACGCTTGCGATTATCAAAACAGACACAAATATACCAATTAACTTCTTCATTACTTTTCACTCCAATCGCTACAGTTGATGTAGCTTTTTGTTTCCACTGCCTTCTGTATAACCACCTCTAGCGAGGGAAGTCCAGAAAGCATTTTTTGTTCGCTCTCTTCAAAGAGAGCATAGAGAAAACCAAGTCCTCTAACGATGGCGGGTTCATCTTTGCCACCAGTGAATACACGCTCCCTAAGAATCTGCCCAAATGCAGACCTTGACTCTGTATCACCAAACGGCTTATTAACCACAACGCGGATCTCTGGCCACATACGGGCAGGATCATCTTTCGTGACCCTCGAGTCCGTAGCAAGCAACCAGCGTCCAGCAGTAGACTCTTCCCTAGCAATCAAGACAAACTCACTGAACTCAATCATGCCCTCTGGACATTGAATCCTATGATCCTTAATTTCAGACCAGAAACGAAGAATTGAGGATTTCGCATCTACCTTCACTTCTGTCTTGGTAGCAGGAGCAAACGCTATACGAACAGCATCTACTTCTCCATCGGTAAGTTTCTCTAAATGCGTTTTCTTACCTAGCAGCGTTTTTACTTCTGCTGAGTCTACTCCGACTTCTTTCGCTATTTCAAAGACTTGCATTATTTTACCTTCATGGTTAGTGGGAGACTCAGGGTTTTCCTGAGTCTCCCGTTAATAGTTAGTCGTTAAGTCCGGTCAACGGGCCAAGCTCGTTGCGACGAACGATGCGGTTTGATCCACCCTTGACAACACCACAGGTGTCAGGATCAACCACGCACACTGTAGCAGAGCCAACCATGGCATCTGTTTGGCGGGTGATTGCCTGCAATGGAACATCCATATCCTCAAGCAAACGAAGACCAAAACCAGCATACTCGCCAGTAACAATGTTCGCTGCATCAAGAGTGATACCCCAATCGCTCAGGTTTTTGCCCTGAAGCGAGAAGCGATCCTTGATAACTTCAACTCGCTTGCCGCCACCAGTAGTGACAACAAACTGAGAAGCTCCAAGATCAGGATTGTAAGCAGGCTCTTCGAGCATTGCCGCTTCCTGTCTCGCAGTATTGAGAATGTTCATGAACTGCAACTCGCCACAGACGTGCTTCTTCATAGATGCAGAGTTGGCGGATTCAAACAGTCCGTCCCAGAACTCGCTCAGGTTTGCATAAACGAGAGCATTGCCAATACCAGATACGGTCAACACGTTGTCCGTAAGCTGAGGAACAATGCCATTCATCATGTAAATCTGACCTTCATCAGAGGTGTTGTCCGTGCCGCGTTTGCCAAAGAGCATCTGCCGCTGAACTTGCTGCATGAGCATAGACCAGTTGGTTTCAATCAGGTGCGTGTGTGTTCCCCACTGACCAGACATGATGCTGTTCTTCTGCATCTGGGTCATCTGAGTATACAGACCAAACGTCTGGATGAAGTTATAGAACGGATCACCAGGAACGGTCGTCAGACCTTCTTTTGGTGTTCCAGTTTCACCCATGATTGGCAGACCAGCGAACACTTCGCTGTTTGCAGCAATCGCACGATTCTGGTTGTTGTAGATAGTGCGCGTCAGCTTGATATTACAAGCGTCAGTAGCAGTATTCGTCCATGCACTTGCATAGGAGGAATCAACGTCATCAACTACCATCAACTGACCTGTTGCAGGATCAATCAACGTGTAACCAGCCTTGAACATTCCCGGTTCTGCCACGTTTGCATACGTGTCAGAAGACGAAAGTGCGACGGTCAGATACGTGATAAGGTTGAGGCGATTGTCTACGCGCCAATGAATTGCTGGATTCCCCAATGTCTTCTGTGCAGGATCAAACTGAAACTGCTGAAGCAACGTATAAAGAACTTGGTCGTTCTCTTTTTGCTGCATCCGAACATCTTCGGGGCGGTCAAGCCATTGCCACGGACGGAACGAAGTGTCAGCTACACCAGTGCTCTGTGCGCCGATTTTGGACGGGTTAATCGTTGATTCTGGCAACGATGCGAATGTCATCATGCTATTCATGGTTTATCTCCTTACGCAATCAACAGAGTCTATCTAAGCGACGGGTGCGTTCCTCGGGCAGTAGCAGTTGCATGCTGTCCACCTCTGGGAGCCCCACCGCCGGAAGGCCCAAGCGGAGTGCGTCCTAATTTCTTTTTGAGAACATCATACGGATCGTCCACAACAGTTGGTGGCGTCACCGCGCCTTTATCAGCAAACGCTGACTTCGGCCTTGATTTGAACTCAGGATCACTTTTGATTCTCTTCAGCAAATTTAGGCGATAAGTCTTGTCCTCAATCATCTTGAGCGCTTTATCATCGTCTGCCTCGGCTTCGTAAAGGGCTTGAAATACTGCTTTGTGGTCTTCCGTCAGGCTGTCCTCTACCGCTTCTAACTCTTCTTCCACTGGTTTTACGGGTGGTTTCGGAGGTTCGTTTGGCTTTGGCTCTGGAGGAGGAGCACCTTTCAGTGTTTCAATTTCCTTCATGAGAGTCTCGTTTTCCTGTTTCAGTGTCCCAATCTCTCCCGCTTTGCTGCCTATGATCTTGCGTGCTTCGTCATTGTCAGCATGAAACTTGTCTCGTGCTGTGACGGCTTGATCTCGCTCGGCGCTTACTGATTGGTTGTGAAGAACCATCTCATCAACAGAGGTGAATCCTTCTTTCTTCAGTTTGTTCTGGTCTGCATCGTGCTGACTGGCTTTTGCCACTTCGTCGCCCATTGCTAACTCCTAGTTACTTGTTCTTGTCTTTTCTTGAGAATGGTTTCGCATATTTGCAATTCTGTGTCAATAACTTTCTTTCGGTCTTTTGCAGATGCTATCTCGGCCATCTGTACTAGAACCTCTCGCTCTTGCCCCTGTTGACCTGATAAGTCAGTAAGGACTATGTTTGGATGGCGGCTCTGATCTATGGCTAAGTACCCACTGCGAAGATAGTCTAGGCGCAAACGGAGTCCTTTGATTTGGAGTTCCTGTTGCTTGGTTCCATCTAGAGCAACACGATCCTTTAGAATTTCCTGTTGCTCTTTCAGGTTATCGCGGTACTCGATTAGCTGAAAGTCCGTCAGTCCATATAGAGTTTTTTCTGTCATTGCTGTGCTAATGCTCCTTGTTGTCGAGGTGGCCCTGCCTGTTGGGCATTGCTCAACTCCGCTATAGCTTCTCGGTTCATCCTGTCACCCTGTAAGCGTTCCTGTTCCTCACGAGACTTAAATATACGCTTGATAGTTGCTTCTGGCAACGGATATAGACGATTGACTTCTTGCGGGTAAACATCTGGTCTGTCCTGCAATGTCCGCCATGTTTCCAGTCGTTCCTGAGAACTCATGCCTCCAAGCATACGGCGCTCTGAGGTATCAACAAGTAGTCCGTATCCATGCCGCAAATCATCCGATGTGATGGTGCGGCGCATTATCGACTGCTCTCTTTCGTCTGCATCCCATACTGGACGTATCAGTTCTACTCCATCTTCGTCTACGGTTTTCTGCATGAATGCTAAAACGTGCTCATATGTGGCAGTCAGTCCACGCGTTTCAAGGATTGAGGAACTTAGACGGTCACGACCTTGCGCTGTATTCAGCAGATCATTGAAGGCATTGGCTCCACCACGAGTAAAGTTCTTCTGTGTAAGGTCGCTTCTCCCCTGAATCTTCTGTGAGATTTGGTCAAGGACATCCCCCATTCCTGCCACAGATGGATCAATGCTAGGTGTTTGCAGGTATGCGGCGGCGTCTCTGGCACTTCCTCTTTCAAGATAAATGTCTTGTCCGGGATATAGTGATCGTTGATGTGGTGGTAGTGCTGACTTGTCTACAACCAAACGGGGATCTTTGGTTTGAGTCATCATGTCAAAGAAGAAGTTAATCCAGAGGTCTTTTGCCGTTCCTACCTTTTGTAAGGCTTCTGGCATAGACATTGGATACCAGCGATTGCCGTCAGGCCATGCACTCCATTTGACTAGAGGATTGCGAACGCGCTCTATCTCTGATTCCTGCTCAAAGATCACTGCACCATTCTTGCCATTCTGCAAGGCTATCCACGTTTCTTTTCCCGGTTCCTCATATACTTTCAGGATTGGGACAGAAACAGGGGCCGAGTCTGGAAGATTCTTTCGATTGGTGAACATCTCACGACCAGCTAGGATCTCCATGTACTCTCGCAAATCTGAGAATCCGCTTGTCTGAAAGTTTCGCGCCCATTCAATTATGGTTGCCGCATCACCATGAAGCTCATCTTTTCCGATTGATCCCGGCAAGTTTCCGTCAAACATTGCTTCAATCTGCCAAGATGGGTAGAAGTCTATGAAGAATGAAAGCGGTGTGGAGCGAGGCCCATTGAAGTCTACTCCTGATGTATATGGAACAATTTGCCCCGGACTTACGTAACGATAGCGTATTGATACCTGAGGTTTCCCCATAGACATGATTCTGGTTTTCTTTCCCTCAATAGTAACCGTCTGTCCTATGTCTGGTGTGATTGTGTAGGGTTCTACTATTCCATATCCTATCGAGCATTTGAAACAGTCTTTTAAGGAAACAAGAGCCTCTGTTTTAATTCGCATCTCATGGGTGATCATTGTCCATAGACCCCATTCGGCGTTTCTCCATTGCTCTTTGTCTATATCAAGTTGGCGGGGTATGAGTTGGAGGCCGTTGGATTCAGGAAACAGAGAGTCTAGGGCTGGGCCTAGGGCTTCTTCTGTAGCAATGAAGTGCGAGGCAGTAGGTATTTCAGATTGAGTAGGCCAGACTTCAGGGTTGATCTTTGCATCAAATGAGTTCTGTAGTTGCGACAAGCGTTCCAAGTCAGAACTGTGTTTATCAACACACCAGTTCAGTGTTTCAATATAACCTTCTGCTACTGTATCAGTTTTCATTATCGTTTTCCTAATCCCGCAATTCCCGCCCCCATTGCACGAGGCTTTTCATGTGCCTCAGCTTCTAGTGCGAGTCTGCGATTTAATTCATCCCGAAATGGATTTGTTGATTCTACGTCATCTTCTGTTGAGTTGCAGATAACCACGTCGGGGGATTCTGTTAATATGTATGTCGCGATCCCCATACAGATAACGCCATCAAGCGAGCCGTCTTTTGTATGGTCGCATTTCTGCTTGCCGTTTGCGTTCTTCTTGGTAATAGCGCCACCTAACTCATCATATAGCCATGAGTCGCGTATAAATGGGTCTTCATCAACAGAAAAAGCGTTTAACCAGTCTCTTATGTTGTCGAAATATATAGTCCTTGTTTTTGAATTAGTATCACACCCCTTCTTCTGATGCAACCTTCTTGTTGTGTCGTTTGTTGCGGTGTAGTAATACCAGAAAGGCCAGTCGTCTAACGTGATGCCAAATGCTTCGTTGTCTTTGCCGTGCCCCCTCTCGGCTGCTAGGAGGGCGTTGTTGTAGTACCTTAACACGGGGAAGCACGAGCGGGCAAAGGCGATTGTAGGAAGCGTGGTGCGGGTTGTGGCTACGATTATATACATGTCCTCAAGGGCTTCATCATCTCCTTTCTCCCATGCTCTAACAATCATCCCAAATGACTTGTCTTGCACTTGCGCTGGATCAATAGCCCCCTCGGCTGCATCAAAGATTGCCAGGTAACCTACTCCCCTTCGTGCGTTCTCGTAGATTCGCCATGTGGTTCTCATGTCTTCTTCTGCTGCTTCTGCTCTGCGTACCTTTGTCGAGAGCAAACCAGGGAGTTGTGACATGACGTTGGTATACATCCCATCCCATGCTCGATGCATGTTGAAGGTGCATATCTTGTGTTTGTGGCAGAATTTCTGTTCCCATATCTGGATCTTGGAGCGATCAAAGAATGGTGTGCCTTCAAATTGCGAGTAGCGTCCCCATATCAGAGCTTTGCGTTCCCACATCGAAAATGTGGTTCTGTTTCTGTCTCTACGAGATGCTTCAACGTAAGGGGAATCAAACTGAGATGCTTGGAAGTAATCGAAGTCTTCTTTTGCCATCGTTCCGATGCCATGTTCTGCTCCGCGTGATTTTGCTTTTGCTGATACAGAACCAAAGAATAAGGCTTCTGAGAACGAAAGTCCGTTCCATGGAGTAAACGACCAACGCTGATAGGTGCAGTGTCCTGCTAGTGACGAATAGAATGACGGTTTTAACGGTTCTTCATCGAGGATTCCTATATGGGCATTCATGGATTCAACAGTTTTGCGGTCTGAGTCGTAGGACTTGATGAAGATTGTAATATCACGAGGCGCAAAAATGGCGAGTTGCTGTCTGTTTGAACCATTGGCTCCTCGACTCTGATCCAAGAACTCTACGGGCAAGAATCGCTGTTTGCCCCTCCCTGCTAAAACGTTCCACCAGAGAGTATCAATGGAGCGTGCGAGGGTACACACCCATATCTGCCCTCCCTCTGGACAGTAGAGTTCTTCAGGAAACAATCCTACTCCTATGATGTTTCCGCAATTCCATGACTGAGGATCAATGGTTGCTGTAGTGTCGTAGTCAATGAGGGTTCCTGTTGACGAGTCTCTCCGCCCGTATCGATATATGTTGATTGGGTTTACATGTCGCATTATCCCAGTATCTTCGCCTTCGCTGTAGCGCATAGAGTATGGCGGCTGTCTGGATATGGAGGCCCCAAGCACTACTTGATTGGCGGCACTTTTTCCGGCCTGACTTCCTGATTGAATTACGGCTGTCTTTTTTTTGCTGAGTACGTAACCCGTCTGGAACAATCGGGGGTACTGTCCTGCGAGCTTGGATACGTCATCGTTGAATAGATCAACGCCATCCTCTGCGGCCATTGCTATTGTCTCAGGTGTTGGCTCTTCGCAATCCCAAGGTTCCCAGAACATATAAGGATCAAACTCTTGCTCACGTTCTGCAAACTTGTCAATCGCTCCGGCTACATCCTTAAATAAATCCATTATATGTCGTCTCCCGCTTTACGATTATAAGGCTCATTCATATCACGGTCGAACTGTGCAGGATCGAGTTGCTTAAGTACAGACAAAACAAAGAGTCTCTCAACGTCGCCGCCAAGGGTCGCGTCTGCATAAGCCTGCGCGTCTTTATATAGCCTTTCTCCAAGCACTTCTCTTATTCGTTCGCTCATTGTTTCCCCATTCTGAGAGACAGCAGTATATCCTTTAGTCCCTGACTAAATTCATACCAGTCCTCATCCGTTCCTTTCGGTCTGTAGATGCTTTCTGTATGTTTCAGAAAGCGCGTTATCAAAAGTCTCACTTCGTCTTTATGGGCGTATTCACCCTGACTCGTATCAAATTCACTCTTGGCTATGACCGCTATTGCCTGAAGATGCTTTAGCGTCAGCTCAGCACATTTCAGCTTCAATCGGACGCATTTATCAACATCCTCTATGCTATCTATGCTGTCTTTGGTTTCTTCCAACCATTCAACCAAGTTTTCTCCATGGTGCTTTACGGACTGAAGTGCTCCGCGAAGCTCGTTTACCATCTCGGCAGCATCACCCTCATCCTTGAGTTGGATCATAAACGCACCAGTTGCGTCTGGGGCCATCCCGTGCTGCTGTACTGTCCGTATCTCTCTCATAATGTTTCTCGTATAGTTATCCAGCCCACGTCCGCCCCAACCAGCTCCCTGATGTTTCGGGCCATGTTTCCAACAGGGGCCAACCCCATGATGCCCAACTTCTCCATAGCCATCAGGATTGTCTTTCGGCCAGTACCACCAGCCCCTTGTCCCTTGACCTGCGGTGAGTTTACAGCGGCAGTCAACACAGACATGCCCAAACTTGGTATGAAACCCGTTATTCGGGTCTTTACGCTGCGCAAGGTCGTAGCCAAGCTTTTTGTCCAGCTTGAATGCCGTATACATATCGCGGTGTCTACAGCGAGCATACGGTGCCGCATGGTAGTTGAGTTTGAGCAATCGCCGGATCTCCCTACCTTCCTCTTTAGATATACTTCGCGAGTTCCTGTCGTTCCCCAACTCATATCCGTATTCATCCATCACCACTCTGTCTTGAGGTTTCATTCAACCACCCTGATATAATGTATTTAGACACTGACAAAAGATCGGTAGGATTATACCGGACTTCCCGCCTATGAAGGCGCACGGTATGTATAGACCGACCAGACGCCTTGGATACATCATCCAGTGTGTAGCTCCATTTCCGTCTGTGTTTGATGTTATCCACACGCTTTAGCTACCATCTTCTCAAGTTCAGACAAGGGCGTGTGTACGTTTGCTCCAAATGTCCCACATACCTGAGGGAAGGCAATAAACCACATTCCCTTTGGCATGTCGGCCATTAAGGAATTTATCTGCATTTTGGTCATGCCTAGTACCAGGGATTCAGCAGCCTTCTTCTGACCCTTGCTATTCTTGCCTACTTGTTTCTCTGTCACTGTTATCATTGTGTCTCCTGTTGGCAGTTCGCGTTCCTGAATAGGATAGTATCTTTCTCTTACCCCCGAAGCAAGCGATAAATTTTATGCAGTAGCACGACTGATTTGGTCGCTCCGTCGATGGCGCACATTTATTTTCAATAATGTTGGTTTTCTGCTTGCATCAACTCTTAGTATATGAGATATTGGTGCT
>Ga0207997_1001269_pt1 | contig 13083 bp, 14 predicted proteins | sample AntAceMetag02UKN_FD_184777 | JGI IMG/M metagenome (GOLD analysis project Ga0207997, IMG submission 184777) | Saline lake microbial communities from Ace Lake, Antarctica - Antarctic Ace Lake Metagenome 02UKN (SPAdes) (version 2) | ecosystem: Environmental > Aquatic > Non-marine Saline and...
CTGAACAAAAAGAATATAACGCAGCAGAAAAAGAGCATAAAAGGCTTAAAGCTGCAAAAGTCAGAGCCGACGAGCTCGCGGTTAACCGCGCAGACCTGGACGGCGAGGGCGACGACGTACCCGCAGAAACCCCGGCAGAAACCCCGGCAGATGCTCCGGCGAGTAACGCCAGCGCAGCAGCTAACCGGATTAGCGCAGGCGCTCCAGCGTCCATTAATAAACCTTATGGAAACCTGGGATCTATGCTGCAGGACGTAGCCAGAGCTCGAGCAAATAATAACCAAGAATCACACGACCGACTGATTAACGCCTCGCTTAATACCGAGACCGGCGCAGACGGTGGTTTTCTCGTAGCTCCCCAGTTTATCGGTAGTATGCTCGAGCAGGCTATCGCGCAGTCCCAATTATACTCTCGGGTTAACGAGCTCGGTATAAGTGGTAACTCCGCCTCTATCCCTGCGGTAGATGAAAGCAGCAGAGCAGACGGCAGCCGCTACGGTGGTATCGCGGTCTATTGGGTACGCGAGGGCGGCGAGGGTACATATAAGCAGCCTAAATTTAGAAACCTCGATTTGAAGTTATCTAAACTTATGGGCTTAGTATCCATAACCTCTGAAATGTTAGAGGACTCGGCGCTACTTAGCTCCTGGGTTCAAACTGCTTTTCCTGCAGAAATGGCTTTCGCGCTTGACCAGGCAGTCTACGACGGCGACGGAAACGGTAAGCCTCTCGGTATTATGAAAAGCGGCGCGCTCGTTACGGTAGCTAAAGAGGGCAGCCAGACAGCCGACACTATCAACTATCAGAATGTTATTAAGATGTGGGCTCGTATGCCTGCCTCCCGTATAGCTCGCTCCGCGTGGTTCGTAACGCAGCAGGCTCTCGAGCAGTTTCCGCTTATGAATTTGAGCGTAGGCACTGGCGGAGCTCCTGTCTATTTACCTCCCTCCGGCGCTTCTGAAGCTCCGTATAGTACGCTCCTCGGGCGTCCTATCGTACCTATTGAACAAGCCGCCGCACTTGGCGACCTGGGCGATATTGTACTCGCGGATATGTCTGATTATGTAGCTATCGCTAAAGGCGGCATAAAAACCGACCAGTCTATTCATGTAGATTTTGATAAGGATAAACAGAGTTTTCGTTTTATCCGCCGGGTAAATGGTTCGCCGTATACTCGTACAGCTCTCGCGAGCCGTGCCAAGTCTACTTTCTTAACGTCGCCATATATCACACTAGCGGCGCGGGCGTAACGCATATTTAGACCGGCAGCTCCTCCGGGGGCTGCTCGTCGTAATCTTTTAAAAACAGAAACCAAAAAAAAAACAAACTAACAGGAGTAAAAAAATAATGAATATTTTAAGTGTAATATCCGAAAAAATTAAGGGCTCTGTCCTTTTTAACGGAACGGTAGGCGGCACGGGCGACGCCAAAGGTATCAAACCCGCCGGTAGTAACGGGGTAGTAATACTTATCGCCGTAACTATGGCTAACGCTGCCGATTTGGTGCTATCCCTGGTAACTGCAGACGACGCCGACGGCACTACGCCGATAGCGTTAACCGAAGTAGTACCGGTATTTTTGGAAAATGTAAGGCAGGCGTCCGACGCTAAAGCCTATACATTTACGGACGCCGATAGCGTTAACTTATTGGCTTTCGCCGTACCCTCTATACTTATCCCTACGGATAAGTATTTATGTCTATCGTTTGCTAACAGTAACGACGCTAATATTATTAGCGCTATAGCTCTCGACGATGTATATCAAGAAACCGGCGAGGCGTAATAACGGCGACGTTATACTCTAGTAGTATTAGCCCGTCTCGGTTTATACCGGGGCGGGCTTTTCGGGTAAAAGAAGTAACCAAAAAATAAAGGACGGTTTATTATGACAAAGAAAAATAAAAAAGAAAAAGAAGAAATAACCGACGAGCAGCTCGACGCCGCTACCGAGGAAACGACCGAGGAAATTATCGAGCCCGAAGTTACCGAGCCAGAGCCGGAAACCGAGCCCGAGCCTTCGGACCCGAAAGGAAAATATAATGGTAAAGAGATTACCATAAAAAGAGACGGCGCAGAGTATAAAGGCCTATGCGTATCCGAGCGGGATACCAATAGCGGCGCACAAGTATTTTTACAACTAAACGGCTGCGTATCACGTTGGTTTAATGTGGACGATATAGCGTAATGTCGAGATACTACCGATTAATTACAGCGGCAGCATCCGAGCCGGTAACGGCAGCGGACGTTAAGCTATACGCTCGCGTCGCTCATACGGTAGAAGATACCCTTGTCGCGTCGTGGATTAAGGCAGCAGTAAAGCTCGCAGAAGATTATCAACATAGGGCGTATATAGAGCAGACCTGGCGGCTTGCTTATGACAGTTACCCGGGGCGCTGCATATTCGTACCGAGACCGAATTTAATAAGCGTCGAGTCTATAAAGTATTATGATACCGACGACGCCGAGACGACTTTCGACTCCGGCAGCTATTTTGTAGATACTAATAGCGAGGTCGGGCGTATAGTTCTTAACGACGGCGCGGTCTGGCCTAGCGTATCGCTGCGACCGATTAACTCGGTTATAATAGACTTTAAAGCAGGCTACGGCGCGGACGCCGACGCCGTACCGGACAGCGTTAAAAACGCGATATATATTTATTGTACTCACATGTACGAAAATCGAGAGGCGGAAAACGGTACTATTCCTATAGAATTTTACGACCTATTAAGACCGGACAGAATGGCGGTTTATTAATATGGCTTTAACGAGGCATGAAAAGAAAAAGAGCCTCGCGAGCCGCTGCCGTCACTATGTAGATTACCAGGCTAAAACCGAGGTAGACGACGGCGAGGGCGGATTTACCGAGGACTGGGCTAATATTGCTACCGCTACGCAGATACCGACCGAGATACTACCCATAAACGCCGAGCGCCGCGCAGAGCTGCGCTCATGGAACGTTATAGGTACTCACTATTTACGAGTCCGCTCTAATATACCGGTCGCGGAGGTAGGGCGCGCCGTATTCGTAACGCCTGCAGGTACTCGATATTTTTATATACATTCCCTCGAGGACGTCCAGACGCGCGATATAGTGCAGTTTATGATAGCCGAGGAGCGGCGGGTATGAGAAAATTTAATAGTAAATACTCAAAACTTACGACGTATACCGACGATATTATTAGAGATATAGGGGTTAACGAGTTTATCCGGCGTAAGGACGCGGCTAAATACGCTACCCGAATAATGAAAAAAAACGTAAACCGAAAAGGGCTTTCTGCGCCGGGCGAGTTCCCAGGCAGAAAAAGCGGCGAGACGTTCCGCAAAATTGGTTATACACTACTCCGCGCCGACCGGTCGGCTATGATAGGTAGTAAAGACTTTAAGGCTCACTTATTAGAGTTCGGGCATGGCGACGGAAAAGGGCGAAATAAAAGGCCTTTTATTTTCCGGTCGCTGCGCGAGGCCGAGCCTGGTATTATCCAAATTATGTCGCGGGAGTATTTCTAATATGTTCGAGGGCTCTTTTATAACCTTTTTAAAAGCGGACTCTGCGCTCGTCGCGCTGCTTTCCGAGTTCGAGAGCGCAGCAGCTATTTTTAGCAGCGCAGCTCCTCAAAAAGCCGAGCTCCCCTATATGGTTTTTGATATAGATAAAGCCGCGCCGGAAAATTTAGCCGCGTCGAGTTTTGACGTAATTATAGATATATACGACCGCGTAGAATCCGGTAAGGTTATCCGCGATATCGCGGAGCGGATCGAGTTTGTCTGCGATCGCGAGATTATTACCGGAGATCCGCGTTTCGGGCATATAAGATTATTTTACGAGGACGGTCGCGAGGTAGAAAACTCCGACGTAAAAGTCCGGCATTATGTTTTAAGGTTAAGCGCTCGAGCAGGGCGTAAAAAATGGGCGGAGGAAACGGCGTAATTTATGAGCGATAGAATACACGGCATAGCAGCGGATACGTACGAAAAGCTCCTTTTAGACTCGGGAGCTATTTATACGAATTTCGTTAATTTTGCTAACCCTGGTACTTTACTCGGAGCTACTCGAGGCGGCGCAGTTTTTAAGCGTACGCCGAAATATGCTTTAACAAAATACGAGGGTATCCCTGGGCACGTAAAAGGCGAAAAGCATCTTACCGGAGTCGACGCGGTTCTCGAGGCGACGGTTATCTCTTTCGATAAAGATAATATCGCGCTCGCGATACCTAACTCTGCAGTAACGAGCCTTGACTCTAATCATTATAAGATTACCGAGCAGGCCTGGGACGCTGCAGCAGTCCATACTCTTACAAATATAGCGTTAATAGCGCAGCTATCCGGCAGCTCGAAAGCCGTAGCGATAATACTCGATAACCCAATAGCAGAAAAAGACCTCTCTTTTAGTCTCAAAGATAAAAGCGAGGCCTCGAGTAAATGGATTTTTACGGCGTACTACGACGAGGCGGTCGGTTTCGACGCTGCGCCGTGGCGCATTTACTGGCCTAAATAAAAAAGGTTGTCGTATATACCATCTATAAAAATTAAGTTAAACAAATAAACAGGAGGCTAATAGAATGACAAGACGACACGGCATAACCGCCGATACTTATAAAAGGTTTATTATAGACTCGGGAGCCGTATATACTGGTTTTACTAGTTTCGCGAGCCTGGGTACTTTACTCGGAGCTACAAGGGGCGGATCTTCCCTAGTTATCGAGCAAGAGATCAAGGATATGGAAGTAGACGGCGCGAGGGGTGGAGTAATCGGCTCTCGGCGTATTACTATGGTTAAGGCTACTCTTACAGTTAATTTTATCGAGCATACTCTAGCGGGTCTTAAAAGGGCTCTCGTAGGGTCTGACTCTGCGGCTTTTGAAACTAACTGGAATGCCATAACGCGCGACTTGGTTATCGCCGACGCGGATTTCTTAGCCGACGTTACGATAGTCGGCGAGGTTTCCGGCGACTCCGACGCTATGGCTATCTCTTTAAAAAATGCCATAGCCGACGGTAATTTCGAGCTCACTTTCGCGGATAAAGAGGAGGGCGTTATAAGTATGGCTTTTACGTCTCACTTTGACCCTGCAGACCTCGGCAGCGGCGACGACTCCGAGCCCTGGACTCTATACTGGCCAGACCCAGCGTTACCTGTAGCATAAATAAACGATAACAAATAAACAATGAGGACGATAAGTTATGACAGAGGAAACGATAAACGCGGAGGAGTACCCGAAAGTACGGGCGCTTACCCGCAAGGATAGAAAAAAGCTCTCGGAGCTAATAAAGGCTTTCGCCGACCGCTCCGGTAATATCGAATTAACAAAGATGTTACCGGCTCGGAAAAGCGACGACGTAAAGAAAGACGACGCAAAAAGCGACGACGGTAACGAGGTAGATACCGAGGTAAATACCGACCAAGTTTTCGACCTGGTTAAGTCCGTTATGGCGGGCTTATTTAAGTGGGTAGAGGCCGACGTTACTGCGTGGTTTATGGATGTTATAGGGGTAACCGATAAAGAGATTTACGATAATATGCCTTTCGATATAGAGGTTCATATTATCGACGAGCTGCTAAAACAAAAAGGATTTTCAAATTTTTTCTCGCGAGCCTCGGAGCTATACAAGAAAGCCCGAGGCTTAATAGGATAAATAGGGATATCGAGGAGCTTGTCCGATTTAACGATAACCTTACCGCTGCCAGTCTGGACGCTATGCAGTATACCGACCTCGATTTTAGGGGGCGGCATATACTCGAGGAGCGTAACCGGATAGATAAGCAGCGGCTAATAGCCGCGTCGTTTACCGCTTGGCAAATGTTATGCAGCCAAGTACAGAAACCGCCGACCTGGCGAAAGTATATTAAGTCGTTAGGTCTATTAGACGAGCTGCCGAATAGTAAAGAGGATTTAAAAAGAGAGGCAGAGCAGGCTATGGAAAACGCGGAGAGAATAATAGCGAGGGCTAACAATGTCGGCAGGTAAAGAACTATTTAAGCTATGGGGGCTCATAGGTACGCAGGGCGTAGAAAAAACTACCTCGCAGCTCAAAAGCATAGATAAACAAGTCCGCAAAACTCAAAAGCAGTTTGACCGACTGGGTAGACGCGTAGCTAATACTGGTAAGGTACTTACTAAAGCCTTAACGCTGCCGCTCCTGGTCGTAGGCGCAGCCGTCGGCAAGATGCGGGCGGACTTTGACCAAGCGCTTACGGCGAGTACCGCGATTATGGGCGAGCTATCCGATGTTATGCGTAAAGATTTAAAAAACGCAGCTATCGAGGTATCGAAAGTAACCTCGTTTTCTGCTAAGCAGGCAGCCGAGGCTTATTTCTTTTTAGCCTCTGCCGGACTGGACGCTGCGCAGAGTATCGCAGCGCTGCCGCAGGTCGCGAGATTCGCGCAGGCGGGTAACTTTGAGCTCGCGCAGGCTACCGATTTATTAACAGACGCGCAGAGCGCGCTCGGTTTATCTTCAAAAGATACCGCCGAAAATATGGAAAATATGGCTCGGGTCTCCGACGTACTGGTTAAGGCTAATACCATAGCTAACGCTACCGTCGCGCAGTTCTCGGAGTCTCTAACGAATAAAGCAGGCGCAGCTCTGCGTATTCTGGGTAAGGATGTAGAGGAGGGCGCAGCAGTTCTCGCGGTATTCGCGGATCAAGGACTCAAGGGCGCAGCCTCCGGCGAGGCGCTTAATATCGTTATGCGGGATTTACAGCGCTCCTCTTTGAAAAACGAGGAGGCTTTTAAAAAGGCTAACGTAATGGTATTTGATAGCGCCGGAGAGATGAGAAATATGGCCGACATTATCGGCGACCTGGACGGGCTGCTTTTAGGTATGAGCGATAAGCAAAAACGCGCTACCTTAACGATGTTAGGTTTTCAGGATAAGAGTATCTCGTCGACTATGGCGCTCCTCGGAGCATCCGACGCGATACGCGGATACGAAAAAGATTTACGAGGAGCTGCAGGGATAACCGACGAGGTAGCTAACAAACAATTAAAAACTTTCTGGAAACAATTAGGACTTTTAAAAGACCGGCTTATCGCGGTCGGGCTTACTACGGATACCCTCGCCGGTATCGGTAGTAAAATACTATTACCGGTTTTAGATTTTATTGTAACCAAATTAGAGACGTTAAATAACTGGTTTAATAACCTATCGCCGTCGATGAAAAAAACGCTAAAGGGTTTTATAGTTCTCGCGGTAGCTATCGGCCCAGCCGTATTTTTAGTAGGTAAATTATTAATACTGGCTAAGTTTTTAATACCAGTATTTGTAGCGCTTACCGCAGGGACTTGGAGTTGGTCGGGGGCTATGGCCGCCGCGTCTATGTCCGTCCTGGTATGGGTCGCGTTAATCGGGGCTATCATAGCGCTCGGGTGGTACTGGTATAGTCAATGGGATAGCATAAGCTCGCAGCTCGCGGTAATCTGGGCGCAAATTGAAATGACGTTTATGAAAGGGGCTAACGCCGTACTGCAGGCTTTCGCGGATATGATTATCGGCGTACTCGAGGGTATAGGTAAGCTCGGCGGCCTTATACCTGGGGTAAGCGATAAAATAAAAGGCGCTACTATCTCGATGTTAAAATTTAAGGCCGCGTTATATAAAGATATGGGTAAGCAGGCGGCGGTAGTCGCCGGACTGCACGATCAGGTAAAGGAAACGAAAAGCCTCGTCGAAGTAGGAAAAGAAGTTAAGAAAAATATCGAGGAGAGTCTCGGGCTAAAGGAAAAGGATATAGAGCTAACTAATACGCAGATAGCTACTAATAAACAAAAAGCTACCGAGGAGAAAAAGGCGGAGGAGGATAAAAAAGCAGCCGCCCAGGAGCGCGCGGATTTCGATAAACAGATACAAGACCAAATAAACGAAATGACACTTTCTAAAATGGAGCTGCTCGAGATAGAAAAAGAGGAGTCGATACGTATAGCCGACGAAAAAGGCGCTAGTGTTTTCGAGGTTGTCGCACTGTACGCTTTAAAAGAGCAGGAGCTAAAGGACAAAATACGCGAGGAGGAAAAGCGTAAGGACGAGGCGAAAATAAAAAACGGTTTTAATATGGCTAGTAAGCTCGGCGGTAAGCTGAATAACGTACTAGCTAAATTTTCTCAAAACAAATTAAAGCGCCTGGATATATCAGAAAAAAAAGAGATAGCAGCTATTAACGCCTCTACCATGAGTGAAGAGCAAAAGCAGGCGGCTATCCAAAAAGTACAGGAAAAAACAGATACTAAGCGCCGTAAATTACAGCGCGAGGCGGCTATACGAGATAAGATTTTCGCGCTTTTCCAGATAGGTATTAATACCGCTCAAGAGATAACCAAGGTACTAGCTACGCCGTGGCTAATACCTATAGTGGCCGGGCTAGGCGCTGCCGAGGCCGTAGCGGTGGCCTCCGCTCCAATACCATTATATGAGGGTGGTTTTATACGAGGCAGCGAGGGCGGGGTAAATACCATAGTCGGAGAGCAGCAGCAAGACGAAATAGTCTTTCCACTAGAGCGCGGGCTCGATATGATGATCGACGGGCTACTCGGCAGAATGGGGGATATAGAGAACACGGCAGGCGCTAGACCCGCAGCGGATGACAGGGAGTTAACGCCAGTAGGCGCGGGGGTTACTCTTAATATAGGTACGCTAATCGGAGACGACCGCAGCCTCAAAGAACTAGAAAGACGGCTCGATACCGTCCGCATAGCAGAAAATCAAAGAAAAGGATTTGCATAAATGGCTATTGAATGGGATGTATATCTCGGGACTACGGGCGCGACCGGTAAGCTATCCGCTTTCGGGCGTAAGGTTACGATAGTTAAAAACGAAAAAGTACGCGAGCAGAGAGCGGCGGACGGTACATTAAAACAGGATTGCATATACGTTAAGCGCGATTTTAATATATCATACAGCAATATAACGGAGGAGGATCTAGAGATCCTAGATTACTGGTATGAGTACTATAAAACCAATAAGGCGGCGCTATCTCTTTATATGTATACCAGTCCCTCGACTTACGACGAGTATAGCGTTATCCCAAAGCCGGTCAATCGTACCCGTGTAATTAAGAGCGCTGACAATCTTTATAGTGGGGTAATGTTCACACTGGTAGAGGTTTAATTATAAATGAATGATATAACTAGAGACGACTTTAACGGACTGGGTGGTAGGCTTAGCATGGTAGAGAGGCACATAGCAGAAACGAGGGTAAAAGCAGCCAGGAACGAGCAGGACATTCAAAAGATGTTTGACGGTATCAAAGATATGACGGAGAGCGGAGCCGCGACATATAAACAAATACAATGCGAAAACGCTAAAAATAGTAAGGATTTGTTAACTAGAATAGTTTTTGTTTTTATCGGCGGTATAGCTATAATGATTTTAAAAGATTTAATAATAAAAGGTTAATGTATGGCGCTCGCGGGATATCAATTTTTATTTAGTTTGCATCTGGATACTACGGCGCTCGGCGCGGGTACGCAGAATAATTTTATAGTACCGCTTACCGAAAAGAGTTTTAACTCGGCGGTCGTCGATCTCATTATGGGGGGCTGCGAAAAAACTGGTTTTGATTTCCGAGTAACCGACGACGGCGGGAGCTCGTTTTTACCATATGAGCTCGTCTCCTGGGATTTTGAAAACAAGACTTTCGAGGTACATTTTAAAACGACCGCCGATATATATAACGTAGCTATAGATTTCGACCTCTACGGCGGTAAGCCAGACGCGGTCGACGAAACAAGTAACCTCTGGGCTAATTTCGACGGCGTTTTTCATCTAGGCGAAAGCTCGAGCCCGTCGATTAATTCGGTTAACGCTGCGCAGCCTGCAGCATGGAGCGGAAACGTAGCGCAGGCGGACGCGGTTATAGGAAAAGGCGCTTGGCTCGACGGCGGCGGCGACTATATAGGCATAAATAACGAATCGGTATATGACTACGAGTTTGGTATAACGGTCGAGGCGTGGTTTAGGATTGACGCTTTTACTAACGATTGGCAGGCGCTAGTAGTTAAAGGTGACGGCGCTTGGCGATTACATAGAGACGACGGTAATAACGGTATAGCGCTTACGTGTACCGGCGTATCTACGACTACGGTAAAGACTACCTCGCCGGTAAATAATGGGCGTTGGCACCACGTCGCAGGCGTTTACGATAATACTAGCGGCACTATGAAAATATACCTCGACGGGGTAAAAGAGGGCGAAAATACGAGCCTTACCGGCGACATAAGTTTAAGTAACGATGACCCTAAAATCGGGCGTAATGTAGATAGGACTGGCCGAGACTGGCAGGGGTGGGTAGACGACGTACGAATAGGCGCTAATACCTCTAATTGGTATACCGACGCCTGGGCTAAGTTAACCTATGAGCTCGGCGCTAATCCGTTAAGTTATTTTTCTACGCCGTCTCTCGACGTTATCGGGCTCGGGTGGCATAGAAAGGCTAAAATAGATACGGATATCTCGGCGCAGGTTTCGACGGGCGTTACGGATATGGCTATACCGTACCGGTTAACCGGCGCGCAGTATCCCGAGCTTTTCGCCGGAAAATATAAGGCTATGCCAGACGGCAGCGACTTAGTAGCGTTACCCACCGGCGAGACCGATATAGACGAGCTGCTTAATATGGATTTAATCACTTTTGAAAATCCGACGGTCGACGAGGGTACGACGGATAGTACGACGGCTAATAAGCTCGTCGACTCTACGCAAAATTTTTTAACGACCGCAGCGATAGACGATATAATATGGCGTAAACGAGACGACGCGCTCGCTCTCGTAACCGCCGTAGACTCTGATACGACTCTCTCGCTCGACTCGGATATCATACTATCGGGCGACGACTATTTAATTATACGCGGGCTCGCGGCGTTTTACGTAAGGCAGCCGCTCGACCTCGATACGGCAGAGCGCAGTATCGACTTATACTGGTCTCGGGGCGGTTCTACAAGGCAGGGGCGCGACTCCATAATAGGAGGCTCCGAGCTAACCTGGGACGACGATTTTACTCTCGTCTCACATCTGCAGCAGCCGAGCGTACAGGACGCCGTAGACTCGACGATATGGGACGCTACCGGGGAGGTAGCTAATACGCCGCAGCAGGCCGCCGGTAAGTTTGCGAAATACTCGCAGGATTTAGAGGAGGGCAGTAACGAGCGTTTCCGATTTCCGAATAACGACGCGAGGTACGGGATAGCTAACGGCTTTACTTTCTCCGGTTGGGTTAACGCTGGAAATTTAAGCTCTAATCATACATTTTTAGGACGGCGCGACGGCTCTAATGAGGGTATGGAGCTTATGCTTAGCTCTGCAAATAGACTACGCGCTATTTTCGGGGGTAGCACTAACCAAACAGATTACGAGGGCGATACCGCGCTAATTACGGCGACCTGGTATTTCGTACAGTTCGTATATAATGGCGCTTTTCCGGTAGACCCAAAACCGTGGGGCGTTTTAAAAATGTGGGTCGACGGTACGCTGCAGTCTAACACGGAGGGCGGTAACGTTTTTACGGCTTTCACCGACCCTAATAAAAGACTATCTATCGGCTCGCGTAACGGCGACTCTACCAATAACGATTACGACGGATTAATAGAGTCGTTTAAGTGGTCGCCTATCGAGCGCTCGGACGACTGGCTAAAAGCCGAGGGTCTGCTTATGTTAGACGCTACGAATAATAAAAGCGCGACGTACTATACTTTTAATACCTCGGTAGCGGTCGGTAACGTCGCGTATACGTCGGGGTGGAATTACGAGCTCGAGCTCGCGGTCGGTAACGCATATAGCGAGACGCTTTATATAGCGCGGTTAACCGAGGCGGTAAGCTCTATACCGAGCGCTATTTTTACGCAGGCGCGTACCGATGGTAGCGATATCCGAGTAACGCAGAGCGGCGCATACGTTCCTATACATTTAGTAAGGTTCGACCGCGTTAACGAGCGCCTGCAGTTAATGGCAGAAATTAACCCGCAGCTACCCTATACGTTAACCTGGGGCTCGAGTAACTACGAGCGTAACTTTGTTATCGACTCCGGTTTCGGACAGTTCGAGGCGTACGACGCGTTTTACTTGGCTTTCTGGCATGGCGAGGAGGAGAGCGGCGCGGTCGCTTATGACTCGACCCGAAAGCAGTTACATGGCGAGTACGTCGGTACTATGCCGCAGTTTCAGAGCAGCGACTCCGAGACCGTCCAGAGTTTTAACGGTACTAGCGACGGCGCAAAAATACCGGACGACGATATACTCGACATGATAGTAGGCGTACCTTTTATACTCGAGACTATGGTAAAATTTAAAACGGTAGATCAGACTATAGTACGCGAGCTAATTTGCAAACAGCAGGACGGCGTAGGGCGCTGGGAGCTGCAGCTAAACGGCGGCAGAGATCCACAAGATAAAGACGGGTTATTACGTTTTAGTCTACGAGGCGGCGCTATCTCTGAGCGTATACATTCTAACGAAGTAGCGGAGGCGGGCGTATGGTATCATATCGTAGGCATAAGAGACGCCTCGGGAAACTGCACGCTATATATTAACGGCGTACTGCAGAACGAAACACTACTTTTTAATTACGACTTATCTAACGCCGCAGACGTGAGTATCGGCTATAAGCCGTACGGCTCGGCGCAGGAGTACGCCGACGTATATATCGAGGAGACGAGAATAACAAAATATTCCTCGAGGTCGGACGACTATATAAAAATGACTGACGAAAATTTTAGAAAGCCCGATGATTTTTACGGGCTCGCGGTTCAAAATAATTTAAGAGGTAACCTTAAAACTAACCTCCTGGGAGGCTTTCAATAATGGATAAAATAATATCGGGCGCGACTAACGTAAGCGTAGTTTTTGCCGTAAAAAATATATATGCTATAACCGCGTTTCGTGGGACGTATTCGAGATGGAGCGAGGGCGGAGCCGCGAGCGCTTTCTCCGCTCCGGTAAGTTTTGGCATAACCGCGTTACCTACTCCGGCACTAAGCGACGTACATACAGATAACGCCGGTATTTATATCTCGGCGGTAGTAACCGACGGCTCTAAATATTTGGTACGTGTAGACTTTCCCGACGCGGCTTTCGCCTCTGGCGCGGATAAAGT
>Ga0207997_1001270_pt1 | contig 13080 bp, 32 predicted proteins | sample AntAceMetag02UKN_FD_184777 | JGI IMG/M metagenome (GOLD analysis project Ga0207997, IMG submission 184777) | Saline lake microbial communities from Ace Lake, Antarctica - Antarctic Ace Lake Metagenome 02UKN (SPAdes) (version 2) | ecosystem: Environmental > Aquatic > Non-marine Saline and...
GCCGACTCTAAAACTTTTGTGATCGGGCATGAAGGATACATAGAATGTTTTATTGGAGGGGTCACTCGCTATTTGGCATTCAGAGAGGAAGTATAGGAGGCATCATGGAAATGCGGACATTGAACATCGGGCGGCAAATTGAAGTGCCACTAGGCATCCCCGCACCGATGATAAACGGACAACCAATGACGATAGGGGATCTCATCGTGAAAGCAATACCCATGCTGAGATCGACGGAAGAATCATACATGCGCATTTGGAACATCGCCCTAGAGATTGACAAAGCGGATGAATCTATCGAGCTGTCACAGATTGATTGCGACATGCTGAAGAAGGCTTTAACTATGCGGGAGCAGGCAATTTGGGAAAGGGTGAATCTGGAAAAGGTGTTTGACGGGGAATAATCATGGTATGGATAGACGTAATCAAGGACTTGGGGTTTCCGATATTTGTTGCTGTCTTCGTATTGGTGAGAATGGAGCCAGCCATCAACCGGCTTGACTCGTCTATCATGGCGTTAACGATAGTCGCAGCAAAGTCAAACGGGATGAAGAACAAGGACATCACGGAGGTCATCGAAGCTGTAAAGACAAGGAAGTGTGCCGGGAAAATACGCCGGATAATAGACAAGCTTACTGTCGAATGATTTGGTTGCGGTATTGATTCGTGGTATAATTGCAGATACATGGAGGTGGCACTATGAGTCTAGTTGCATCGATCATTGGGGTGCTTTTGCAGGCTGGCTTTGCGATCATCAACATCAGACGGATTGCCAAAGGGGACTCTCCAAACGATCAGAAAGCTGCACAGATTAAGGAACAAGTTGACAAGGTGTTGAAGAAAATGGATGCAGTAGCAAAGAACACTGAAGCGACTTGGGATGACTCACTGGTCAGCATTCTATCAAGCGCGGTTGACGCCGCTGCTGAGATTGCGATCAACGAACTTCAGTAGAGGGGTTGAACATGAAACGAACATTAGTTTTGGCATTGGTAGGCGTGATGGCTTTCTCAGTCGTCACTTTGGGTGGGTTCAAGTTTGGGGCGGAGCAGGGTGTCGACACAGTTGGGGCGGGTTCTTATCCGCTAAGCACTTATGTCGGATGGGACTTTGATGCGCCGTACATTGAAACTGGCCCTGTCTCAATCGCCGGTGACTTTGTATTGACGCGATCATATGATTGGGTAGCGAGCGTATTGTCTGGCGAGCTGGGGTTCAACGGTGAGCTTGTGTTTAGCTACGTTGACGACGTTGATGTTGTATTCCGGAACGCGACCAATATTGACTATGCTGGCCTACCGAACGACATTGATCTGATCGACTTAGACTTTGGCGTTGATGTAATCGGATACGTTACCGATGTCCTCACGCTCAGCGCGGGTGTTAACTTCGTATATGGTGACATAGATCCTCGTCCGCAGCCGCGGTTTGTTGACTATGGCTTCAATACGAGCTTCTATTTTGGATTCGACGCAGAGTGGTAACAGGATGCAAGATGCCCGCGATTCCAACCTTCTTGGAGCGGGCCTGCTCGCGGGGTAGAGATAGCTCCTCTACCCCTTCTTTTTTGGAGGCGAAATGAAACGCATATTGATTCTTCTGATTCTGCTATTCGCGCTCGGCGGCTGCATGTCGCCTAGCATTGATACACTCACACTCACTGGACCGGATGACTGTTATCCACCTTGCACCGTAACACTGGGAGCAAGAGGCGTGACGGGCGGACAGTACACGTTCGAAGTCGAGGGAACCACTTACACACAAGCATCGAGTACGCTGGATGTCAGGCTGGTCGATCTGCCTAGTCTTGACGAGCCTTTGATTGTTACCGTGATCTGGTCGAACGGTGTAGACACACAGGCGGCCGAGCGGACTATAGCTCTTAGGAATAGTCCCCCAATCATCGGGGAGCCTGAGTTCATCGGCGTGACGAACAAAGAGATCATTGTGCCAGGGTTGGGAAATGCGACAAGGTACATTGTGACATTCCCTAGTGCGAGCGATCCTGAAGAAGGGCCTGTCGAGATGGTCAACGCAACCGTGTATACACCACACTGGCTAAAAGGGAACCCTTGGAAGGAGCATCGAAACTATCCCCTCGGAGAGTTGGTGCAGAGTGGGAGTGTTGTCTACGAAGCAAATGGCCCGGCCAGAGGAGAAGCACCGCCGTCATCCCACTGGCGCAAGCTGTCATACATGGAACAAGGTCACGAGAACACGGTATTCTGCCCTCCATACATTGGAATGAATCCACCGAAACCAGAAATCTACCATGTTAGAGATCCCCGCACACATGGAGTCATGATCGAGAACGCTTTTGTGTTTTTCTCGATGTGGGATTCGCCATTAGGCGAAGGGAACATGCCGTGGATGCCTGGTGGATGGAGTGGGAGTGGAGGGTATCTTGGAACCCCGCCTGGTAGCTCCTCTTGCTTCCCAGCAGGTGAGCCATCGCCCCGCCCGACACATGTTCTGCCATCTGGCGAGACGATCATCACGGTGACGTTTGAGGATGAGATGGGGGCAACGACGAAGGAATCGTTCACCTACCCGACAGCGGTATACGTACCGTGCGGTAGCCCGTGAGGGGGATCTAATGCCACGGAATACAGCAGTTAGGGAAGAAGCACTGGAGCGCGACGAACGCAAGTGCCAGATATCAGGTGCTGGAGGCGCCGAGTGGAAGGGAGTTGTTCAGGTTGATCACTGGCGCTGGTCGGCGCGTTGTACTTCATCGGAGGACCAATCTCCGTGATCGTGCTGCTGATTGCGCTCGTTAGAGGATGGCGACGATGATATGGGACGTGTTGTGTATGCTGCTCGGTGCGGTGATCGGCGTGCTGCTGGGCTTGATACTCACTGGAACAATCTAACCTCCTAGGCAAAGGGTGCTTGTAGCGGGGCGTGAAACTTGCGCCCCGTTTCTCATTGGGGGTTGTATTCCTTGTACAAGCAGCGTATAGTAGTGGTGTAGACAAGGAGGCAAGACGATGACCCGACTAGAACTCAACACACAGATCCAGCACCTTGAGCAACGGGCAGATGGCGCACGAGAGGACGGCGATACCGCGAGGCTATATCGAACGCTTTGCGCGATCGATGAGTTATCGGATGAGATGGGCGTACAGCCCTACGAGTTTGGAGGTGAGGCGTGACGACGAATACAAAGCACAACATGGAGTTCAGGACAATCGGCGAGCGGATCAAGGCCGCACGTGAGGCCAACATTTTGACGCAAGCTGGACTTGCTTACAGGATGGACTACAGCGTGACGTATGTGAGCCAGATTGAGCGTGACCAGTACAAGCCATCGATGAGAGCTATCCGCGCATTTGAGAAAGCGCTGGGCTGCAAGCTGACGAAGTAAGGGAGGCGTGATGTTTAAGATCGAGAAGAATGTACAAGTACCCGCTGCGCGTTATCAATGGGGAAGAGTTCTCCGAGAGATGGAGCCAGGCGATAGTTTCTTTGTTTCAGCAGAAGAATTTCCTATTTCTGGGAAACAGAGCGTGTGCGCCGGCGCGCACACCGCCGGTAAAGTTTACAACTTCAAAATGGCGACACGGACAGTTGAGGGCGGGATGCGCATCTGGAGAGTATCCTGATGTCCACCGACCGACTAGCGAAAGCGTACCCTTGCCACGAGGTCAAGTGCCATCTGTCTGACGGTACGCCAGTGCTGCATAACCCCGTCCAGGGTGACTCAATCGAGGCAAACGGATGTCTGCGCCCGCTTACCAATGCAGAGGCGCTAGAGGCCGCGCAGATAGTATCTGATGACGATGCAGCGTTTGCGGACGCCTGCAAGGAAGAGAAGGAATCAACGTTACGGATTGTGTAACAAGGAGGCAGGACGATGATTATAGTAAGTTTACAGGTTGAAAACGTGAAGCGGATCAAGGCTGTTGATATGACGCCAGAGGGCGAGCTTATCATCATTGGTGGGAACAACGCGCAGGGCAAGACATCCCTGATGGACGCGATCGCATATGCCATCGGGGGCAAGAAACTCATTCCAGCGAAGCCTATCCGTGAAGGCACGAAGAAGGCATCTGTGAAGGTTGATCTTGGAGATCTTAAGATCGAGAGAAAATTCTGGTACAACTCGAAAGACGGCTCCCTGGAATCGAAGGTTATTGTGACAGAGTCAGAGCCTTCTGGTCGTCCGCCACAAGAAATACTAGATTCGTTGTTTAGCTCCCTGTCATTTGACCCGCTCGCGTTCTCACGAATGGACAAGGCGCATCATCTCGTGACCGTGAAGGAAGTTCTCGGATTAAATCTTGATGAGATCGAGGAGGAAATCACGAAGGTCTTCGAGTTGCGAAAGTCATTCAAGCAGACATTCCAGTCCGAGGATGCGCGACTGAGGAATCTTGAACATTACCCAGACGCGCCGAAAGAGGAGATTGACGTAACGGCTTTGATGGCAGAGGTTCGCAAGATACGTGAAGCGAATGAGGCGTTCCGCAGCAAACGCCAAGATGTTGTGTCATATCGAGCGACCAAGCAAGAGACGCTCGATGCAATTATGCAAGCAGAGGAAACGCTTGGTGGATTACGAAAATCGCTTGATGGTGTCAATCTATCCATCAAAGAACTTGACAAAGTTCTCGCTAACACGGGCGTCGTATCAACAGATGAAATCGAATCGCAGATTCAGGAAGCTGGATCTATCAATCAGCATGTTCGCGACAATGCTTTCTATACCAGGCAAGAAGGGATCGTCAAGGAAGCTAACCACCAGCTTGAGGTATCGGAAGCCACGCTTGAAGAGAAGCGAGAGGCGCGAATCTCCATGATCGAAGCCGCTGACTTCCCTATTGACGGATTGTCTCTTGACGCGAATAGTGTGCTCTATAATGGCATCCCGTTCGATCAAGCGTCGTCAGCCGAACAGCTACGTGTATCCGTGGCGATGGGCTTCGCAATGAATCCAAATCTAAAAGTGATCTTGATACGTGACGGATCGCTGTTAGACGATGCGAATCTCGCGATGATTCGAGAGATGGCCAAGGAAGCCAAGGCGCAGATCTGGGTTGAGCGTGTGGGGAATGATGAACAAGCAACCGTCATCATTGAGGACGGACAGATCAAGGAGGCGAAAGGATGAAACGCATCATAGAAGTACACGTGAAACCGGCCGAGGTGGAAGCCGTTCTTGACGGAACGGAGATCGTATTAGTGACTGAATGGCCGAGCCTGGCGCAGGTGATGCGGATCGCGTTATTGGACACAAACGGCGTGAGCTATCGCATCGACGTCATGCAGTTCGTCAGGATCGAGGAGGCGGAATGAGCAGCGAGCATCTAACTAGGAGCGCCAACCTGCGTATCTGGGATGAGGTTAAGCAGCCGCCGCCAACGGCGTTGAAGCCGATCATAGGCGGGCGGCTCAAGGGCAAGACAGATATCAATCCAATGTGGAGGATTCAGAAGTTGACCGAACTGTACGGTTCGATTGGGTTCGGTTGGCGCTACGAGATCGTTCGCTTGTGGATAGAGCAAGGCGAGTACATCGAAGAGTCTGCGTGTCACGCTATCATTGCGAACGCAGAAATCAAGCTGTATGTCAAGCAAGACAAAGAATGGTCAGAGGCGATCCCTGGCGTTGGTGGCAACCTGCTTGTGCAGAAGGAAGCCAGCGGAGCACATACGAATGACGAGGGGTACAAGATGGCCGTCACTGACGCAATCAGCGTTGCAACAAAGGAACTTGGATTTGGCGCTGACATCTACTTCGGGCGCTGGGACGGATCGAAGTACAACATCCCGATTGATGACAGTATGGTTGCAGATTGGATTCATGCCTGTGAGAAGTCGAAGAAGGAAGATACACCAGACGACTTCAAGGCGTGGTGGCCTGGAAAGAAAGACGCCATCAAGAAAGCTCTGGGAGATGCTGGGGCTGCGTTGGTTTGGAATCGATTCAACGAACTATTGGGGCCCGACAATGCAACGGATTGATTGCGCTCAGTATTCTGCTGAATGGTGGGAGTCGCGGCGCGGCATCCCTACCGCCTCCCAGTTCAAGCGGATTGTGAAAGGCGACGGCAGCCGGTCAACGCAACGCACGGCGTACCTCTATGAATGCGCCGCTGCCCGTATCACCGGCATTGACAAAGACACGTTCAAGTCTGCCGCGATGCAGGAAGGCAACGACCGTGAGGCGCTATCGCGTATGATCTACGCGATGGAGAAAGAGTGCGCGGTCGATGAAGTCGGCTTTTGCCTGAGTGATTGCGGGCGTTGGGGCGCTAGTCCCGACGGATTGATCGGAGATGACGGCTTGCTCGAGTTGAAGAACCCGGAAGCGCATACGCACATCGGCTATCTTCTGAGCGGCAAGCTGCCATCCGCTTACGTCCAGCAGGTTCAAGGTGAGCTATTCGTAATAGGTAAAGAATGGGCCGACTTCTGTTCCTATTCCCCCAAGCTGCCGCTGTTCATCCTGCCGGTCGAGCCGGACCATTCGTTCCTTGTGAAGTTGGAAGCCGAGTTGATAGCGTTCTGCGAAGAGCTTGATGAGATCTGCGAGAAGATAGGAGGCGCGTGATGTTCCATGTAATCGAGAAAGTAACATGCAAAGCGTGCGGCAACAGTTGGCCGCGAGAGGTTTACGAAGATATGCGTCCGGTTGATGCGTCGCTTGGATACTGTCCTTCATGTGGAGAGGACGGGGAGGTTGAGGAGGAGCCATGCGCGTCCTAGTCGCAGACATCAAAGCCAAGATACCAGATCTTCCCGCCAACGTCCGCGATCTCGTGACGATCGACCCCGATGATCGCAGCCTAGCCTACGTCCGGTCGCGCAGTTCTGATGCCACGTATACCGTCCACATCGAGCCGCACGTTGATGATCCTGGCGACAAGTCGATTATCAACTCGGTGTGTGGGTGCCCGGCGCACAAACTTTGTTGGCACGTGACAGCGTTCTACGCAGTTGCCAAAGATCTTCTACCCGTCGCGGGGTTCGTTCCTAAGACCGCCGCTGAGAAGCCGTCAGATACACCGCAGCCGCCTGAGCCGGTCGATGAGGTACAAGTTACCGTCGAGCGCAATACGGACGAACTGAGGCGATTGATATCCATGCTGATCCAGACCTCCGCTGCTGTCGTTGCCGAGGCTGAGCGGCTATTGAAGGAGGAACGATGAAGACTGAGAACATGCCGAAAGGGTGCGCGTTGATGAAATGCGTATATTGGGATGAGGCTGAGGGTATCTGTACTCACGAAGGTCTGTGCGTTTACAAGGTGCTGGTGGATCGAGAGAAGATGCAGGAACAGCTAGACTACCTGCGAACTATGTCAATCCCGCCAGCCTGCAACGAGACATCAGAACAATGGGCACAGCGCAAGGTCCATTTGATTGCCGGATGGCTAAGCAAGCTGCTGAAGGAGACACATGAACCCGATGACAACTTGGGGTGACGGGGGAAAATACGCTGGCATCGACGGTGACTCCATCGGAGAGCGTGGATCTGAGAGAGAAAAGGGGCATCGACGCGGCCTAGCGTTCGAGATCGTGCGGACGGATGCCGTCATCAAGCGGGCGCTGCGTGCTGAGCGTGCCGCGTTGCGGGAAGGGTTGGATTCTGAGGCGTGATCTGGTAAAATGAATGTGCGGGGCGGTTCTCCGGGACGCTCGCGTGTCCGTCAACTAGCGGCGGGCCGCCTCCACATCTACTAGTTGAGGTGATAAGATGTACAGAACAATCGACGCAAGATTCTGGACAGACCCAAAGGTGCGAGATCTGATGCCAAAGAACAAACTGCTATTCCTCTACCTCATCACGTCGCCACACGCTCATTTCTCTGGATTGTATTACATGCCTGAGACAACTGTCGTTCACGAAACAGGTATCAAGATTGTTGATGTGCGAAAGGGTATCGATACCCTACGGATAGGGTATCTGATCCGTATCGATAGGGTATCGGACCTGATTTGGGTCGTGAATATGTTCCATTATCAGAGCCATTCCAAGAAACTTCTGAAGAATATCGAAACTCATCTGATGGAATTGCACAACAGCCCATTGATAGGTGCTTTCCTTGAACACTACTCTGACTTAGAGATACCCTATCGATACCCTATCGATACCCTATGCGACAAGGAACAGGAACAGGAACAGAGAAAGGAACAGATTCAGGGTAAGGAAGAACCTTCATCCGAAAACGGCGGGGAATCATACATGAGCAAGAAGGAGCGCAAACTAAAAGGCGACAAACTTGCATGGTTCATCGAGTTTATGAACGCCTTCGGATACAAGAGTGGCAAAGCTGCCGCCGCCGATTCATGGCTCGACATCAAGGGACTCACTCGTGAGCTAGTTGATGCCATCGTGGTAGGCGCTAGGAAGGAAGCCATCCGCAGGGCGACGTTACGGCCTGACCAGACAGCGATCATGGCGCAGGGGTGGCTGACGGCTCGCAGGTGGGAGGATGACTATACGCCTAGCAAGAACGGCGGCGGGAAGCTAACTGAGAAGGAGAAGGAGAACCTGTCGATGGCGCACGATGTATCGATCTATGACAAGGGGAGGAGAGGAGGCGACTAATGCCGTGCATACCACTGAAAAGCGACAAGCCGGGAGCGCCTGATGGCTTCGTCTGCTTCAATCAGATCTACGAATACGACGGATATCTGTTCGAGACTCAAAGGTGCATTGGCCCATATCCGCTACGCAAAGACCTTGCGCCGCGCAAGAACACGCCGCCCGGCTTCTGGGATATGTGGGAGCGATTCAAGGTGCTGCCTGACGAAGAGAAGAGCGAGCATCTGTTCAAGGAGGCGACTGATGACGATAGCGAGTGAGATCGCGGCAAAGGTATTCCCAGAGGTGAAGCACGAAAGCCCTTACCAAAAGGACGTGCGGCTTGGAAAGGCTGAAAGGTGCAAAGAGATAACTGCCATGAAGCTGAAGCCTGTGAGAGAGGCGCTGTCTGCGATTGCTGGACCATGCGACAAGATATGCGGCGGCAGGAGATGCATTGATGAGCAGCAGTATACGATTGGAGCGGAGTTCAGTGCTGACGCTGTGTGTTACCCTTGCATAGCCAATGCTGCCCTTGCCCTATTCGAGGACTCCTGATGCGAATCGACTTCCGAGATACCTATAGCCACTGGCACAAGCCTAACGGCGCATTACCTGACGAGCTACACGTCGAGCCGAAGACACAGGCCATCCGCTATCAGTTGACGCTCGCGCTAGAAACAGACGGAGAGATTGTGCGGCCTATCGGTGTATATGCTACGCGCTACAAGGTGGTGCGCGAGGAAGCCGGGACGTTCGTGCTTGTGAACGCGAGAGGAGGATGAGATGCACGCCGGGAGAATGATCAACGCAGACGGATCGTACTGCGACACGAAGCCGGGGCAAGTGTTCAAGTTCCTTGACACTCGGCTACGGCCAGTCGAGGATGGCGGCGAGAAGTTCTACGCCTCCCCGTGGTTCACAAACATGGAGCTATCGACGCTGTGCTTCTCGCCTGCGATAGGGACGCGGATCTCAGAGATACGGAAGCAGTTACCGGGCGGCGATCTATACAATCCCGCGCTCGTTGCGAGGCTGGGAGGGTATGAGATGCCATCGGCAGATCGAACGGGCGGCGGGTTCAGGTATCGGCTAGTGCGGCATGACACGGCGGGGCAACTCTCGCTGTTGGGAACGCAACGAAATGACGGTTGTGTTACATAAGGAGGAAATGTGGTTGAGCCGCGAATAGCTAGGCCAAAAGAGGAAGAGGAACCCTGGATGCTTAAACCATGCCCATTTTGTGGCGCTGACGCTTTAATTCGAGGCGAGCACTGGGGCGACATCTGCAAGTGGAACATTTTGTGTCCAAGCGAACCGCCCAATTGCTGGATCAGCCCACAAACAGGGTGGCTGTACACACTAGAAGACGCCGTGCTGGCATGGAATAAGCGCGAGGGAACGTAACAAAAGAGCTATTGAAGAACGTTTGTGAGGAGGAATGATGAAGAAGATGAGAACAATCCGAACTGCTGACGGGCATACCGAGCATCGGTTACTAACTGACGCAGAGTTGAGGGATGAGACTACAGAGGCCAGATTGGTACGGCTAGAGAGGCTGGTTGAATACGCCGGGCCGGATATTAAGGAGACGTTTTGTTGTTCTTCGTTCCATCATTAAGTGGAAATTGGAGCATTTGGAACAACTTCATGTCATTCGACAGTTATGGGACGCGGCAAGCCTCGCTACGTCATTTCGTTCTGCCCGTTCTGCGGCACAAAGCTATCGTAACGCAACACAATGCCCCCTTTTCCATACGTATTGAGGAGGAACGATGGCTGTATCTGCGAAAGAGATAACAGAGGTGCTGTTGTACGATCTGTGGAGACGTAACCGTGTGGCAGTCATCGCAAACTGGTATGTCTTTCACTGGCATGAGGCAGACGTATTCAGCATAACGAATTCTCTCTATGGTCATGAGATTGAGGTAAAGATCTCTCGCTCGGACTATGCTCGCGACTTCCGCGAGAAAAGATACAAGCACCTTGTTCTGGCTGGCGAGCTGCCGGCCGGTAGCAAGACAGTCCCTCGAACATTCTCATTTGCGACTCCGCCAGGATTAGTGAAAGTAGACGATGTGCCAGAATACGCGGGGCTAATCTATGTGGATATGGAAGCAGAGAAAAGCTGGGATCAGATCACAGTGATAAAGAAAGCCCCGGTGTTGCGGCAAGCGAGGAAACTTAGCGAAGATCAATTCAAATCTCTATTGAAGCGGTACACATGGACGTACATGCACAACCGCACAACGCAACACAATGCCCCTTTGCATCCGAATTCCTAGACCGCTATCACAGACAGGGATACAGAAGGCGTGAAATGGAGAGCGTAAGAGAACAGCGCACAACTAGCGATGGGCTTGTAATCGGTACGTTAATACTGTATGGTGGTTGTGTTACATATTGAAGGATGTTTCTGAGGAAGGTGATTGAGAATGTTCATGCTAGGGATGGGAATCACGTTTATCTGGTGGGCACTATTTGGTGGCTTGTGTGGCTACATTGCACAAGAAAAAGGGCGAAATGTATTTGGATGGTTTGCTGCTGGTTGTCTCTGCGGTCTGTTCGCTGTCATTGCGATCTGTGCCGTGCCAAAGTTGGATAAGGAGGCATGAGGGATGAAGACGTTTGAGTGCAAGAAACCAAAGAATGTAGCTGAGGAGGCATTGTGGCTTGCGTGGCAGGCTTGTAGTGGTGCTTCCGGGATGGGAATTTTCCAAGCTGCGTCAGGTGCGACAAAGGAAGATGTCGTTCGTAATGTTTCGATCTCTGGCGATTATTCTATATCATATGCGCGTTCAAAGAAAGAGATCTACGCTGACTATGTTTTCGGCCGTATGATGAAGTTCCGATGCGTGATCGAGAAGAAAGGGCTTTCGTATTCTGACAGTGCACCGACTTCTGATTATCAATCGTGGTGTGTGGTCTATCCAACATACGAGATACTCTTCCAGAAGGCCGAAGCCGTCCTCGCGGAAGCACAGGCCGTCGCATGAACTGGGTCGAGCCGATCAAGAACCGCGACAAGATAGCGCGGATCAAAGACAACCTTCGCAAGAAGCCACGCGACTACCTTCTGTTCGTCCTCGGTATCAACGTGGCGTTGCGTGGATCTGATCTGCTGTCGTTGACCGTAGGAGACGTATTGGACGATGACGGCCAAGTGCGCGACCAGCTCACGGTGCTAGAATCCAAGCGCAAAAAGAGGCGAGTTATCAGTCTGTCCGACTCGGCGAAGGATGCCATCAGATTCTATTTCGACGATGAGAATGTCGCTCCGTTTGAAGACGATACAGACGCATTCTTGTTCTACTCGCAGAAGCGGCCCAGTATGCCAATCTGCCGCACTCAAGCCTATCGCCTCATCAAGAAGTGGTGCGCCGAGGTAGGGCTGACTGGCAACTACGGGACCCACTCGCTGCCTAAGACGTGGGGATTCTGGGCATACAAAGATGGCGTGTCGATTGATTTGATACGCAAGCGGTTTGGACACGGCACGAAGAAGGAAACGCTGGCATATCTTGGCATTAGCCGCGATGAGATCGACGAGGTGTTTCGGAAGGTGAATCTGTGAGGAGGTTGGGATGAACAAAGAAACAACGCGATTCAAAGTGTGGTGTCATGACAAAGAGGGGTGGGTCCAAAACAACTTCGATCAATACGTTGAGCTTAATTGGGAGAAGCCTGGCAACCCAGGCGAACAAACGTTCTTTGTGGATGTCAGAAGTGGCGTGAACGCAGAGATAGTAATGTCGAATGAAGACGGAGATTTCGACAAGCCATAGATAATGGAACACAACACTCAAATCAGTGAATCTCTAGGAGGTTGGGATGAAAACGCACAGTATTCCGTTTGAAGTGTGGACAAAGGATGCCAACAAGGTTATCGCAACAGCGAGAAGCTACGTTCGATTCATTGCCAAGCTCCAGACTGATGATGTGAGTTCAGCGCGAAAGGCTGTTGAGCTTGCGAATGAATTACTTGTTGTATTAGACGCAGCTCCATACGGAAAATAACGTAGCTCAACACTCAAGGAAGTACCTAAGGAGGAAGCATGGGATATATCAATGTACCAGACCTAACGACCTACAAATGCAGCGAGTGCGGTTCGACACTTAACGAAGTCGTGATTGGCGAACGAACGCCGAATCAAAGCACTATGATAAGACGTTGTTTGGGATGTGGGCATGAGAAAGCCACGATCACTGTAACAACTTCGACAGAACATGGCGGCACATATATATACAAGAATGTGCCGAAGGTCGAGGAATTCTAACCCCACCCCGGAAGGAGGATGACGATGGATAAGCGAACAATCCTGGCGCTGCCGAACGATGAGCTGCGGATTAAGGTGGCTGAGTTGGATGGCTGGACGGGAATTGGAGTGCTCAATGATGGGATTCCGTATGGCAAGCCGCCAGAGCATTGGAATCCTCCGATTGATGATCCTGACCCAACAGACAAAACGAACGTATGGTGTCTGTCGGACTATCCCAGCAACATCGGATTGGCGATGGATCACCTCTTTGAATCCGTATACGGTCGCGG